>Ga0209553_1001088_pt1 | contig 13745 bp, 6 predicted proteins | sample LauGreFBDMM110DN_2_FD_188217 | JGI IMG/M metagenome (GOLD analysis project Ga0209553, IMG submission 188217) | Freshwater lake microbial communities from Lake Michigan, USA - Fa13.BD.MM110.DN (SPAdes) (version 2) | ecosystem: Environmental > Aquatic > Freshwater > Lake | place: Lake Michigan, USA...
CTCCTGTAACTCCACTAGCTCCCGTAGGGCCTGTAACTCCCGAAGCACCAGTAGAACCAACAGCTCCTGAAGCTCCCGTAGGGCCTGTAACTCCCGAAGCACCGGTAGACCCAACAGCTCCTGAAGCACCAGTAGGGCCTGTAACTCCTGAAGCACCAGTAGAACCAGCAGCTCCTGAAGCACCTGTAGGACCTGTTACACCTGTAACTCCTGAAGCACCGGTGGGGCCTGTTACACCGCTTGCACCTGTAGGACCTGTTACACCTGTAACTCCTGAAGCACCGGTGGGGCCTGTTACACCGCTTGCACCTGTAGGACCTGTTACACCTGTAACTCCTGAAGCACCGGTGGGGCCTGTTACACCGCTTGCACCTGTAGGACCTGTTACACCTGTAACTCCTGAAGCACCGGTGGGGCCTGTTACACCGCTTGCACCTGTAGGTCCTGTAACTCCTGTAACTCCACTAGCTCCCGTAGGGCCTGTAACTCCCGAAGCACCAGTAGAACCAACAGCTCCTGAAGCTCCCGTAGGGCCTGTAACTCCCGAAGCACCGGTAGACCCAACAGCTCCTGAAGCTCCGGTAGGGCCTGTAACTCCTGACGCACCAGTAGAACCAGCAGCTCCTGAAGCACCAGTAGGTCCTGTAACTCCTGAAGCTCCAGTAGGACCTGTAACTCCACTTGCGCCTGTAGGACCAGTTACACCTGTAACTCCTGAAGCTCCAGTAGGACCTGTAACTCCACTTGCGCCTGTAGGACCCGTTACACCTGTAACTCCACTTGCGCCTGTAGGACCCGTTACACCGCTTGCGCCTGTAGGTCCGGTTACACCTGTAACTCCTGAAGCTCCAGTAGGACCTGTTACACCGCTTGCACCTGTAGAACCGGCAGCGCCCGAAGCTCCAGTGGGACCTGTTACACCGCTTGCGCCTGTAGGACCCGTTACACCTGTAACTCCACTTGCTCCAGTAGGACCCGTTACACCGCTTGCACCTGTAGGACCTGTAACTCCTGTAACTCCACTCGCTCCAGTAGGTCCTGTTACACCGCTTGCGCCTGTAGGACCTGTAACTCCTGAAGCTCCAGTAGAACCTGTAACTCCACTAGAACCTGTAGGTCCTGTAACTCCCGTTACACCGCTTGCACCAGTAGGACCTGTTACACCGCTTGCACCTGTAGGACCCGTTACACCTGTAACTCCTGAAGCTCCAGTAGGACCTGTAACTCCACTTGCGCCTGTAGGACCCGTTACACCCGTTACTCCACTAGCTCCTGTGGGACCTGTTACACCGCTTGCACCAGTAGGTCCTGTAACTCCTGTAACTCCACTCGCTCCAGTAGGACCTGTTACACCGCTTGCACCAGTAGGACCTGTTACACCTGTAACTCCTGAAGCTCCAGTAGGACCTGTTACACCGCTTGCGCCTGTAGGTCCCGTTACACCCGTTACTCCACTTGCTCCAGTAGAACCCGCAACTCCACTAGCACCTGTAGGACCTGTTACACCTGTAACTCCACTCGCTCCAGTAGGTCCTGTTACACCGCTTGCGCCTGTAGGTCCTGTAACTCCCGTAACTCCACTAGCTCCCGTAGGTCCTGTGACTCCACTAGCGCCTGTAGGGCCTGTAACTCCACTCGCTCCAGTAGGTCCTGTAACTCCACTAGCACCTGTAGGTCCTGTTACACCTGTAACTCCTGAAGCTCCAGTAGGACCTGTAACTCCTGAAGCACCAGTAGAACCAACAGCTCCTGAAGCTCCAGTAGGACCTGTTACACCTACAGGACCAGTAGCACCATTTAATCCTGTTATAAAAATTGCAACATTAGTAAAGACATACGTAGGGGCATTCGCATACCTATAGTTATATTTGCATAAAAATATGCTGGGTCCTAGTACGGCACCATATTGTGAAAAAAGAACACTTAGTCTTTCTGTTCCTTCAGTATATACATGTAGTTTTGTTGTTTCAAAATATAATGATAGAGTATTACCAGCATTGTAATTAAATGAGCTAATAGATGTTATGTTTCCATTTAAATCAATGTATTCAAGATTTATTCCATAACTTCCACCTCCAAATGGCCCCGTTAGTGATAAATAGTATCCAGAAGAACTTTGACCTTGAAATTGAATTTTGATAACATCCCCATATTCTACGGCAGGTAGAGTTGTCTGTATATAAACGCCATTTGTAAGAATGGAAAATTGTTCATATGAATATGCAGTATCATTAACCGCATTTAACCGAAAAGAGTTCGGTGAAAGAATTTGCGTACCTCCTGTGCCTAAAAGAGTAAAAAGTGACGCTCCAAATGCACCTGTAGGTCCAGTTACACCAGAAGCTCCCGTTGGACCCGTTACACCTGTAACTCCACTCGCTCCAGTAGGACCTGTTACACCGCTTGCACCAGTAGGACCAGTTACGCCTTCTACTCCCGAAGCTCCAGTAGGTCCTGTTACACCACTTGCTCCTGTAGGTCCTGTAACTCCTGTAACTCCACTAGCTCCAGTAGGACCTGTTACACCACTTGCTCCTGTAGAACCGGCAGCTCCTGAAGCTCCAGTAGGTCCTGTAACTCCTGAAGCTCCAGTAGGACCTGTTACACCTGTAACTCCACTTGCTCCAGTAGGACCTGTTACACCGCTTGCTCCTGTAGAACCAGCAGCTCCTGAAGCTCCAGTAGGACCTGTTACACCACTTGCTCCTGAAGCACCGGTAGAACCAGCAGCTCCTGAAGCACCCGTAGGACCTTCTGGGCCAAGATCAGATACCCTTATAGAACCGGCCATAGATGAATGATTTTGACACACATAGTAAAGCTGAGGTGCGTCATAAGGAACTTCAAATATGATCGTTCCGACAGCTGCTCCGTTATTTGTTACACCGGTATTGTAGATGTTTCCCGAACTGTAAGCACCCGATACTGTTTGAATCCAAAAAGGATGTCCCGATGCATTTACGTTAAGTATGTACCTATGTCCGCGAATAAACGATAGAGTTGGATTAGTTGCTCCATTAATTGTGTATGCAGCAGAACTAGATGCTGTAACCGACAAGACGATTCCTCCCGAAGCTCCACTTGCTCCAGTAGGTCCTGTTACACCAGCAGCGCCTGAAGCTCCAGTAGGACCAGTTACACCTGTAACTCCTGAAGCACCAGTAGGTCCTGTTACACCTGAAGCACCCGTAGAACCAGCAGCGCCTGAAGCACCAGTAGGTCCGGTTACACCCGAAGCACCCGTGGGGCCTGTACTTCCGCCACCACTTGCACCCGTAGCCCCCGGAATACCGAATGTTCCCTCATATCTCCAATAGGTTGCAGTTACAACGGCACTTGTGCTTATAGCCGTTGTACCGGGGGTATTTGTTGATGGTAAAAAAACAAGAACTCCAGCATCTTGATCCATAATATACGGCGGTGTTCCAGATGGAACCACTAATGTTCCGTCAATAAATACCGAAAACGCATATGACCCAGTAGTTGGATCGTAGTTGAACGGAATTTGTTGTGAAAGTATATTAGTTGATCTTACGTTACTCGCACTGGTTCCTAGCCAAAATGATATTCCGGGTTTTATAGTGTTTAATCTTACGTCTGTATATTTTACAATATGAGAGTAGGATCCCGTACCTACTTGACGAGTACCACCGTATGCATCAAATGATGTCGCTGTTTCTAAAGCAGGGGCTACTGATGGAATTTCGTTTAATAAAAATTGGAAGTCAGGAAAAACAATGGGACGTGCAAAAACACGTTTTTCAGACAAAAAAGTTAATCCAGGGTTTGCATCAATAGACCCCAAATACTTTTTAGTTAATAACTCGACGGCATATGCCGTCTGCGGCTGATCGGCCATTTATTAGTTATGCAGAGTAGAGATTTGCCGATATACTCGCAAATTCAAAATCAATATTCATCGGAAGTATAATTCTACAGTAGATATATGTTTTAGCTGTAATTAGAGATGGTTGAGTAATGGCTGGTTTAAATGTATACGTTGTGGTACTACTAACTGTAGCGGTTACGGCTTGGAATAGACCGTATACATACGGACTCATTGCTTGAGTTGATGATTTATTATTATATGAACCTACAGTAGTACCGAGATTCATATTAATCCAATCGGATGTTAAATATGATGAATTATTATTAGGAATACGATTATCACCCGCTGTAATATTCTGCTCTTCAATTCTATAGTAGATTAAAAGAGGTATTTGCGGACTTGTTCCCGTAAAATACGCCGTAGCGTTTAGTGTATTAAATGCTAAAGAACTATTTTTTGCGGAATTAATTGAAAACTCTATATTGGTAAAATAAATCCCATTTCCTGTGTTAGCACCACCACGATCCACCTCCCAAGCAAAGGTTGCAATTCTGTAATCAGTCGATGCATACGCAATACCAGAATAATTCGGATTTGCTGAATATGTGCTATAGTCACGATAATATGTTCCAGTACCACGCGTTCTAAATTTTCCGTCTGCTATTAGAAGGTCATCATTTCCAACTGCAGTTAATAGCGCAGTCTGATCATATGTTCTTTCTGCATATGAGATATCTGACGTGGACGTATAATAAATAGGGACGTATGTTGTTGCATTGTCAAGTGTTCCATTCGGAATGAGACGCCCAAGAACAAATGAATTGGAAGCTCCTACCTTTGGTAAAGAAGATGGAAGCGAAGCTAGAAGAGTTATGGACGGCTGATCGATAACTAACTTAACCGTACTTGTTGAAGCTGTGTCAAATGCGGTACCAGCCGACGTTACAATATTATACGCATTTCCGTTCATTGACACTGTTGCAACTGAGTAAGAATCAAGACTTTCCGTGTCGGAAACTGTGAATTTTACACTTCCAGCTGTTCCGCCATAATTAAATACTCCGGATGATACGGTATCGCCGGTTACATTAGCTATTCCAAGATTAGCATAATCTCCATTTATTGTACCAGCTGACAAATCCGCTAAAGTTATTCTATAACGAGCAATTATTGCCGGACAGAAATAATCACCCATATTTCCAAAAATTAAATTAATCGTAAAAGTACTAGCTAACCCGTATACGCTTAATCCCGATATAGTTGTTGGTGTATTTGTACCCAGGGTAATAAGAGCAGATGTTACAGTCGGTGCACCACTTATAGCATCATAATAGAATGTGTTTGAGAACGCCGATGATCCTGCAGTGGTTGTTATAGTGTAAAGACTGTTACTATTTTTGAAATTTGTAGTATTTGTAAGATCGATTGTAAATGAATTTGATCCTTGCAAATAAAATCCCTGACTCGGTGCGTCTGTAAACGCATCTGCAACAGTAACAGTTGGTGTAAGTAATGTTGTCGATCCAGATGTTACTGAAGCAGGAGAAACACCAAATCCATTAAATGTAATTGTAGGAAATGTTGGACTTCCGGCAAGAGCTGTACCTGTAATTGAATAAACAAGTGTGGATAAACTAGAGCTCGTCGAACCTCTGTTTGCCGTTGTATGAATAGGAGCTATAAATGTACCAGTTGATGGCCAACTTGTGTAGGTATTCAGAACCTTACTTGTTACAGTTGTACCGTTACTAACATTGACCACACTTGCATGATATCTTGAAGGCAGTACAAATGTTGTAGCAACTGGTGCGGTGGGATAATTTGTTAATGTAGTTGTCAATGTAACAGCAGGGGTAGATGTAAGTCCGTACCCATTCGTTGCCGTTAAACTAATCAAATAAATTGATCCAGGGTTAAATAAAACTACACTTTCACTATATGACGCAGTTGCCTGATTTGTTACTGTAATTATATGGGGCCCAGTAGGTCCTGATGTTGCCCCTCCGTAACGATTTGATGTAGACTGTAATACATATGTATACTGATACGTTGATACCACTGCAGTTGTGTCGGAGGTATTTGAACTATTTGCATAAGTAGATTTATTAAAACTAACCGTTTCGTAAAATCTTCCTCCAGTTCCACTACTGGTACTAACTGCGGCGAGACTTGATGGATTTGTTGGGGGGCCTTGTGCAATATTAAATGTAATAGGACCTGTTGCAGTCGTAAACGGGCCAGTAGCTGTGTTATAATTATTATAATAAATTCGAATAAGTCCAGCACTATCAATCATTGATGCAAAATTGGTATCATAAATTTTGTACCCTGGGTATGTTGTCGCTCCAACAGTTAGACCTGTAGGACCTGTATTTGTTCCAGAAAAGGGCACCAGTTGTAAAAGAGTGATCGGCCCAGTAGCACCAATTTGATATACAAAATTTGAATTGCTTGTGGGTAATGTAACGGTTTGATTTGATAATGAATTATACGTAACACCTTCCAATTTTGCGGAAAAACTTGTAATTACTGGTAGTAATCCTGAACTTATAAATCCTGCTTTAATTTGTGTAGGGTATTGCCAATATACATTAACATATTGCGATGAGTTAGTACTATCAATTGTAAGACCAAGTGGCGCAGGTGGGGGGTATAAAAAATTACTGGTATAAAATTCTATATCCGATGCTCCCGAAGCTCCAGTAGTTCCTGTAACTCCTGAAGCACCCGTAGGACCTGTTATACCAGCAGCACCTGAAGCTCCAGTAGAACCAGAGGCTCCACTTGCACCCGTAGGTCCTGTAATTCCAGCGGCTCCACTTGCACCCGTAGGTCCTGTAATTCCAGCGGCTCCACTTGCACCCGTAGAACCAGAGGCTCCACTTGCACCCGTAGGTCCTGTAATTCCAGCGGCTCCACTAGCGCCTGTAGGACCCTCAACACCTGAAGCACCCGTAGGACCTGTTATACCGGCAGCACCTGAAGCACCCGTAGGACCCGTTACTCCGCTTGCACCTGTAGAACCGGCAGCGCCCGAAGCTCCAGTAGGACCGGTTACTCCACTTGCTCCACTAGGACCTGTAGCACCACCTGGACTACCTGTATCACCTTTAGGACCTGTAGCTCCCGTTGGACCATCTGGATCACCTTTAGGTCCCGTAGGACCCTGAACACCCGAAGCTCCAGTAGGACCTGTTATACCAGCAGCACCTGAAGCACCCGTAGAACCAGAGGCTCCGCTTGCACCCGTAGGTCCTGTAATTCCAGCGGCTCCACTAGCGCCTGTAGGACCCCCAACACCTGAAGCACCTGTAGGACCTGTTATACCAGCAGCACCTGAAGCACCCGTAGGACCTGTTACACCTGTAACCCCTGAAGCTCCTGTGGGACCTGTAATTCCAGCGGCTCCACTTGCACCTGTAGGTCCCCCAACACCCGAAGCACCTGTAGGACCTGTTATACCAGCAGCACCAGAAGCTCCAGTAGGACCGGTTACTCCACTTGCTCCAGTGGGACCTGTAGCACCACCTGGACTACCTGTATCACCTTTAGGACCTGTAGCTCCCGTTGGACCATCTGGATCACCTTTAGGACCTGTAGGTCCAGTAGGACCCTCAACACCTGAAGCACCTGTAGGTCCAGTTAGACCTGTAACTCCCGAAGCACCTGTAGGTCCAGTAATACCTGAAGCTCCCGAAGCACCTGTAGAACCGGCAGCACCCGAAGCTCCAGTAGGACCCGTTACACCGCTTGCACCTGTAGGACCCAAAGGACCTGTAGCACCACCTGGACTACCCGCATCACCTTTAGGACCTGTAGGACCCTCAGCACCTGAAGCACCTGTAGGTCCAGTAACACCTGAAGCTCCCACGGCACCTGAAGCACCTGTGGAACCTCTTACACCCGTAGGTCCTGTAGGGCCAGAAGTTCCATTTTGTACAGCGCCTACACCTTGTGCTGTTGCTAAAGTTGTTACAACATATGATGACGTATGTTCTCTATAATAAAGATGTACAGTTGCAGTTCCGGTTATAGTAACGTATAATGTAATCCCGTATGTATTTGACTGATCTGGATCTATATCAAGAGTATAATTAGAAACGGGTATAATGTTTGTAACTAATCCTAATGTGGATGATATCGGTATAGGAGATCCTTCTCCTGTACCAATAAGAGTATGTCCTGTTGTGTTTGTAAAAGGTTGAACTACTCCATATAATGTAGCAGTACCTCCTGTAGTAGTTTCGATATTTGCGTATATATTTATATTCCATAGTCCTCCAATAAGGTTTGGATATTCTATTAGAGAAGGATCAATAATAAATGGACCAACAGAATTTGTAAATGTTATAGGTTGATCTATTTGACCAGTAATTACCGGAGCAGAGATTAATGCATAAGTATCTGCACCATTGGTATCAAAATAAAAAATTTTGCCAGCGCCTAGTCCAGGAGGTCCAGATGGTCCAGTAACACCAGTTACTCCTATAGCTCCCGAGGCTCCAGTGGCTCCTCCTAGTCCAGCAGCACCTGAAGCACCAACTGGTCCTGTTGCACCGCTTGCACCGCTTGCACCAACAGCACCAGTCTCCCCTTCAGGGCCAGGTTGTTTTGCGGGATCTCCTAGGTTACAGACTCCTCCGTCAGGAGTATATCGCACTAGCGACATTTATTTATACTTTAGCAATAAGGTATATTTAAACATACTGTTTTAAACTCTTTCAGGGGATTTCTTTGCTTTGAGTAAAGAGAAGAATGGTTAATGATACTATTTTTTTACTGGGGGTTGTAGTTGTTATTGCAGTAGTTATTTTTGTAACACGATATCGCGTCGAACGCATGACTAACAAAGATTTAGTAAGTGCTCTCCAAACTCACGGAACGCCTGAAGTAAAAAAGAAAAAGAAGGACGAGCCGTCTGAATTAGAAATTTATGGTCCTAAAGCAGAAAAGGTAGTACCGCCAACTTCTCCTAACGGAAATAAGTCTAAAACAACTGATACATCTGGCACATATCCCGATATATATGGACCGGATATTCCAATAGTTCCCGGTACAAAGAACAAATCAATTCCAGGAAAGCATGCTTCAGATCAAGTAGATGATGAGACATACGATTTCAATCCGGATCTACAAAAGGCATTTCCCACGGAAGGTCCTCCTCAACCCTTTTTAACAGATTTCTCTAAGTTCCAGCATTAGAAGTAAGTATGTTCGGACTCCAAAACTTTCGAGGAAGTTGTTGGGTTAATTCTTGTTTACAAGGAATATTCCGAATTCCCGATGTACAAACCCGTTATGATAATGGTATTTTTGAAACAAATAATGTTCTAGACGAGTGCTTATGTAAAATTTGGAAAACAGGAGGCAAAGAAGGTCTAAAGGAATTCTTTCAGTCCGTAAAAACCCATCATATGCCTGCAGGAGATGGTATTGGTGATAGCCACGAGCTTCTTCAACACTTGTGTGATGAAATTCCTTTTTTGGATAAATTATGTAGGTTTAAAACTGCATCAATAATTCAGTGTAAATCATGTCCTGAAAACAATGTAAAGGAAGACAGTGTAATTGAATTTGATATTACTACAACAAAACTAGATACACCTATTCTAGAATGTATTCAAGATGTTGTTACACCGGTAAAAATTGAAGAATGGAAATGTGAAAAATGTAATAAATTAGGATGTACTAAAAATTATTTAATTGGATCATTTCCTCGTGTAATGATATTTCACGTTAGATCAATTAATGGATCAGTTGGATATTCAAGCATTCTTGTTCTGAATAAAAACAAATATGCACTTATCGGAATTGTTTGTTACAATGGTTCACATTGGTGGACATACGGCAGAAATATACCACCCGGTTCTCCTTGGTGTAAGATAGATGACCAGCATGTTCAAAACTATGGCCCTAAACAGTTTCCCGTGTCAACTGCTATGAGAATGTTAATTTATTATCGGCTAGAAGAATAATGTTGCCGTATCCGACAATCTTAGCAATCACAATCGTGGGAGTTGTAATGTCATGCATATTCGTATTTATAGGTACGGGTAGTATCATATCAGTTCTTGTAGTTATGGGACTTGCAGCTCTTCTGTTTTACCTTCTTCAAAAGTTTGGAGTGTTTACAGTTGATTTTTCTAAGAATGGTCTAGATCTTGGATTTCATGAAATGGCTGCTGGACCTGCGCCGGCATCTAAAACGGCTACAATGAAGCCGATTGAAAAGAAAGAAGTTTTTTACGTAAGTGGTAACAACTATACATATGATGAAGCTCCTGCTCTTTGTGCAGCGTACGAGTCCGAGCTTGCATCGTATGACCAAATAATGGAAGCGTTCTCGGGTGGTGCTGAATGGTGTGGTTATGGTTGGACTCAGGGTGGAATGGCTCTATATCCGACACAACAGGCCACATGGGAAGCTTTACAACAAGAAACCGATCAATCAAAACGTACAGGATGTGGTCGTCCTGGTGTAAATGGTGGTTACTTTGATCCTGCTACAAAGTTTGGTGTCAATTGTTATGGTGTGAAACCTGGTAACAAGGATGTAAAGTTACCTCTACCCTTACCCGGCACAGATACCACTGCATTTAACAATATGGTTAATAAGTTCCGGTCGATGATTGGTAAGATATCACTATCGCCTTTTAATCGCGATGCTTGGTCTGAGCTGAAAGTTTCTGTTCCCAAGACAAATGAGCACACACAATTACCCACTGGACACACCGGTAAATAGACCGATTTTTGTTCCAGGCGATGAAGAGACTGGATTTGCTCCGGTTATAAATCCAGCTCCGTCGTCACAGCAAGACCAAACTCACCGAAATTTAACATGGTTACACCATAAACCCCAGAACCATGCTATTTTTCCCATAGCTACAGAACCGGTGAAGATAGGAAAGAAAAAGTAAATGTGAAATACAAAGATGATTGAAGTTGCACTTTTACTAGGACTTGGTGCTGTTGGATACGCACTTGCTGTACAGCAGCCGAGCGTAGGTGAAGATGGAAAACAGCGTGAAGACTTTAGAAATTCCGACCCTCGCCCCACAGAAAGTCATTCTGACAACGTAATTCACTCCCAAAATCAACAGGGTCATAGTAACGAGGTACCTTTCTTTGGAGCCGCACTAAAGCAGAGTACGTACTCGGGAGGTACAGATACTCTTCTAGATCATCACACGGGAGCTGGCAAGGAGTACTTTCAGAAGAGTGAAACAAAGTCATTCTACGATGCTAAACCTGCAACTGGTAATCCGTTTGGCAATCCCAACGAGTCAGACTTCATGCAGTCTCGCATGGTTTCCGGCCAGAACATGAAGAATATATTCCCCGTTGAACAAGTTCGCGTTGGTCCTGGTGCAAACGATGGCTATACCAATTTAGGTAAGGGTGGCTTTCAACAAGATCAACTCCGTGAGTATGAGCTTCCCAAAACAACAGATGAACTTCGTACAGATACTCGCCCGAAGTTATCATACACTCAGGAGCCTGTACCTGGTGTTTCTCAAATTACGCAACCTGGTATTCAAGCTGACGTAAATAAGAATAAGCCTGATCGTTTTGTTCTATATGGAATGGATCGTGTGAATACAGCTGTAGGTGCCCAAACTGCTCCGCGTAACTACCCAGAACAACCCATGAAAGAGACATCTCGTGCTTCAACAAGTGTAGCGTATAATGGCATTTCGGGAGGCAACGCTATCTTTTCATCCTACATTCGTGCATTCACAGAGCCCTATCAAGAGTTCATGAAGTTAACAACTGAGGGGCGCCCCGGTCCTGCTGGTGCTCAGGGTACTGGTTTCTCAATGGGCGCTGATAGCTACTCAATCCAGACCAAGAAGGATGAGTCTGTTCTATCCGATGCCACTCGTATAAATCCACCGATCCAGCGCGTAAACGCTCACGCTGACAGTCTTGGTTCTTTCCGTTACAATGAGCCTCTACAGCAGGATATTCATGTAGATCGTAATCACCCGTCAATATTAGATGCTCACAAGAACAATCCGTATACACAGAAGCTAACCTCCTTTTAAACAATGGAGGCAATTCGTGAACAATTAGTCTATAAAGAAGGAAAAGTAATAATTTGTATGAAAGAGCTAAAACCTGTAGAACAATATGAAGTAATCCGTCTTTTGCTGGCAACTCGCACAAAAGACGTTTTAGTTTGTACACATGATTCCACAAATGAATATATTAATAAATTGATTCAAAAACTTAATTTAGATACGTCGGTATGTACGACGCAGTCCACGAAGATGATTGCGTAATGTTTGCTGATAACCACCGGGCTGCGGTCTTCCTTTATTCTTATTTTTATCTTTCTTATTATTTTTTCTAATTTGTAAATTTGTCCATAGCTGGTTAATCATTGCATCTATGCTTGAATAATATGGTGAAACATTAAAATTATTTGTTGCTTTATATGTAGATATTATTGATGGTAGATCATTAGCTGGAGCTGGTCCAAGTAATGTTTTTAAGTCATTCCACTGGGCGTCTGTCATACTATCAGGTTTTTTAAGATCGCCTTTATTTTTTTCATCCTCCTTTAGTTTCTCATACTCTTTTGCAAGACCAGCATCTCGTTCTCTTAACAAATCTTCAAGCTCTTTTATTTTTCTTGCTTGAGCTACCTTTTCTAGTTTTTCTCTAAACCTTTTCTCGGCTTCGTCTGATATCGCTTTCTTTTCTTTAACCTGTTCTTGTAATTTTTCTAGAAGTTCGATACGCTTATCCTTCTCCCTACTTTCTTGCATCATCTTCATTTCTTTAGCAACATCTGTTCCTTTGACAAACTTTTTAGCACTTTTTACTATTTCACCTTCTTTATACTCTCCTCGTACAATACCTTGTTCTCTATCTTCTTCGTTTCGTTTATTAATAACTCCTTGAATTTCTCGCAATAATGATATTGTGCTCACTCTATCTATCTCCGTAGATCTACTTAATGTACCTTTAGCGTTGTCATTGTCGCTCTTAACTCCTCTTCTATTTCGTATTGTCAATTCATATTTGGCGGGCGACTTAGTTGAAGCTGGAGCGATTAACGCAGGCTCTGTAAGTATCTCTGTAGTAATATTATTATATATCTCTTTAGAACGATCAGTTTTAATTATTACTCCGGGTTTAATAACTTTTATAACTTTTTTATCGCCGTCAATAGTCAATTTTTGCATATCGTTTGATGAGTCAGAAAACTTTGTAATATTTATATCACCTAAACTGCTTAAGGATGATATACTTTCAATTATAATTTCACCGACAAAAAGCGTAGGAAGTTGTAAAGCATTAGTGTCTATAGTACCATATACTTTTTCAAGTTGAAGAACTTGTGATATAGTCGGTTTTGGAAGAGTTACCTGATTAACGTCGACTAACATGGTAATTAACTTAATATTTTGGTCTACTTTGCTGGCATCAGATAAGGATCTGATTGCATTAAAATCAATTATACGCACTAAACTATTTTTAACTTTAATTTTATTTCGAACCATCAGTGCCAAAACACCAACAAGCTGTTCTGGCTTAATTTGTGGGTACTTCTTTTGAAAATCGATTATATCCTTATTTGTTAATCTATTTGGAGTTCTTTCTTTTAGCCAGTTGATGATATATGAAAGTATTATATAAATTTTATCATAATCTTTATTACCTAATGTAAAGTCATAAAGCACAACGAGAACATTTTTAAAGAGAAAAAAATCAAAAATTGGTTCAGTTTCAAAGTAATCTACAATATTATCAAATATTATTGCATCTCTAGCCTTATCAGTTATTTTCTTAATACTTTTATTTAATACGTACATATTCGGAATTAATGGTGTCTCTTTTTCAAATACAGATTTATTAATACGTATTTTTAGATTTTCGTTAACATTTAGTTCGGCCAGAATATCAATAA
>Ga0209553_1001090_pt1 | contig 13740 bp, 9 predicted proteins | sample LauGreFBDMM110DN_2_FD_188217 | JGI IMG/M metagenome (GOLD analysis project Ga0209553, IMG submission 188217) | Freshwater lake microbial communities from Lake Michigan, USA - Fa13.BD.MM110.DN (SPAdes) (version 2) | ecosystem: Environmental > Aquatic > Freshwater > Lake | place: Lake Michigan, USA...
ATAATGGCGTTGGTGGCGTCGGGCGCGGCCTTGGTGGCGTCGGTGGCATTGGCGGCATTAATTCACCGTCCGCACGTTATGGGTCAGCCAATGCAATCCGGGGAAATTTCAACAATTATGGAATTTATGGAGCGGGCTGGAACACGGATCATCCGGGTGCATGGGCCGCCGCTGGTTGGGCGGCAAATGATGTCTGGCGTGCGGCCACCTGGAATTCTGCTGGCGCGTGGTGTGGCTACGGATCTGCCGCTCCGATCTATTATGACTATGGCAATAACATCACGTACCAAAACGACGATGTCTATGTAAACGGGCAGGATTCCGGTTCATCGACCCAGTATTACAACCAAGCCGCCACACTTGCGACAACTGGCGCCCAAGCCGATGCGCCCAGCGACGGTGATTGGCTTCCGCTAGGAGTTTTTGCATTTTCAAAGCAAGGCGACAACACATCAACGGTGACGATCCAGTTGGCCGTCAACAAACAGGGGGTCATTCGTGGCAACTCGAACGACAGTTCCAACCAGAAGACAGACACTGTCAGCGGTTCTGTCGATAAGCAAACCCAACGGGTGGCCTTTACCATTGGTGATGCGACGACAACCGTGATTGAAACGGGCCTTTACAACCTGACCAAAGACGAATCTCCAGCGTTGGTCCACTATGGCCAAGATCGCACAGAACAGTGGCAACTGGTGCGGCTCAAGAATGATGGTTCCCAGCAGCAGCCTGCGGCCCAACCTGCACAGCCGTAATGTTCTGCATGTTTCACAGTGCCCATTCACTGCAGCGGCCGTCCGGGTCAACTCTTCGAATTACGGAATTTACGGCGAAGGAAGGTACGGAGATCATGCTGCCAGTCCCGATCCTTTTTCCATCAATTACCTTCTCACATGCATTCCGTACAAAGGTGGCTTCATGGGGTCCGAGTCTTCGAGTTTGAGTCCCATGTCTAAGCTTGCGCCTTTCATTCAGGAGGATCTTAAGCAACTCAAAGCTGCATGGATCTGGTTTTCAATTCTCGGTGCAGCGTTGATCGTGCTAGGATCGTTGGCGCTGGGGTACTCTGCATTTTTTACGATCGCCAGCGTTGACATTCTGGGCACATTTCTGCTCATAGGAGCGGCGATGTACATTTGCGGATCATTCTTTACCGGGAGTTGGGGTGGTTTCTTCCTGACGCTCCTGACTGGTGTGCTGCAGCTGGTGTTGGGTCTAATCTGCGTAAGACATCCTGGCGAAGCAGCGATCGTTTACACGTTGCTGATGGCATTGTTCTTCATGGTCAGCGGCCTGTTTCGAATCGTCGTGGCTCTGGCTGGTCGATTTCGAGGAAAAGGCTCTGTCCTGTTAAACGGCATCGTCACGCTGATACTGGGAATCATGATCTGGCAACAGATGCCGTTTTCTGGTCTATGGGTGATTGGCACTTTTCTAGGAATTGATCTTCTTTTAAATGGATGGTCGTATTTGTTGCTCGGACTAAGTTTACGGCAGCTGCCGACTGCATAGCATAGGCCAAGGTTACCGGCATTGTGGGCGCGTTGGCGTTCAGCTTTGATTTGAAGTCGTCGGTATGAGCGGCATTCGTATTTTATGAATCTCCCTCGGATGTAATTTTTTTCATGAGATATCGTTTCCTGATGAAATGGCGTGTGACGGGGATGGGATTCGCTCCGAATTCGGTGCCCGATGCGGTCAAGCGTGTGAATCTCAAATTTGATGGATGCTTGAGACCGCGAGTCAAGACGGAACTATGAACGCTCAGAAAAGAGGGCCTTACGTTGAACAACAGCAGGGAATGATTCCGCTGAAGGTCATGCTTAGTCTGCTGGTCCTGAGCGCTGCTTTTGTTTACTTGTTAGCCACTTCCTGATCAATCCGCCCCAAGGAGTACTTCCACATGAAAATTAGACATTCTGTTGCTGTGCTTTTTTTATTAAGCACGGTGGGTGTGCCATTCGTCGATGCGGATGAAGTTGCCGTGCGGAAAGCACTGAGCGAATACGTCGATGTTTTCAATCAAAAGACAGCAGAGAAGATCGCTGGATTTTGGACGGAAAACGGAACGCATACAGATCGTCAAACGGGCCAACGGACTGCAGGCCGTGAGGCAATTCAAGCTGACGTAATGAAGTTGATGAAAGAGGGAAGCGATTTTAAACTTTCAGCAACAATAACGGGGATGAGATTAATTACGGCAGACGTTGCGAGTGTCGAAGGTGAAACCACAGTCGTGATCAGCGATGCTGATCCGCTGGTTTCAAAATACACTGCCATTCTGGTTCGTCAGGGTGACAAGTGGCTTCTCGACACCGTCGAAGAAATGCCGTTGCCGCAGCCTGCATCGACAGCAGATGCATTGAAAGAATTGGAGTGGCTTGTTGGCGAATGGGTTGACGATTCGGGAGCTGAAAAAGTAACGATGACGTTTAGGTGGACTGCCAATCAGGCTTTCCTGCTGCGGTCATTCAGTGTTGAGAACAAAGAAGACGTCACGATGACGGGCACGCAGGTTATTGGTTGGGATCCGCGGGGGCAGCAGATTCGCAGTTGGTCGTTTACCTCTGATGGATCGTTCGGCGAATCGACATGGTTGCGCGATGAAAACCGCTGGATGTCAAAATCTTCTCAGACTCTCGTAAGCGGTGAAGTCGCGTCGGGAACGTATGTTATGGAGCGACTTGATGACGACTCGTTTACGATGCAGTTGGTTGGTTACGAAGTGGGCGGACAACCTCAGCCAACGGGATCATCTGTCAAAGTGATTCGTGCTCCTCAACAACCTGCGGCCGACTCTACACCCGAAAACTAGCTTGCGAAAGGCAATGGACCGATGAAAAAAAATACTGTCAGAGCTTTTGCTCTTTTGCTGATTCTGATGCTGTTTCCGCTTGAACTTTCGGCGCAAGGATTCCGTGGCGGTGGTGGCGGCGAGCGGAGTCGCAGCAACGCCGGTAGTGCTCGCCCGAGTGCGGCGAATCTGGGAGACCATCGGCCGGCTGCAGCGAGTCGACCTGCCCCTAGCAGGCCGACTGTCAGTGCTCCCACAGCCAGCCGACCTGCGATGTCAAAGCTTCCGGAGGCCAATCGCCCATCCGGTGGTCTGAAACCTTCTACAAAACCTTCTACAAAACCTTCTCAACCAAGCACAAAACCAAATAACAGGTTGCCCAATCAAGGTGGTAATACCGGTAACAATTTGCCAAATCGTCCGGAGAGTCGTCCCAGCATTCCGGGATTGGGTGTCGGTGCAGGAAACCGTCCGAACGTGAATCGTCCCAACGGGCCAGAAGCTGGGCGTCCTCACGAAAACTTGCTAGGGGCTGGAACACGGCCTCATTTGCCAAGTAACGGTGGCAGACCATCCGTGGGCGAGGTGGGAGATTTTCTGGGAATGGACAAGCCCTTGCGTCCTGCGCCTCGTCCAGGGACAGATCGTCCTAACATTGGCAATGAAATTTCGACCGGCATCGGCAATCGGCCTAACATTGGGAATGGCTCGGACAATAAAATTGGGAACAAAATAGGCATTGGGAATGGGAATGGGAATACTCTTATCAACAACCGGCCCGTAAATATTGGCCAGATCAATATTGGGAACAACACTGTCATCAACAATCGTCCAACGTGGGCGAATATTGATTCGGGTCGTGTGACAGGTATTAACAATCGCTGGTCGAATCAGATCAGTGGAATGCATAATTGGCAGAACGTTCATCCGAACCGCGCAGCTTTTTGGGCGGGTTGGGGAGCCGGCGTCCATAGCAATTATCGTTGGCACTATCACAATCCCAACTGCTTCCGGGGAAACTGGTGGTATAGCCACCCATATCACTGGGGTGGTTGGCACTATGGATACGGATTCGCCAATCGTCCATGGAAGTACTGGTGGACGGTTCCAACTTACGCGGCCTGTGTGAATTGGTTCACTTGGACAGCACCTCCCACAGTTTGGGCTCAACCGGTTTACTATGACTACGGACAGGGTGGAAACGTTGTGTATAACACCGACGCCGTTTATATCAACGGCGATCAGGTGGCCACAAGCGCTGAATTTGCTCAGAGTGCGGCGGAACTGGCCACGGTGCCTGCTCCGGCCAGTGAAGAAGACGCGCAGAAGGCTGAGTGGTTGGCGTTGGGCACTTTCACCGTTTCAGCGGGTGAGCAGGATGTTGATCCAACTCGGATCCTGCAGTTGGCTGTCAGCAAAGAAGGTATTATTAGCGGTACGTTGTTCAATACAGCCACAGATACCGCGGAAGCCATTCAGGGACAGGTCGACAAGCAGACTCAGCGGGTTGCCATGCGTTTCGGCGACAGCGAAGACATTATTGCCGAGACCGGTTTGTACAACCTGACTCAAGTTGAAGCTCCAGTATTGGTCCACTTCGGCCCTGAAAAGATTGAAAACTGGCTGCTAGTCCGACTGGACGACCCCGCTCCGGATGATGCCGGCGAAGTCCCACGGCCACAGTGAGCGGAGCGGAATCTAATGCATGGAACGTAACGAGGCAAAGCCTCGTTACGTTCTTTGGTTTTCTGTGCAGTAGAATCGAAGCATTTCATGCCGAGTGCATCGTGCCCCGACGGGGAGAAATAGCACAAGTCGAGTGCATTGCGAATCTCTCTGCGGCTCATACTTCGCGTTACTCCCAATGTTCAATGGGTATCTCAGGGGAGTTCGACGGTAGCTATTATGTCCCACGCTTACCTTCGCCAACTTATCAATCTTTCGAACGAGCAACATCGCGCAGCAAGCCGACGATTTCAAGAGCAGCGTTTGGAGCTGCGAATGATCGGATTGCTTGGGCCATCCGCTGCCATACGTCGGGGTTGCTGAGAAGACTTTCAAGCGAAGTCCTGAACGTGCTCACGGCATCAAGATGTTTTTCCGCAATCAAAAATGCGGCACCCGCGTTTTCCAATAGACGGGCGTTGAAGAGCTGATGATGATCCGCAGCCGTACTCAATGGAATCAGAATTGAGGGAACGCCGGCACAAGCGAGCTCCTGAATCGTAACAGCACCACTGCGACTGACTGCGATGCTTGCTGCTGCGAGTTCTGCCTGCATGTCCGAAAGGAAGGCTTCTACGCGAGCTGCGATGCCGCAGCGACAATACTGATCGCGGATCGCTGCGACTTGGGGTTCACCGGTCTGATGCACGATATCCCACTCCGATGGCAACTTCAGTCCTTCGCCGAACGCCGTAGCGACGATGTGATTGACGGCATGTGAGCCCTGACTGCCACCAAGGATCAGAATTCGCTTTCGCTCATGAATTGCCCCAACAGGTATCGCTGCCAATTCACGAATTCCGACGCGTACGGGCGAACCGCAGGTCTGCACCGGCGATGCCCAGTTTTGCAGGCAATCTTTCGCCACTGGCAATCCACACACCGTCAACTTTGCATGCCGTGCCAAGCGTTTCGTGGCTCTGCCGGGCAGGCAGTTTTGTTCCAGCAGCATGAGAGGAAGACCAAGTCGGTTGGCCGCCACAACCCCCGGAACACTTGCCAGCGCGCCGAGGCCGACAACAACGTCTGGTCGAAACGCCTTCAAGCACCGGCGTGCTTGCCGCAAAGAGCGCCAGAGCGACGGTAATCGCATGGCGGAATTCCAAAGTCCGCGTTTTGACGACAGCGATGCGTACGGCACAACTTGGGCTTCGATTTCTGACAAACCGGAAGTCCCGAGCACCTGCTGGTCGACCACTCGATGACTGGTCAGAAACAGAAAACAGGATTTTGGATCCTGACGGAGCAGTTCCTGTGCGATGGCGACAGCAGGAAATATGTGTCCGCCTGACCCTCCCCCGACAAAGGCGACACGCAGTGAGTTGCCGTGCTTGCTATGGCCCACAGTATTCACTGACGCCGTCGGCTGACACGACCAGCAACCGCCGAGTCAGCGGATGATGCAAGGCAGAAAAGTCTTCATCGACACGCTTCCGAATCTGTGAAATCAATTCGGGATCTTTCAACGTCGCCGCGATAAAAAAATCACGATTCGGCACGCCGAGAATAAGTTCCGGTCCGAACAGTTCACGCAACTGACAGTGGAAATCAGGATCGAGGACACGCGAACAGTTGTACGCATCGGGTTTGACTGGCATCAGCACCCGAGGATTTTCGTCATCGCCCACCATTGTTACTTCCAGTGGATGGGTCGCGGAATAACGGCGAAGATTTTTCAAAGCAAGATCGTGTAAATCATCCGGAGAAAGATTCCACGCTTCAATCATCTTCTGATGCACGTACCGGTAGGAATCATCTTCATCGACAACATATCCCACACACAAACCCCCGACCCACGGCATCTGAACTCGTTCGCCAGAAGGTGGTTCACTCTCAGAGGAAAGAATTGGAAGAATCCGCTGCTTCACCTCTTCCAGCGTCGGTGCGAGTTGATCGGGACCAAGTTCCTGCAAACGCACCACGGTCGTCAGCCCCGGGACGATAATCCTGCGGAAATTCTGGGGCTGTTGCAAATACATTCGATAAAAATTCGAGAGACTAATTTCCGACTGACCAAGTCGCACGGAAAAGCCACGCGAAGCTGAAGACTGCAATAGTGGGAAATGGTGTCGCGCGACGTCTATGACTTGCTTCAGAAAAACGTCTGGCGGCCATGCGGGCTGTGCGGCGAGTTCCAGTGTTGACAACACCATCTCGCAGAGCTGCAAAAATCGCGAGTCCAATGGTTGTCGGTCGGGAGACTGAACCGTGGCGACGATCATAAGTTTTTCGTGCCGCAAAGTCCACAATCGCCATTCAAAAGATGATTTTCGGCCAAAAATCCGGGATAGCCAGCAAGCGGATTTTAAACGTCGTGATGTGCCTGACCAAGATTCGTTTTCGCAGGGCAGATCGAGCTGGGTAGCCGGCTGCAACGCCACCACTTCCGGAAAGAGCACGGAGAGATCAGGTGAATTCCGACGCTGGTGATCGCGACAGGTATCGTCCCACCAAGTTACGATGGATAAGACGTGCGGCGATTCAACGCCAATCGCTTTCAGTGGTAATTTACTTTTTGACGTTACGGACCATTCAGTGGATGCAGTTTCCTTCATCCGAAGTTCAATCACAGTCTGTGTCTGCCTGACTTCAATCGAGTCTGGATATAAGAACGTGAACCAGTTTGCGGGGCCGCGACAAAGTCGCCACCCGTCGAACCTTGGATCAGAATGCCGGTCAAAAGCCATATCCACACTCCGCGCATCCCGGACATCGGGACGCCCAATTCTACTCTTTCGATCACAATTCGCACAATGTTTTGATCTGGTTTAATCACCAAATTCGAAACCACGCTCGGTAATCCTAAACGGCAGGATCACATCTTCGCACGCGCTGCCGCGATGTTTAGCCACATAGATCGCTCGGCCGATCTGGTTGCCAATACGAGTTTTCCCCATTAACAGAATTGTATTTGCATTCGAAAGGACGTCGCCCGACTGGATCGGACGGCAAATTAAATCGTCAAGCATCACTTCGTGACTCGTGTACAGCAGCATCCCACCGATCGCTTTGTGGTCGTATGGATGAGCCATCACTTGCGGTTCTTGCTGCCGGAAGTGGACTCGAAACAGATCTCGCGCCAACCAGTCATAATCTTTCCGCAACACCTGGTGGTAGATGTAGTCAAACAGATGGAACTGAAACGAATCGGAGTCTTTACTGGTCGGCTCGACACCATCAATTACACAACGGCGAACACCATGCACAAAGTTGCCGTAAAAAAATGCGATCGTCTGATCTAATCGCCGCATCAGGTCAGCCTTGAATTCCTGCCATTCCTCCGGTTGCATATCAGCGATGGTTACGCGCCGCCCGCCGCGGTGGAAAGCGTGCAGGTAGTCAGCACGAATCTGTTCATAGTTCCAGACAACCGCAGGCTCAAAATGATCGGCCATGGCGCGTGGGCGGAACTTCCAGCCAAACATCCGTTCTGCATACTCCGGCTGATTCTGGGAATCGCCCCGGGTCGTCATGTCAAACAGAATCCCGGTCTGCTGCTCCTGTTGCTGACCAGTAAAAGCATAGCTGACACCCAGTTGTGTCTTTCCAATCCCGGTGGCACCCATCACGACGGCAAGAGTGCCGGGAATAAGTCCGCCGCCGAGTGCTTGATCAAGTCGAAGAATGCCGGTGGATTGCCGAGTTCCGATGGATTGTAGTGTCATTGCTGGAGTATCGTCGCAAAGGTGAATTGTTGCGGTCAGGCCATTGTGATCGACGCACGTCCTGCATCAATTTATCTACCGCGTCAATGTGAGATGGATGTGCACGGAAAAACTACGAGAGCATTCCCAGTGCCGCAAGGATCGCAGATTCTTCGTTATCGACAACGATCGGCGGATTTGCAAATGGCATTTTGGTGACTCCGGCTGGCGTCAGTTTCTTCGCGATTAACTCCGGATCGTTGGAATGATAAGCCATCGTCAAATCCGGATCTTTCAGTTGATGTCCGGTGAGAATGCAGACGACGCGGTCGGAGGCCGCGATCATGCCCTCATTCCGAAGGTTCTGCACACCAGCAATTGTCGCTCCGCTCGCAGGTTCGCAACCGAATCCGGTGGCCGCAATTCTCGCACGGCAGTCGATGATTTCCTGATCCGAGACTTCACGCACAATTCCGCGACAGAATGCCAACGCTCGCAAGGCTTTTTCTAGATTCACCGGACGATTGATTTCGATGGCACTGGCAAGCGTTGATGCACGTTCGTTCTCCTGATCCATTTTCAGATAGCGTGCGTCAATCTGTGCTGCACTCGGGCGACCATCGTTCCACGTCAGCCCACCTCCGTTCACAAATTCTTCCAGCGTTCCAGCACCTGCAGCGTTGATGATCGCCAGTCGAGGCACGCGATCAATCAGTCCCAAGTGTTTCAATTCCATAAACGCCTTTCCGAAGGCGCTACTGTTCCCAAGATTCCCGCCCGGCACGACAATCCAGTCCGGCACCTCCCATCCCAGTCCCTCCAGTACGCGGAACATGATCGACTTCTGGCCTTCCAGACGAAACGGATTCACACTGTTGCACAGATAGATCGGATGTTTCGCACAGATGTCACGCACGCGAGCCAATGCGTCATCAAAGTCGCCGCGGATCTGGATGGTTTTCGCACCGTAGTCCAGTGCCTGCGAGAGCTTTCCAAAAGCGATTTTACCGCTGCCGACAAACACAATGCATTGAAAGTGTCCCGTGACACCAGCATAGATCGCTAGCGACGCACTCGTATTGCCTGTCGAGGCACACGCAGTCATTTTCGCGCCCACCATTCTCGCATGCGTGGATGCTGCGGTCATGCCGTTGTCTTTAAAACTGCCTGAGGGATTTAGTCCTTCATACTGCAGGTACAGGCAATCGTTGTTCATTTTTAGCGTTGCACCAAGCCGATCATTCTTTTGCAGAATGGTCTGGCCTTCACCAATCGTGACGATCTGTTCGTCGGATGCAAATCGCAGCAATTCACGAAAACGCCAGACACCACTGAAGTCGATCGGATTCAAACGAGTCATCCAACGTTGTTCAAAGACGGCCAGCGACTTTGGGACAGGAATTGTGTTCCAGTCGTAATTTACGTCCAGCAGGCTGCCGCATTTTGGGCAGGCCGTTAAAATCTGCCCTACATCAAAAGTGGCAGCGCAGTCTGGATGAATACACTGTTGAAAAGCAGCAGCAGTCATTGAGATCACAGACAATAAAAGGGCACAAAAATGCGACCATCAGGCGCCATACATGGTGTCAGTCTTTGGCTGCGGTCGCAATGCCGTATGCCGTGACTGAGCTAGAAATCTCAAGGTTGCGCGGACCGCTTGATAATTTGCTTGACGCGATCCCGCGGTTTTTAAGTTGCCACGTTTTTGTGGATCTCTTTTACCGCCCCTAGCTGCTATTTTGAGAACGCGAGCGATGATCCGTTGATGTTTTACGAGGCCTTCAGAAATTTGAGCCGATTCGCCACATATTTATCACGCACGATCGTGCCACTCCCGCTGTTTCGAGCCGACGACGAGCATCAGGGCTGTTGACAAAAAGAGGGGATCTGTCATGTCCGGAGGGAAGGCCCGCCAGCGTGTCATAAGTGTCCAATGTGTGGCCATTGCGAACTGATTCAACGGGGGGATGCTGAAGCGCACAAAGCGAGGATCGCTGACCGACACGCAACGGAATGGCAAGTCGCTGTTCAGCTTCATTTAAGCCCAGAAAGATGCATCGGCCTCGTCGACCCCGGAAACAGCAAAAGTCTAAACTCCGATCATCAACTGGAGCTCACGGCATAAATTGTCTCACGACCGCGTGGATATCTTGCGATGATGCTTGTCTCCGGCTACAGTTCCCACTCGAACGGTAATCCTACCGTTTTCATCGCCGCCGTAGCTCAGTTGGCAGAGCGACGCTTTCGTAAAGCGTAGGTCGTCCGTTCAAATCGGATCGGCGGCTTGCTTAAAATACAGGGGAAATCAGGTCAAACTGGTTTCCCCTGTTGCGTTGGAACTGATTGATTCACCGCGGTGATTCTTGAGAGTCAGCCCCCCCCAAAAAAAATTATCGCAGACTACCATTTCCGGAAGATGATAGCCGCTGTCACGTGCCCGCTCCGTTGCTCTGAAAAATTTTGGGGCAGACAATGGGCTACGACATGTCGTAACTCTCATCATGGCTGTTTCGGCTAACACATTGACAGGATTTATGCACGTTTGAGCCAACAGTCAGCTAGGCGAGCAGTCGCTGATAGACTTAACTAGGGCGTAGGTACACCGGAATCCTGAGGATAGACAATCAATCGATCATGGCACAACAAAATTAGATCCATCCGGCCGTCGGACGTGACATCCGCCACAATCCCCTCGCGTGGTTCAGTACCACGATCCGCAGCGGTCGAGACTAATCGTTTTTCTTCGAAAACGCGGAAATGTGTCGCTTCCTTAAGTCCCGTCTCACGCTCAAACCTCAGGATCTCGACACCATCGATACTGGTGTCGATCACAGAAAGATCAACCTGCCCATCCCCATTAACATCACCCACGATAACGTCGGCAGGATAGGATGTGTCACGCTCTGACTCAAACGTCGCCAGTTCTTCCATATCGGAGTCAGACCGGCCTGAATATAATACCGAGAAGTGCTGGGCCCCTACGAGTACCAAATCACTGCGACCGTCGCCGTTCAGATCGGCCACCTGCGTCGAACTGAATTGCATTGCCCCCAATTCAATTTCTTTCCATGGCCGGTAAACACCTTCTTGTTGTCGCAGAATGCGGAGTTTTTGCAAACCCGTATCGACCAAGGCGATTTCATCGCCGGGTTGCTGATCAAGATCGAGCACTGCGACACCTTCGAGGCTCGCAGTGGCTTCACCCGCATTAAATTGGTCTAGAACTTTCCATCCATCAACAGTGAACGACAATGAACGAGCGAACGAATCCCGGGCTACCAAAAGCCGATCGTTGTTGACAAACGTTCTACCTGCGGACGACACCCCCAGATCCAATTGCGATCTCTCCTGTGCGACTTCCAGTGAACCGTCCTCCTTCTGCAGCAAAACTTGCACGCCTGCTTTCGAGGTCCCGGTTGGCACGGACAGGATGTCAGTGCGTCCATCACTGTTGACATCCATTCGAACTAGCTTGACGCCTCGGCTACCAACCGCCCCCACGAGTTCAATTTTCTGGTCGTCTTTCACTGGTTGCCACTGGCCAGATTCGCTGCGAACCAAACGCTGGAAAGTTAATTTCGTGCTGGAGCCGGAGCCAATGGTCAGTGCTACCACAATCTGCACGGTCTCATCCGATCTGACTACATCTACCGCGGCGAGTTCACTGCCTTCGGGCTTCTTAAGTATTGTTTCCGGGAATGTGATACGTCCGTTTTCAAAATGACTCGTTGCGACTACACCTTCTTTACCGCTGAGCAGCACCATATCCAGCACACCATCGGCGTTGAGATCGCCGGTAGCAACATCTGTCACACCCAGCAAGCTTGGAAACGTTTCTGCCATTCCCAATCCATCGATTCCGTTCTGTCGATACAGCAGCAACTGAGCCTGTTCAGAATCCGTGACTACAACATCGAGCAGTTTATCGCCGTCAACATCGCCGATTGCGACGCCGCGATCCCGATTAGCACCCGACGGACCGATCCCGTACTGCAGTAAACGCGTCGGGACTGTACCATCTTTCAATGTCGCGGGTTGAAGCGATGAAATTTGAATTCGACCCGTGCGCGAATCTATCGTGACCACTTCGTAACCCGGCTTCTGATCGATATTCGCTAGCGTGACAGATCTTGGCTGTTGCAGACTGAATCTCATTTCTGGGCCCATGCGACTGTCGTTGGTCTGCAGTCGCGCACACAGCCCACGGGTTGTGCCTTCGTTGGCCAGATAACAGAGATCTTGGCGACCGTCACCGTTGAGGTCAGCGATCTGCACCATCGACAATTGCGGAGATGTATTGATCAGCGCTTTCGCCGTCTGCATTTCACCTTTGTCGTTCTGAAATACTACGTAAGTCACGTCTTTTCCAAGGACCACGAGATCGTCGCGGCGATCGGAATTCAGATCACCAGCTGCGATCATCCAGGCTACTGGCTCGATTCCGGGAAGACGCGTGGTCCATTTTTCTGTCCAGTCGCGTTCGCCAGGTGCAGGCTGATAGCGCACGATTAATTGGTCAGGTGCTCCAATACACGCCACATCAAGTCGTCCATCGCTATTGAAATCTCCGGTCGCCATGCCAGCCAAGGTCTTATCGACGGAGATTGCTCGAATATCGAATCTCCAGTCGGATGAAAGGTCGTTTGCTTTGCCACTGGATTTTGCCGTGGCCTGATCCAGCTTGCTCAGCTGCGCCATCAACCGCAGACAACTGTCGCGATTGTCAATGAGCAGGATGTCGGTCAGTCCATCGCCCGTGAAATCCCCTGCTTGCAGATTGAATGCGCGAGGTTCCACTTTGAAAAGTTCGATCCCGGAGAAACCGTAGAACTGTGCAATCTCGTTAGGCTCGTCCGTACCATCGCCAGCTTTGGCGAGGTTCCACGCATTCCAGCAGCAAACAATTGACAGGGCCAATACGCCGAACAGATACGGAAACCGCATCGGAATAACTCCCGGGAAGGGAAACAGGAAACGAGACACAGAACCGCCACTGAGCTTTAATTTGTGTTTCAGGATGGCCGTCCGATATTTTTCCGTATTCTCAAACCCAAACACAGTCGTTGCAAGCGTCCGGTGGCATTCAATAGTCGAGACCACTAAGTTTGGTGGTGACTTCTCGAAAGAACGCCGGCTTTGAAAGTGTTGAGGGGGACTTGCGCCTCAATAGACAGCAGGCACGACACCGCTTGGACCGCGAATGTCCATGCTCATCCTACTGTGATGAGTTTGTTTTGAGTGTGCGGAGATTTCAGCGATTAGGAAACTTTGCGTGGCGCATGAAAAAAGGTGACCGCGGGTCACGGACACCTTTTATCTGATTTTGAGAGTCTGATCCGGAATGAATCCAGAGCGAAACTTAGTCCTGATAATCGACTTGGATATAACCGTGCTTAATGCGAACATCGACAGCGTACTTGCCGTAGGTGTAGCGAATGCGGTTGCCTGCACGACGGCAGGTCACTTCTTCGCAAGCACAGGGTGGAACGCAAATCTCAATGCACACCATCTTTGGTTCACAGCAGTTACAGCAACTATCGTCTGCACACGGGTTCTTAACCATGATCAGCTTTGACG
>Ga0209553_1001091_pt1 | contig 13739 bp, 13 predicted proteins | sample LauGreFBDMM110DN_2_FD_188217 | JGI IMG/M metagenome (GOLD analysis project Ga0209553, IMG submission 188217) | Freshwater lake microbial communities from Lake Michigan, USA - Fa13.BD.MM110.DN (SPAdes) (version 2) | ecosystem: Environmental > Aquatic > Freshwater > Lake | place: Lake Michigan...
CATGTAGCCCTGCACATTACCCGGGTCATTCTTAAAGTACTCGCATGTGGAGCACGACACACACACATTGTCTTGAATGCAAAATAAAGGTTGATCTGCAGGCTTATTATACATTTTGTGTTTTTATTAATTCTAAAAAAAATATATCTCTATATTTAAAGTATTAGATTACTTTTTAAAAGGTTGTGTGCGCTATGGATCACGAATCTCCTATTCTGCTACAAGAGGAACCCCAGGAACCCCGGGTTCCTACAGAAGCCCCCCGGGACCCCGAAGTCGATTTGCTGCGCATATTTGGACCCACATTTACGCTCACCCCCGAGGAAGCCAGGGTCATGGAGTCGCTGGAACAGCGGAGCCCCGAGTGGTTCAGCGCCCGCATCAACCGCATCACTGCTTCTAATTTTGGCTCGGCTGCGGGCCTCAATCCATACTGCTCCCCGGACTTTTTGCTCATCCAGCTTCTCTACAAGTCTTTCGAGGGCAATGCGGCCACCAAATGGGGAACCCAGATGGAGCCCGTGGCCTGCGCAGCCTATGTCCAGTCCATTGCCAAGGACCCCGTTTACTCGGACGGTGGTCCGGTGCCCTCCTGGAGGGACTCGGGGCTCTCCATTGCGCCACAGTGGCCTTTTCTGGGTGCTTCTCCGGATGGCATTGTCACCACGCACCGCACAAGCTCCACCGTGTCCATCAGCCATCGCTGTGCACCGCTACCCAAATACGACCTAATGCGGAGCCGCTTTGACCCGGGGGTTGGAATCATCTCGGAGCCTGCGTGGACTCCCCCGACCACCTTCCCCCACAATTACCTGCTGGAAATCAAGTGCCCCTTTCGCAAAAAGCTCTACGGGCCAATCCCTCCCTACTACTATGCCCAGATCCAAGGCTGCATGCAGATCCTGGACCTGCCCTACTCGCACTTCTATGTGTGGACCCCAAACACGGCAAGCACCGTGGCGTACCCGCGAAACGATAATTTTTGGAATGATTTTTTATTGCCCCGACTCACCGACTTTTACTTTGAGCGCTACATGCCCCTGACCCTGCTCAAGGCCTATGGTCTGCTGGACACCTCGGACCGCTTTGGACCCAATACGGACTGGCTCCTGCCCAAGAAGGACACCGATCCCCTGCTAGTGCAGCGAGTCTTTGACGCCTGCAAACTTTTTAGAAGCAAATATTATAAATAAATAAAGTATTTTTAATTAAATCACAAAATGTTTGTTGTGGGGATTGATGTGGGCACGCGGAATCTCGGCATGTGCATCATACAGCAGGGACACCCTCTATCACCAAAACCGATTCGCCTCTTTCGATGGGTAAATATCGACATTGTACCGACTGCTAAGAATATAAATAAGGTGGATATGGCACGGCTGATATCCTGTGCGGTGGATCAGGTCTGGGACATTTTGGAGGAGGCAAGGATCTTGTCGGGCGGTGAGCTTTCGGTGGCCATCGAAAGACAGCCCAATTGTAATCCCCGGATGAAGGCCCTGGGGGCAAGTATCTTTTCGGCCAGCTATGTTTTTACGAAGCTAAATCAAAACTCCCGGGTTTGTTATGTGTCGCCGGGGAAAAAGTTTCTCGTAAGCAAGAGCAGCTGTGTGAACCGCTCTTCGCTAAGCCCCAAGGCCACTACCCGGGCACGCTACGTTGCCAATAAAAAGGACGGGGTACTAACCTGTCGGATGCTGCTGGACACCGAGAGGGTAGAGTTTATTGGGGAGACGGCTGCGCTGGGGCGCGAGATTTTTGATAATTCTCGAAAAAAAGATGATCTTGCCGACTCTCTTTTAGTTGCTCTTAGTTACCTTAAGGTTGAGCTTCCCTAGGCTTTTTTTTTGTCTAGACTAGGACTTTTGGAGCCGGGGGTACAGTAACGGCCTTTGCAATATAATAAATCATTAAACCAGAAATTACCATTGCCACAACCCCAAGGCCTAGTGATGTTCCCCACTTTTTCATTTTGGATGGGTTTTTGTTATCTTTTGTTAAATACTTGTACACTAGGAAGGCAACAAGAGCCCCAATAAGTGTACTGACTATTAATGCTCCAGTAATTATAGAGGTTTTAGAAGCTTCCATACTCATATTTTTGTTTTATTTAGCTAATTAAAAAAAAAATCAAAAAAAATATTTATCTCTTACATACTCTTAGTCACAAAATAAATTACTAACGCAAAAAAAGCAAAAAAGACAACACCCGCCAGAATTGTATACATATAAAGTTTTTTCTTATTATCTTTTAGCTTATCTTTTTGGTTATAGTAGGTAACTATGGCCATTACAATACCAGATAGAAGAGCAAGCCCATATAAAATAAAGACACCCTTTTTTCCTAGGGGGGTTTGGTCCTTGGCGTTTAAAACGCGGCCAGCAGGCGCATTTCGAAGGTCCGTAAGGTTTGGAATGGGTTGAAGCGATATATTGGCCATTTTTATTTAACTATTTTTAATTTTTTTTTAAAAACACAAATTATGGAGCAATTGGAGAGCGCGGTGCACGGTGTGGTGCGGGTGCTATATAAGCACCCGAAGAAACTCTTTCCCACCCAGCAGCCCCAGAGCATCAATAGAATAATTCTGGATAAGATTTTTGCATCGTCCAGCGACTTTGTGGTCTCGCAGAAGGCCGATGGCTTACACATGACCCTGGTCCTGGGAACAATCCCGGGACCCTGTCAGACGAAATTCTGCTGCCTTATGGACCGCACCGGGAAACTCGTCTTTTACGAGGTCACGTGCCACCCCAAATTTTTCCTTGGCACCCTGCTCACCGGAGAGGTCCTCCCTTCCAAGACCCACGACCGTCTTTTTTTGGCTTTCGATATGGTGGCTTGTGCGGGCGAGTGTTTCCTCAACCGGGGCTACTCGGAGCGGATGGCCGGCGCCTTCCACCTGCAGACCCTGGGCTCCGTGGGCCAATTCTCCATCAAGGCCATTGATTTCTCAGTGAAGCCCTTTTACAGCTTGACCCGTTTTCTGCAGGACTTCAAGCCCGTCTCGGAGGACGATGGGCTCGTCTTTATGCCGCTGCACAAGCCCCTGACCCAGACCCTGCCCTTCAAGTGGAAGGAGAACAACACGGTCGACCTGCTGATTGAGGGTCGCTTTCTCCCGGAGAATGGCCCCGCTGCCCGGGAGTGGGCCTGGGAGGTGAAGCTTCCCATTGGGATTGGGCGCTTCATCATCGATACCACGTGCCCTATCATAAAGACTCTGGAGGATTTTATGCATTCGACCATTGGCACCTTCTCCGTGATCATGGAGTGTCTCCCGGGGAGCGGCAACATCATTGTGCCTGTGAAAATTAGGCACGATAAAAAAACCCCGAACCTTACCGCCACCGTTCTCGGCACCCTGAGCAGCATAGAGGACAATATCACCCGCGAGGAGCTTATCTCCCGCTTTCTTTCTTTGTAAAAATTTTATTAAAAAGAGTCTTTACCACGCTAATCCAAACGAGGGCTGTAGTCTAGGTAGGGCCTCGCCAAAACTCTTTTTGTTTAACATACTGCTACCAAACGACACAGTGCCAATAGACCCCGCAGGCATCTCGCCTCCCTGGGGCCGGAAACGGTCCTGCTCCTGGTTGTCGTTCCAGGAGCCCCGTTCGATGGGCCGCATCGTGGGATGCGCCACATCGTTCTCCCCCGTACTGATGGCTCTAGTGTTAAACTGCTGGGTCCCACTCCGGTCAGTCACGTGGCTGCTATACTCGGGCAGCATATTGTTGCCCCCGCTCTCCACCATACCACTGGCCATCGAGCTTCGAGTACTCTGGCTACTGGTGTCTGGCTTGAATGCGACTCGGGCCGAAGTGCGAGCCGCAGCGGCTCCATTGCTGCTCATATTGAGGCTCCGCGAGTCGAGCACATTGACCTGCCGGGCATCGGTGACCACCTTCACAGAGGCCAGGTACTGGGCCTCGTCAGCCGGACGCCCATCCATGGCCCCGCTCACCTGCATCCCCTGCTGCCGTCTATTCTCGGCCCGTTTGCTCGGGTCTTCCTGCACCAGCCTCACATTGGCCAGGAACTCTCGGTTGATGCCATTGGCCGTGGTGTTGTGTGACCCATAGGTGCGGGGTCCATTTTCCTCGCGAGTGTCGCTGTGGTGCCGCGTCCCCTGGGTCCCGTGCATCAGGGAGACTCGCTGCACCGCCTGCTCCGTGGCCTGCGGGCTCCGGAAGGAACCCGGGGCCTCGGTTCTCAGCTGCACCTCACCGGGCACATAGATTTGCCCGGATTCCGTGGTATAATAGGGCCCCGTTTCGTGCATCGACATTGCGCTATAGTCTATGCGACCGGGGGCCAGATTTGAATTCGCCATGCTGCCATTGTGGATGGTGGCCTGACTGCCCCGGTTGCCAAAGCTGTCGGTCTGTGGGTTGTAGTAGGCACGCTCCGCGGGCCGGTCAAAGGCCTCGTTCTGGACGGCGGTCACGGTGTCCGGGAAGCTCATGCCGCCCGTGCTCACGGTGCCATCATTGCCCTCGCGGGCCTCGCGCTGTGTCGGGGGCATGTAGGGTCCGCTCCGGTAGGCCGACACGTGACCCACAAAGCCGACGGCCCGACGATCCCAGGCAGGCTCGATGGGCACAAAGCCATTGCGGTTATTGAACTCCTGGGTGACGTTGCGCTGCTCCTGGTTGTCCCGGATTGCGGTCGCGTAGAGCCCATTGCCCCAGGGGTTGAGCCCGGCATCATCGCCGTACTCCACCTCCAGGACCTCGGTCTTGTGCCGGGTGGGCAGGTCCGGGTCCCAGCCCCCACTGAGCGCCGTCAAAATCGGGTTCTGGATGCTCAGCTCTTCGGGCAGGATCCGATTGCGGTCCGTATTGGGCGGCGGCACATCGTCCTCGTAGGTCTCATACATCTCCCCCGTATTCGAGTTCACCATTACCCCGGTGAAGATCCGCTGCTCCGAGGCCAGCGTCTCCTGGTTGTACAGGTCCGCGGTCACGTGGGTGTAGCTCTGGCTCGCACCAACCGTGCTCTGCAGCTCCATCCAGTTGCCTGGCACCACCATAATTTCCTTGGGCTCCTTTTCCCCGGGCATCGTGTCCTGCTCCAGGCCGCGCCGTGCCGCCCGGTCATTGTCGGAGCTGAAGAGCCAGCAGCCCAGCGACACCTCGCCCTCCGCATTGGGGCAGGTCACCAGGTTGCTGGTCTTGGTGTTTACAATGGTTTCCTTGTTCTGGTTAGCCTGGGTGCGCACCGTGTCGTCGGCATTGGGTGGGGTGTCGTCCAGCTTTTCGCTGGGAATCCCGGGCTGGCTGGGAATCGAAAGGCGATTGGCGCTCGCGAGCCCCGTGCCCAGCCAGGGATAGAGTTGCTGGTACTGCAGTAGACTCTCGTTAAAGATGTTATTGTTGCCTGGTTGGAGCTGTGTTTTCCGGTTGCCCACCATCGCGGAAGCATATGCATTCGGATCATACGGCATTTATCTTTTTTTTTGGTTATTTTTTTATTATAAAAACACTCCAATGAACATTATTTCCATTGTTCTTATCTCACTGGGCTCCATTGCTTTGGCCCTCTCCTCCCTCATAAAAACACACATTACCTTTTTTCAGTCGGGAAAACGCCTCTACTACTACCAAATCATCTGCGGACTATTGGTCGCCCTGGGACTTGTGCTGCAAACAATGCACCTCTTCCCGGACAACAAGACCGTCATTGCTGCGGTCAGTCTTACGATTGCCGGCATCTTGGCCTGGTTTCTCTATGACCTTTTGTCCAGCTGGGGTTCCTTTTTGGCTGGGGACAGCCGCAAATACTACTACCAAATTGCTTGCGGCCTTATGATTGCTGTTGGCATTGTGATTTTATCGTTGCAGCTCTTTTCCTAAAATTTCATCAACTTGCGCCCGGAGCTTCCGCACCTCCTCTACCAGGAACACCAGCACTACATTGTAGTTGATATTTACTGGAGGTCCATCAACCCCATTGTGGATCGCAAGCTTACGGTTTAATTCCTCGACTTCTTCGGCTATATACCCCACTTGAACTTCCTTGTTCTCATCTGCATTGTATATGAAATTGCGTGCTTGCAGTCCAAAGACCACACTCGTGTCATCGGCAATGTCAACAATAGTATTCTTTGTAGCACGTTGACTCGGTGTGATTGAAACTTCTCCAGTTGCTGCATTCCACGATAATGGTACTCCTCCGGCAACCGAACGGATGGGCTGCACATAGAAGCTTGAAGCCGCCAAGGTATTTACCGCACTGCCTGTCGCATTAAGAACAATTGTGCTGGCATTTTGGTTTGCAAACCCAGCTGCGGAACCAATTGCTATTGCATTTGCTCCCTGTAATCCATTTCCCGCACCATTTCCAATAGCAATAGCACCCGTTCCCTGCGTACCACTTCCCGCATTAATCCCAATAGCAACAGCGTACTGTCCTTGACTATAAATTCCCGCACTAGTTCCAATAGCAACAGCACTCGTTCCCTGCGTATTACTTCCCGCATTAAACCCAATAGCAACAGCGCTTCCTCCCTGCGTATTAGTTCCCGCATTAAACCCAATAGCAACAGCGCTTGCTCCCTGCGTATTAGTTCCCGCATTATACCCAATCGCAACTGCAGCTTGTCCCTGTGTATTACTTCCCGCATTAAACCCAATAGCAACAGCTTGAGCTCCTTGATCAATTTCACCTGCATAGGTTCCCAATGAAATTTCTGTGCCACCAGTAGCAAAGCTTCCAATAACTGAATTATAATACAAATACTCTCCCCACAATTCTCCCGTTGGTATATTTCCCCCGGTACTTTTACTAACAGTACCGGTTGCAGAATCAATGTACAGTACGTTATCGCCCGTGCTATTTGGAAGGTTTTGAAAAATTACGTCTCCGCCCGCAATTAATTTTTCCGACGTTGCTTTATTTACGACTGTTCGGGTGCTATTTAAAACAGAATATGAACCATCTTTCGGAACTAAACCAAATGACATTTTTTTAACTAAAGCTTCTATTTAAAAAACATATTTCCCTTTAAAAAAATAAAAAAAATCCTGGTTATAATCATTGCCTCCTCCAACCAAACTTACAATAACTGATTTAACTAAGGCTGGGATGGTGTAATTTTATAAAAAATTTTATTTATTTAATTCCTTGAGTTTGCGAACTTCCTCAGCCAACGCTCGCATCTCTTCCAACATAAAAACCACAATGCAATTGTAGTCTATTCCAACCGGAGCGCCCCCGGGCTCATTGTAGCCCGCAAAGCGCTGATGGATCGCTGCCGCTTCTTCCGCAATGTAGCCCAGGTGTCTTCCGCTCGCGGGATCACTATTGTATATGAAACTCCGGGGCTGCAATCCATATACAACTCCGGTATCTTCTTCCAGCGGTAATATTGTATTTTTCGTTGTAGCGCTACTTGTAGCATAGCTGATTTCATTTGTACTGGTATTATAATACAGAACATTTGATGTGGCTGCCAGCGCTCTTACTGGCTTAACATAGAAGGCCGCGGCGGCCGCCGCCGTACTAAGATCGCTTCCACTAGCATTAATTAGAATAGCTCCTGCTGGAAAATTAAGCAGTCCTGAACTACTTCCAATTGCAATGCTATTGTCTCCTTGCGACTGCAATCCAGCTTGATATCCAATTGCAATAGAATTACTACCCTGTAGGGTTTGGCCTGCTTGACTTCCAATTGCTACACCATACACTCCCTGTTCATATGCCCCGGAAGCATTGCCAATCGCTATCGATGAAATTCCTTGTGCGGTTTTTCCCGAATCACTTCCAATTGCAACTGCGTCATTCCCTTGCGTAAAATAACCGGCGTTGCTTCCGACTGCAATTGCACCAGACTGTTGCTGAAAACTACCTGAAAAGTTTCCAATCGCTACTGAAGTAGTGGCTTGTTGTGTCATACCAGCCTTATTTCCAATAGCTACTGCATTTGATCCTTGAAGATTCGCTCCTGCATTTAATCCAATTGCAACGCTTAATGTTTGTTGCTGTGTTTGACCAGCCAACCATCCAATTGCAACTGACGATGCTGCTTGGTTATTTGATCCTGCGCCTAATCCAATTGCTATGGAAGCAATTCCCTGACTGTTTGATCCTGCACTGCTTCCAATCGCAACTGCAGATTGTCCCTGGGTATTGTTACCAGCCGCAGGGCCAATCGCCACTGCACTACCTCCTTGTCCTAACCCACCAGCGTTGAATCCGACCGCAACACATAATGTACTTTGGATGTTGGCGCCTGCGCTTGTTCCTATTGCAACCGAGGAGCCTAACTGATTAGTCTGGCCGGCATTAGTTCCAATTGCAACTGAAGTAGAATCTTGAGACAGGTTTCCTGCTAAATATCCAATTGCTATAGATTGACTTCCCTGTGAAGATGATCCCGCACTCTGTCCAATTGCAATTCCTTGTGCTCCTTGAGATGTTTGTCCTGCATTGGCTCCAATAGTCACATTGGCACTACCTACCGTCCAAGTATTACTTAGACTATTCCAGTACAAATAATCGGCCCAATTTGCTCCTCCAACTAAGCCGCCTGCATTGCCCGTGGGTCCTTGTGCCCCATTATTACCTGTGGGCCCTGTAGCGCCGGGGGTGCCAGAGGAACCCGTGGAGCCTGTGGCGCCGGTACCAGAGGCTGCCCCATTATTACCTGTGGGCCCTGTAGCGCCGGGGGTGCCAGAGGAACCCGTGGCGCCTGTGGCGCCGGTACCAGAGGCTGTTCCATTTAAACCCGTAGGGCCCGTAGCGCCTGGGGTTCCAGAGGAACCCGTGGGGCCTGTGGCGCCGGTACCAGTGGCTGCCCCATTAATACCTGTGGGCCCTGTGGCGCCTGGGGTTCCGGAGGAACCCGTGGCACCTGTAGCACCCGTCAACGTCGCATTTCCCGGGGCACCGGTAGCGCCCGTGGATCCGGAGGAACCCGTGGCACCTGGGGTTCCTACAGAACCCGTCGGCCCCGTTGAGCCGCCACCGACGGGAACATCGCGGGAAATAATTCCAGTAACTGGGTCGATATAAATAATATTGAGGGCCGATGCTACTGGTAAATCTGTTAATCCTATTGTCAATACGTTTACCGTTTCCGACACACTTAAATTTGTAATTGACCTATTGGAAGATATATTTGATGCCGAAGCATCTTTTGGAACATTACCAAAACTATAACTCATTTTATTATATTAAAATAATTTTTTAAAAACCTTGGTTGAAATAAAAATTTGTGTTGCTTGCAATTCCTTTTTGGCTGGAGACAGTCGAAACACTACAGTTAAAGATTTTTTCTTATTTTTTTTTAAATAAATGGAGTGTGCGATGGGATGGCGAAGCTCAAATGAAAGGGCCACCCCTAATTGGTCCTATGGTCAGTGCAGAATAGGGCGCTGCTTCCGAGGAAAAACAGAGCTCAGGAATATTCCCTGTAAGATGAAATCCCCCAGAAACTGTAACATCATGGGCCCCAAGAAGAGCAAGAGCCCAAAGAAGAGCAAGAGCCCCAAGAAGAGCAAGAGCCCCAAGAAGAGCAAGAGCCCCAAGAAGAGCAAGAGCCCCAAGAAGAGCAAGAGCCCCAAGAAGAGCAAGAGCCCAAAAATAGATGATTTGGATTCAAGTGTGGAAGATCTGAGTGTTGAAGAAGGTATTGAGAATTTTATAGCAAAAAATTTGATGCATTTTGAAAAGCTTGATGAACAAATCGATGCAACTGGCCCAAATACTTTTTTTAGTAGTGCAAGGCAAAAGGTTATGCAAATATTTCAAGAGAGCAAGCAGGCTGTTGGGATAAAAGCATTAGAAAACCAATTGCTATATATTATCAGTGATGTTAACAAAAATTATAATCAAAAAACCCTCAAGGAATATTTAAGGGTTAGCAAGGCAGTACGAAAAAACTACAACGATCATATTTTATATTTTATAAACAAAGATTTGGAGGAATTTGATTTATTATTTAAAAATGACTTAAAGATTTTTTTGCAGCCAGCAAAAAAATTGGCTGTTATTTTATTTAATAAAATCGATGGCTATAAATATTCCTTTTTTGCTCATCCAACCATTGATGAAATTTTTGAGGATATAATGAAAAATATATGGGAAAATTTTAGAAAGAAGAATTCAATTTATTATTTGGCACCACCAAAAGCAACATTAGAGGCCATAAAAAAATTGGCAAGGCAGCACCCACGACGAAGCTCCCGCACTCCTTCGGGAAAAATAATACCTGCCAAGCCCCCGCTGAGAAAAAGACCCAGTAATCTTACGCTGGCCAAGAAATTACAATACGACCACAGACGATTGAGCCTTCGAATTGGTCGAAATAAAAATAATTTAAAAAAAAAAAGTAATAAATAAATGTCCTGCAAGCCTGGTCGTAGGAGCACATCGCCTTTTGCTATCGCAAGACGAAAGAAATCGGGCGCCAAGGCCCGCTGTGTCTCTAGCTTATCCACAATGGCTAGACGCTTTGCTTCCTCGGAGAGATGCGATTCCCGGTGCAAAAGCCCGGGTGACTATCGTCGCCGCAAGTCTTCGGGAATCGGGAAGCGAATGAGCAAGAAGCGCGCAGCCATCAAGAAGAGAATGTCGCTGAAGAAGCTCGAGGCCACTAAACTGATTAGCGACAAGAATTTTAATCCCTTAGCCCCAGCAACCATTGCCCAGAAGATTAAAAAGTCGCCCTCCAAAAAAGTTGTAAAAGTAATGAAGGCCCTAAGTCCCGCCAAGGCCGCAAAAGTTTTGAATCAGCTTCCCCTGAAAAAAATCAAGTCCCTGGAAAAGTCTCTTTCCCCAAGGAGACTGCGCCCCAGAAAATAATAAAAATTGTTCATTAATAAAATATCAAAAAATGACTATGCTCAATAATATTTGGTATCCCAGTTTGCTCTTTGTTCTTGTGGTGGTATTGTTTGTGATTGCTTACATGTGGGCAAGGACCTTTTACTACTCGGACGACAACGAGCTTGACTGTCTCAAGAGGAATCTAAATGGAACCTGCACTTCCATTTGGAGCGATGGAAAGTGCAGAAAGGCAAGCCTCGATGGCAATACCTGTTCCTCCAAGACAAGCCCGGGTCCCATGATATTAATGGTCTGTGGAGGCTTACTCTTTTTCGTGGCTTTGATTTGGATCTCATATATTTTATTTAATCGACCAAAGAAAAATGTCTGACCCCAAACACCCGGGCTATAACCCCTCGTATCCACGGACGGCCTACAACTACCCGGACTACAACTACTACAGCGCGTTCCCCTACCGCTGCACCCAGGACCCCATAAGCTACGAGATTTCCTGTAGCGCCCGAAACTTTGTGGGGCCCGACTACTCGGACAGCAGATACACCGGTGTAAATTCAATTGATCCAAAAAATTTGCAAACACAATAAAAATAGAAATTTATTAATAAAAAATTCGTAAAAAATTAAACATTTCTTTTTGGTGACCATTGATGAATTATGGTGATTTTTTAGATGGAATCAGTCAATTCGACAGCAGGACCCAGGACTCGCAGACCGAACAGGCCATACCGGGCCAGGTCGGGGGCATTTACATTGGCCGTGCTGCTCCGGGACCCGATGTTCCCTTGGCCCTGAATGCCGATTATTTGGAGATGGTGCGCGATGCCCGGGCCCTCTCGGACGAAAAGAAGCCCCAGAAGGACAAGGCAAGGGCCGTCTACCTGACCCTGTGCAAGCATTGGCTCGACAATGTGAACCAGGTGCTCTCCACCGACCGCTACAATTCGGTGGCCCTTGCTGAGTCCGTCTTTGGCTTCAACCTGGACGAGGACCCCCAGATGACCCGACTCGATGCTTCCTATACATGGCACTCGGGGGTCATTGGTCTGGTGTACGAGGTGTGCCAGCGCAGCTCCCTCTGCTCGGTCACCGACGTGGACCCCAACATCTCGGCAGAGCGGGCACCCGATATCGACCTGGAGAGGCCCCGGAAACGGCAACGCCGTGGCCGAGGCAATTTTGCAGAACCCGCTCCTCCGCAACCACCGGCCCCCTGGCTGGACAAGCGACTCGAAGTCTCCCGGCGCCTCCACAAGGTCATAGAGGTCATCTACCACCTGCACGAGCTGCTGCACACCGTGTACCGGGCCACACTGGCTGCCGATCCCCAGGAGCCCGTGAGTCACCCCGTGAATGAGTACGATCTGATGCGCTTCTCCCATCTGCCCATGGATGACCTGAACGCCTACCAGGCCCTGGTGATTGCCCTCTCTCGCTACTTTATCCATATGCGCTACCGTCGCGATGGAGAAATGGTTTGTCGGGAGCAGATGATAGCATTGGCGGGTCATGCCGGCAGTCTCTCTCACACCCACTACTGGAAACCCATTATCTCCATCCGGGACGCCATTACCCATTTCTGCAACAAGAACACCCATGGCAACTCGTGGGCCAACTCTACCCGGATGGCAAGTAATTTTGAGAATGCGGTTACCTATTTTACGGCCGGCCGTGACGTCGACTTGCCCCCGGTGGCCCGCTTCCGCCGCCTCTTTTCCTTTCACAATGGTCTCCTCGTCCTGGGCAGCACTCTACCGGGCTACATTGGGCCCCCACTACGAGAGGACGGCCACGGCCGCTTCTTCTTTTACCCGGGACTCGGGCCCCTGGAGCAGTGCAGCAGTCACATCCCGCTGGATGTGCACTCTTCACGCCTTTTTAAGTCCGATTTTCCCACCGACTACGCCTGGATCCTTAACTCGGGTCAGCCTATGAAGGAGCACATCTTGCAGCACACCGAGATCAATGGCAAGTACTTTCCCACAGCGTGGCCTACCCCGCTCTTTGACTCGCTGCTGGAGCGCCAGGGCTATACTTTCTTCCAGCGACCCTTCAACAGAGAGCACATTACAATCCCCGTGCTCTCCAGCATGTTTCAGATCTTTGCGATGCTCGGGCGCCTGCTCTATCCGGTGGGCGAGCTAGACAACTTCCAGGTGGCCATCTTCTTTCTTGGAATTGCCGGCACAGGAAAGAGTATTATTTGCGAGATTGTTTCGAAATTTTACGGCAAGGAGGCCATTGGGAAACTCTCGGCTAATTGCCAAACTACTTTTGCCATTTCTTCCATGGTCGACAAGAACCTCATCATCTGCCCCGAGGTTAAGAGCAACTTTGGCCTTGCCGCCTCGGACTTCCAGAGCATGGTCACGGGAGAGTCCGTCTCGGCCAACCGGAAGCACCAGGAAACCCTGACGGTGCGCAAATGGACCTCCCAGATGCTTCTGGCCGGAAACGACGTCCCTCCTTGGCCCGATTCGCTGGGAGCCATCTTTCGTCGGCTCTTCTGTGTGCGTCTGGAGCATGCGGTGCGCGATGACCAGGTGGATACCACGATTGCCCGCAAGCTCAGGGTGGAGCTGCCCGCTCTGCTCCTGAAATTTCACGCCTGTTACCTGCAGCTGCTGGAAGACTTTGCCGAGGTCTCCTTCTGGTCCTTTGCTGACGAGAAGTTCCGCAAGGCCCGCGAGGGCATTGAGCAGGAGCTTAACCCCACCAAAAAATTTCTCTACAATGCCGATATGCTGGACCGCGACAATGAGGACCAGCGCACCCATGAGCACTTCAACTACTATATCCCCTATGCGCGCTTTATGGAGCTCTGTACGGACTGGTGCAAGAAGCAGAACATCACCATTCGAATGTCCAGCAGCAACAGGGAGCAACACAATAAGAAAATCTTTGACGATAGTAAGTATGCGATGCTCACCATGAATCTGCCCTTTGGG
>Ga0209553_1001095_pt1 | contig 13698 bp, 8 predicted proteins | sample LauGreFBDMM110DN_2_FD_188217 | JGI IMG/M metagenome (GOLD analysis project Ga0209553, IMG submission 188217) | Freshwater lake microbial communities from Lake Michigan, USA - Fa13.BD.MM110.DN (SPAdes) (version 2) | ecosystem: Environmental > Aquatic > Freshwater > Lake | place: Lake Michigan, USA...
CCATGAGGTGACTGAACCGTTTGGCAGGCGAATTGCATACCACTGGGAGTGTTTCAGAACGCCCGGCTCCGCTCTGGCGACGGACAGTTTGACTCGGAAAAAGATGCTACGGTCGGCAAGACTGACTGCACGTCAATGCTTAACCTAGTGCCATTCGTAGCAATCCCTGAAGCACAGCACAACATCGTTAGAAAAAACCATACAAACGACTCTCGCATCACAGCAACCTCACATCAAAATGATGAAAACTGCCCTCCGATTTTACCGTGACCAAATCGAATTAGCTACGCTGCGGCGCAGTCTGAACGGCAGCGAATCCCTGTCACAGAACAGGTTGCCAACGATTTATCAGGCTAAACGTCCGGCAGTTTCTCGTCCCACCATTTTGGTTGCACGAAGATATTTTCGACAACCATGGTGAAACCGGGAAGGAGGTCGCCGATTTCCAGAGTCTGCCACTTCCCCAGCGACAGGGTATGGCTGGCGCGGCGAATGACTTGGATCTCTTTTTTGAACGGGTCTGGCACCCACACGCATTCGACGCCGTGTTTCAAATACGCCGTTGTCCGGAGGCGCATGTCGGAACGGCGATCATGCGACGAAGCCACATCAATGACGATGCGAGGAATTTCCGTAGCGATGACGTTTTCAAACTGGCCAAACGGCTTGCCCTCCCGGAAAATGCTCATCGCCGGAACGTAGACCGTATCTGGTTCTGAATGCACATGCAGTCCCAAATCGTGGCATGCATAGCCTCGCGTCTGCGGTGGCTGCGTCCTGAACCACTCCGCTAACGCTCGGGAAATGTTGAGCACGATCGTGCCATGTAAGTCATCGGGAGCCGACAATAACACGGTCTGACCGTCATGCAATTCATGCCAACGCCCGGCTTCGGGCAGGGAATATTTGAGGTCCGCAAAGTCCTGCGCGGAAAGGGTCGATGGGCTTAGCATGGATTGGGGCTTAGCATGGATTGGGGCGAGTTTAGGGTCATCCAAGAATTCCATGGACGACTTCTCCATGCACGTCTGTCAGGCGAAAGTCGCGTCCCTGCGACCGGTACGTCAGTTGCTTATGATTCAGTCCCAGCAAATGCAGAATAGTGGCATGCAGATCGTGCACATGAACGCGATTTTCTACGGGCCCGAAACCCATTTCATCCGTCGCCCCAAAAATCTGACCGCGTTTGACGCCGCCACCCGCCAGCCACATGGTGAACGCATCGACGTGATGGTCACGACCAATTGATTCCCGCGGCTCGCCCATCGGCGTTCGACCAAATTCTCCGCCCCAAATCACCAGCGTGTCCTCCAGCAGGCCTCGTGCTTTCAAATCGAGCACCAACGCGGCCGCTGCTTGGTCCACTTCGCGGCAGACACCATCCAATGCCACATCGAGATCGGCACCCTTACCACCATGATGATCCCAATCCGTATGGTACAATTGGACGAAACGCACGCCGCGTTCGACAAGTCGTCGCGCCAGCAGGCAATTGTTCGCGAACGACGCCTTACCGGGAACCGCGCCGTACATGTCTAGCGTCGATTTGGATTCGGCTTCCAGTTGGGTCAGCTCAGGAGCCGCCATCTGCATTGAAAAAGCTGTTTCGTAGGCACTGATGCGAGTTTCAATTTCGGGATCTCTGACTTCTGCCAGTCGCAGCCGATTGAGTTGTCCGACAGTCTCTGTGAAATCACGCTGAGCCTCCCGCGTAATACCGGGCGGATTGGACAGATTTAGAATGGGATTTCCTTTGCTGCGGAATGGGACACCCTGCAGACTGGTCGGTAGAAATCCACTCGACCACAAGGTGTTGCCAGCGCGAGGCCCTCGAGGACCTGATTGCAATACCACAAAACCAGGTAGGCTATTTGATTCGCTGCCGAGACCGTACGTGACCCACGACCCGAGACTTGGACGCCCCGGTGCCTGAAACCCGCTATTCATGAACAGTTTAGCCGGTCCGTGATTGAAAACGTCTGTCGCCACACTGCGCACCCAACAGACATCATCGACGATCGCTCGATGATGCGGCAGCAGTTCGCTCAGATCCATGCCACAGTCGCCCCACCGTCCGAAATGCCGGTTTGATCCCAGCAATTTGGCATCCGCCGGAAGAAATGCAAACCGCCGGCCTTCTGTCATACTCGCGGGCGGCGTTTGCCCATGATACTGATTCAGCACAGGCTTGGGAGTAAACAATTCAAGTTGACTGGGGCCTCCCGCCATGAACAAAAAGATGACATTCTTGGCGCGTGGCGGAAAATGTGAATCACGCAAGGCCATCGCTCGTTCACCGGCAGCAGCTTCGGAATTGAGCAATGTGGAGAGCGCGACACTCCCGAGGCCGAGTGCAGAATTCGTCAGAAACGTTCGTCGCTGGTCTAGCATGGCCGATGGCGATTGTGTGTGTGTCATGCTGGTCAGATTCTTCGTAAAGACTTAATCGGCATGAGTTGCCGTTTGTGCGAATATGATGCTTTGTTCAGTATTTGCGTTGTGCCGTACAGTCCGAAGTGAAAACATTTTCGAGGCAAAGTTCATTGCTTGTTGAAACTTGGCGGGTTGCTCTCTTTTCGAATCGAAAGTGAATCCCTTAAACTCCACGGTGATTTTAGATAAAAACACTCAGCCAGCGGCAAGCAGTTATAACAGGGATGACACCATGCGTCACACAGTCGGCTTGATTCTTGGGGGCGGTAAGGGAACGCGTCTGATGCCGCTGACCGAATATCGCTCGAAACCAGCCGTGCCGTTAGGAGGAAAGTACCGCCTGATCGACGTTCCAATTTCGAACTGCATTAACAGCAATATCAACCGCATGTACGTGCTGACTCAGTTTAATTCCGTCAGTTTGCACCGGCATATTCGCCAGACGTACAATTTCGATCTGTTCCACAACGGATTCGTGGAAATTCTGGCAGCCCAGCAGACTCTGGAAGGTGCCGACTGGTATCAGGGCACAGCTGATGCCGTCCGCAAACAGGTGCGATTTCTTAAGGAATATGGCATTAAGTACGTGCTGATTCTCTCCGGCGATCAATTGTACCGGATGAATTTCAATGAGATGTTAGCAACGCACATCAACGCGGACGCGGATGTCACAATTTCTACGGTTCCAGTCCACGCTGATGCCGCCCGCAGCTTCGGAATTATGCAGCTCAATGATTCCGGAAAAGTCGTCGATTTCGTCGAAAAACCAAAGGACGATGCTTCGCTTGAAAAGGTTCGGACACCGGCGGCATGGATTGAGAGCAAAGGCATCGAAGCCAATGGTCGCGAGTACCTTGCCAGCATGGGAATTTACTTGTGGAACCGTGACCTTCTAGTCGATTTACTGGAATCTACAAGCCATGACGATTTCGGCCAGCACATTTTTCCGATGGCGATTAAAAACCATCATGTGCAAACGCATCTTTTCGATGGCTATTGGGAAGACATCGGAACGATCAAAGCCTTCTATGACTGCAATTTGGCGTTGACTGATGCCAATCCTCCGTTCTTGTTTGCGGATCGCCGCGCGCCCATTTTCACGCGACCACGCTTTCTGCCTTCGACACGCATGGCGTCCTGCACCGTCCGTGACAGTTTGATTGCAGACGGTTGCTTTATCGGGACCAGTACGATTATCGAGAAATCTGTGATCGGGATGAGGACGCACATTGGGAAAAACGTGATCGTCAAGAATTCCGTCGTCATGGGAGCCGATTTTTATCCAACAACCGACGACCATTTGTACTCCTTCGGTGACTCAGCAGCCGTTTGGGGCATCGGTGATGGTGCGTATATTGATGGTGCCATGCTCGATAAGAACGTCTGCATCGGGCGTAACGTCAGAATTGTGGCCAGTGAGTCACCTGCGGCGGACTGCGACTTCGGTGAAGTCCTTGTCCGCGACGGCATCCCCTGTGTTCGTAAGAATGCCCGTGTGCCTGATGGGTGGCGATTTCCAGAAAAATAAAGGTCCAACGCTCAAACCAAACGGATAGACACCAGCCATACTCCCGAAAAACTGTGCATCGTGGACTGCTGAAAACTTACACCACAGGGGCATGCAACGCTCGGTGTGCCAGTTGCCTATTCACGACTTCGCCGGTTGATTCCTTGTCAGCATGACTCAGAAGATGACGATCGGCGGCCTGATTCAACGCGATGCTCAATTCGTTGTCGACAAGCAGGCGGACTTATGTCAGTTCGGCGATCGGGCGACCACCTCCTACAATACTGACTGGCCGGCCGCTAGCGTCCTCGAAATGGGTGTCGAGTGAAATGCCGAGCGTATGATAAATCGTAGCCAAGAGATCAAGCGGAGTGACCGGTCGCTCCTGAACACCACCACCCCACTTTTCACTCGCCCCAATCACCCGCCCGCCGGGGATCCCGCCGCCCGCCAGTAAAACACTGAAACAGTCGGCCCAGTGATCCCGGCCCGCGTGCCCGTTCATGCGTGGCGTGCGACCAAATTCCCCCACGCAGTAAATGATCACATCGTTCAGCATCCCGCGTATTGTGAGATCGTCCACCAGTGCGGCAATTGCTTTGTCGAGAGGTGGAAGATGCTCCTCAAGCCCCTTGGCGATGTCATTGTGATGGTCCCAATTCCCCGTATTAATGTTGACGCAACGCACGCCCGATTCCACCAACCGACGCGCTAGCAATGCACTCTGCCCATAGCGATGCCGCCCATATTTATCACGCAGCGTCGCGTCTTCTGCGTTAAGATCAAACGCAGTGCGAACCTGATCACCGGAAACCATCTCCAACGCTTGACTCTTGAATGTGTCTAGCCCTTCCATGACCCCGTTATCATCGATATCGCGGCGGAGTGTGTCGAACGTTTTTAATAACGCCCGGCGTGAATCAATCGTACGTGTGGTCAATCCCGTCGGCAGCGAGAGACTAGGCAACTTGAAATCTGCCGCATTCGGGTCTGCTCCAACTTCAAACGGATTGAATGCTTTGCCCAAGTACACGCCTCCCTGATATCCAAAAGCTTCTGACTTAGGAATCGTGACGTACGCAGGAAGTGGTGGTAGACGGGAACCCATTGAGCGAGAAATCACCGATCCAAATGAGGGTTTTTGAGCCGCATTGCGGGCCAGTGTCGGACCGAAGTAGCCCGTCTGCATCCAGTGCGCGGATGGTGCATGAATTCCATTCTCATGATGCACCGAGCGGACAATCGAGAGCCGATCCATGACCTGAGCCTGACATGGGAGTCCCTCACTGAGCTGAATGCCGGGAATCTTCGTGCCAATCGGTTGATACATGCCGCGATATTCAGACGGCGCATTGGGCTTCAAGTCCCAAGTGTCTTGCTGACTCACACCACCATCGGTCCAAAAAACAATGAGCGATTTCCGGCTAGCAGGTCGACCGGCTTCCGCAGCCTGGCATTCCAGCCGCAGCAGATCGGCGAGCCCCAGCCCCAGCAGCGGTGCTCCGATCTGCAGGAAATTTCGACGCGTGCCGCCTGAGCATTTCTGAAACGCCTGACCTTCAATTTTCAACATGAAACTTCTCCTCCAATTCGGACTTCGTTTCTAATGATTGAACAGAAATTCGTTGGTAGCCAACAGTGACCACAAGAGTGACCGACAGGCTTCTCCGCGGTCTGGCTCAGCCGCGAAAAATGCGGTTGCCGCGTTGAGTTCCTCCGGACGTGGATGGCGTCCGAACACACGCAGAAAAATTTCTCTGGCCAGAATCTCAGGCGACTTATCGCTGATTGCCAGTTGTTCAGCGTAACCTGTTTTCTCCGTTAGCTTCCGTTGAATTTCCGACGAGTTGACTAATTCCAACGCCTGTGTCAGTGCGGGAGCGTCAACGCGTTCACATTCGCACGCCGACATTCGTAGAGGTCGCCCAAACACATCCAAGAAATTGGCTGCGACATTTTCGTCCGGTAATTCAATCGCGCGAGTTCCAGACGGAACGCTGTCAAAATTTGTAGGCACATCTAGCACCTGACTGATGCCATCCAGCAAAACTTCCGCCGGCATGCGACGCGGATAAAATCTCGCAAATGTCTGCGTGTCACCGACATTGCCCGCATGCGGCGCCGACTCCAGACGGTAGGCATAACTATTCGCGATCACACGGATTAACTGTTTTAGATCGTAACCACTGGAAATGAAATCTTGTGCGAGCGCGTCGAGAAGTTCCGGATTGCTTGGCGGATTTGTGCTGCGGGCGTCGTCAATCGGGTGCACGATGCCTCGTCCCATAAAATGTGCCCACATGCGATTGACCATGGTGCGTGCAAAAAACGGATTGTCGCCAGCAGACATCCACCGCGCCAGACTTACTCGGGGATCATCGTGGAGGCCGAGCGAGAATTCGTTCCCACCCAAAGGCTGCGGTTTGAGGATTTTTCCGGTCCTCGGATGTAAAACGACTGCCGACTCTTTTAGAAAGATCATCTCGTCGGTCGGAACTTCCGCATCAGCAAACCCACCCTTGCGACCGACCCGCGAAAATACAGCCGCCAGCCCATAGTAGTCCGACTGGCTCCAGCGCTCCGTGGGATGATGATGACACTGGGCACACTGTACACGGACTCCTAAAAAGGCCTGTGCAACTGATTCCACATATTCTGCAGGTTTCCGCACAGTGCGATACCAAATCGCAGGTGGGTTCTCATTCTGACTTCCAGTCGCAGTCAAAATTTCTGATACAAATTGATCATATGGCTTGTTCGCTTCGAGCGAATCGCGAATCCACTCAGCAAACAATGTCGTGCCTGCCCGCTGTTTGCTAGTGGAATACCCTGCGCCGCGATTCTGTAAGACATCGGCCCATTTCAAAGCGAAGTAACTGGCATACTCCGGACGTTCCAGCAGACGATTGATCAAGGCTTGACGCTTATCGCTGCGTGGAGCAGTCAGGTATTCAGTCACTTCACTGTCCGATGGCAATGTTCCGATAATATCAAGTGTGACGCGACGCAGAAATGTTGCGTCGTCGGCTACAGCAGACGGCACAATGCCCAATTGTCGCCACTGATTAAACAGGTGGCTATCTACGGAATTATTATTCCATTCGCGAGGGCTTTCCGCGTCTCGCAGAAGTTGGGCTTTGATTTTATCTAATGCTGCGTTGATCGCAGCCAACTGTGTCGGTTCACTGGCAAATGGCACAGCTGCGTGAAACGTCGCAATCTGCTCGCCAAACCGGGCCATGACAGAAAACAAGCCGTGCTGCAAACTCGTCTGCACGAGGCCGGAATTTGTCACGGTCGCGATACCTACTTCATTTGATTGATAGATCGCCTGAAGCGTCACATCACGTGACGTCCCATCGGAAAAAGCCCCGGTCACATGTAACTGCAGGGAGGACTCACTGTGCATAATTTGCTGATCCGGGGTAATCTCCACGCGGACGAGATGCGGGTCGTCTTCGCTCGGTGCTGGCGCGCCTTCACTGATCCATTGGCGGAGAATTTGATAGTCATGACTATCCACTGCCAGTCGTCGTCCACCGCCATGCGGCATCGTCGCCGTTGCCTTTGCCAAGAGGAGGCTCTGATCCGGTGCGGCCAACGACAGTCGCCGTCCTCGTGATTCTTTCACGATCGCTTCGTAATCGAATTCTGGTTCGAATCCAAACAACGAAAGCCGAAATCCATTTTGTCCAGTTGCCTTCCCGTGACACCCGCCGCCGTTGCATCCGAGCTTCGTCAAGATCGGTACGACCTCGGTACCAAAATAGACCGCGCTGGGCGACGCGGCGGCCCTGTCGATTTCCTGCGGAGCCCCCTCGACCGTGCCGTGAAATTCAAAAGCAAGGATCAGCGTCGTGAATAAAATGAGACGACAAGATAAACCCCTGTATTTAAGATCAATAAATGCCATTACGGTAAAATCTCCAACGAAAAAAAACTGCTCCCGTGATAGCTTGGCTCATCTTCAATCACACCGACGGTAAAAAGCCGAAGGAAAGGTTGCGGTCCTAACGCGGCATCGTCGTTGATCACGATCTGGAGGGAGCCAGCGTCTGTCTGACCAACGAAAGTTTCCCCACGACCTCGCAGGCCGGCAACATCCGTCACACATCCAGGAGCGGCTAATTCTGTATGCATCTTGCCAATGAATCCGTTGAGTCGTTTTGCCGAATAGGCAATCTGAATTGTCTCACCTCGTCGAGCCTGCTTCACGGAAAAAGGATCCACTTCGACATGAAATGCGGCCGGCTGCACATCAATCGTGACAGAGTTACTGTAGCCAAAAATTGTTTCCGTTTTAGCGTCCGCTGTGGGGACAGTCGTTTCAGCTCGGATCGCAAGCGAATAACGCCCCACCGGGAGTGTCGTTGGGAGAAGAAAACTGAGATACCCTGTGGTCTGACCAGCCGGAATGATGGCCGATTCATTGGGAATAAGTTCGGGAAGCCCAACCCCAATCAATTTCACGGATGCCTGTTGCAGCGGCTCTCGCCGTTCGATCTGAACCGCCAAATCGACGACTCCCCCGGGAGAATGCCTTGCCTGCAGAGTTCCATACAATTGATGCTCAACCGTCCCGTGGCCATCCGCCGTGATCTTCAGCGGCGACGCACCGACAACCGCCAAGGGAATTTCTGAAACAATTCGGCCCCAACCATTTGCTGGTCTCGACCGGACGACTGTGCCGCCATGAACCGCGCGATGCAAGCTTTCCAACCCAACTTCGGCAGAAGCCTCTAGTTTTAACGCCCCGCATTGGCCTTCCGCATTTTGATCAGCTGACACCACCATCAGCGTCCGATCAACGCCGGGACCTAGCCAAACGTCCGCACATTCCACACCGCCCGGTAGATCTGTGGCTGAAACACGGATTGATCCACCCCAGCCACGCCTCCGGACCGCGAGCAGTTCCAAAACTGCACGACCTCCACGCTGCAAGTTTAAGCCACCCGGTCCCCCTTGGAGGGGGATGGCCACGACTTGAAAATCCGGCTCTTCTCGTTCAAGTCTCAGCCGATAGAGACGCCGGAGATCGCTTCGCAAGCCGCCACTCAGATTCTGGACGGCAATCAGAAATCGACCATCTTCCGGAGATACCCAGCGTCCAGCAGGATCGAGATGGTTGGTTGGGAACGCGCCGCCGAGATTCCGAGTTTCGTCGGCGAATTGTGCCAATACAGCCAGTGGTTGCAGAGTTTGTGCGTCGGCTAGCGCATCTGGAATGCGTCCATCATGGATGCTAATTTGCAGATCAACGGGAGAACCAATTCGCTGTCCGAACGCTTCGATAAAGAACACTTCACCGCGTCGCGCTTCGATCGCATACCAGTCGCATTCAGCCCCCTCCGCCAACTGTCCACTTAGGTCACAGGGAACAGTGATCGCCTGCGCTAGTTCAGACGCCGAGTTGTCACCGCGATCGACGCTCACCGGCACATCCGCGAGCCCAATCACAATTGGCGCATGGCTCCGGGGGAAATAGTAAGAGAATGCCGCTCCTGCCAAAATTGCTTGCGATGGTTGCAACTGCACGGGGAGGGGCCATGCGGCAACAGCAAGTGCTGCAGGAATTTCTACCTCAACGCTGTCATAACCGCCACTCAGTTGAGATCGGACGCCGCTGGCTGAATTCTCGTTGATCTCCGTTTCTAATGCGGCAGATGTTTCGTCGCGATTTAGGTTCCAGCCATACAATTGAACGCGTGACGTCTTCCCGCGCTCAATTACCGACGGTACAGAAAACGCGACACGTGGCCCTGTATCAATGTCGAGGCGGTAGTAACATTCTACGCCGCCAGTAGAAATTAAATCGTGAACTGCCACAACATACGTACCATCCACCGGCACTCGGAAATCCAGCAGCGGATCATTGCCAAAGTATCCGCGATTGACCGCGACTCGACGCCCTGTACTGTCAAAAAGTTCCAGCACCACGCGCAGGGGTGAATCAATTCGTTCAGCCCAGCCCTCAATTATCAAGCGTTGGCCTTTTTTTGCCTCAATCTGAAACTGATCAACGTCTCCTCCTTTGTTCAGTTGTCCGTTGACCACACTGTCCAACGGAACGATCGTCGCCTCTCGTTGCGAGTCGTTCGGCTCTACTTCGGAATGCTCCACGCGGTTTCCCACAGCAAATGTCCGCGGGGCGCTCACGCCGTTGTCCCCCACGGCCCATAAGTCGTACAGGCCAGGCTGGGCATTGGGCGGAATCGTGAGGCGAAAACGATTGGGTTCCAGTAACTCGCAGCGCACTCCAAGAACACTGCAACGCAGCGTCGTCACCCTTTCGAGATTGCTGCCAGTAACGGTGACGTCCACAGTGGTACCGTTTTGACCACCGGCAGGGAAAACCGTGTTGAAGACGGGCGGCGTCTGGGCAAACACAGAATGCGTAGTCAAGATGAGCAGGGTAATTACGCACACGAGCACGCAACTATCGCTGCGGACAATTGGCCGAAGGAGTGGGCGTGACAACGCATTGCGGTCGTCATATCTCACTGCGATGTCTTCCTAGAATAACGGGGTGGGAAATGAGCAGAGGGCAGATAGCATCGAATGTCGCTCGGCAATCAGCCATTATTTTTTGTACTTTGCCTTATAAAAGTTCGGCGATTGGCGTGCCATCCGTCAGGATCGGCATGGGGCGGCCTGAATAGTCGGGGAAAGAGTGTTCTGTGTCGATTCCCAAGTGACGATACGCAGTCGCCCAGAGATCATTTGGTGAGAGTGGTCGATCTTTGGGGTGTTCGCCCAACGCATTGGTGGAACCGATCACTTGGCCAGTTCTCATGCCACCGCCGGAAACCAACAGGGACATTGCGGCCGGCCAGTGATCACGGCCCGGCTGCAGAATTCCAGTCCCAGTTCCTTTTTGATAACTCACGCGCGGAGTATGGCCGAACTCACCCGTGACAATCACCATGATCTTGCGGTCTAATCCTCGGGTGTAGATATCTTCAATCAAGGCCGAAACGGCTTTATCGAAATACGGCAACCGCCAACGAGCATCGTCGAAGACATGGCAGTTCACTGCATGGCAGTCCCAGTTATAAATCGAGTTGGCGGGACTCGCCCCACCAGGATGTTCCATCACGACATTCGCAAAGCTCGTTCCCGCTTCCACTAATCGTCGCGCCAGCAAGGCCTGTTGACCATACGCATTCCGACCATAACGATCTCGCAGTGTCGATTCCTCTTGGGACAAGTCAAACGCATTCCGCACTGCATCGCTCGTCAGGAGCGAGATCGCTTTTTGCTGGAAGCGGCTGCTTGCTTCGAGAACACCACTGTGGTCCACTTCATGCCGGATCCGATCGAAGCTCCGCAAGAGTGATCGACGATCATTCAGACGCGATGTAAGCTGGGGCACAATCGAAAGATTGGGGATCGAAAATTTCGGGTCACTCGGATCACCAGGGATCAGAAATGGAGCATACGCCCGACCAAGGTAACCAGCCCCCTGCGAGTAAGAATCGGCATTAGTGTCAGCACGTTGGCCCGAAGTGAAGTTTAAGACTTCGGGACGCAGATGTTCCCGCATTTTACCAACGATGCAGCCTACCGATGGAGCATCGTTTACGAAACCCGAAGGCGATTTTGGAATTCGCCCCGTCAGAACTCGCTTATGCGCGCCATCATGATCGCCAAAGCTATGTGACAATGAACGGACAAGTGTAAATCGATCGGCGATCTTCGCATGCAGCGGCAGATGCTCACAGACTTCCATTCCCGGGACGTTGGTGCTGATGGGCCAGAAATCGCCGCGATATTCGAGCGGTGCATTCGGCTTCATGTCGTACGTATCCATGTGCGACAGGCCGCCCGTCAGCCAGACCAAGATTACCGCAGTGTCCTGATCTGTTTTTTGCGATTCTCCGCCCAGCACGCGCATCCGCAGCAGTTCGGCGAGCCCCGTGGCCATCGTGACCAACGAACCGGCTTTCAACCACCGCCGCCTTGTGAATTGCTGCGCGTATCTAAAGTCTTTCGAGACCCGGCTCACTACGTTCCTCCGCTTTTTGAACTGTCGTGGAAAGCATTTAAAAACCGCCGCTCTGTGTGCCCCGGTCTGTAGTAAACGGATGATTAAGGTACGAACGCAACTCGAAAACCCGTCACATATGTTAAATTGACATGGTTGACGGTAACAGTCGGATCAGGAACTTTTACATTGGGGATGAGCGGATTCTGGCTTTGCCTTCGCGTGTCGCAACTGTAGCAGTCCACGACACACTTCACTTGTCGTTGAACCAGTTTCGGCTGCCTCCGCTAATTTATCGGTTTGCTCCGCCTGCCGTTGAACCATGCCTATCATCGGCAACGCCCAGCATTACGGAACTTAAGCCACTGCCGATACCGAGGAGTGCGAAGCGATCTCCGGGAACTGGCGGATTCTGTTCAAGGCCCATTGACAAAGCAATTGGCAAAGCGGCGGCTCCGGTGTTGCCAAGAAGTTCCACGGTGGGAAAGTCCAGCGCCGGGTTCAGCCGCAGTCGCTCCATGAGCAGTGTGCGATGTTGTCTTCCAACCTGATGCGTAAAGACGCGTGTGACGTCTTCATTGCGCCAGCCCAGCACTGATTTTGTGCGGCTCCATGTTCGTTCGGCGAGCTTGATGCCGGCATGAAGCAAGGCTTCGGAATCAGTTTCCATGCGGGGCCGACCATCACCATATTTTGCGTTTTCTACTCCGCCAGCACACAATCGATGGCCAGTGGAATCGGCAAGAAACGATCCGCCGCGTAAACGGAGTCCCGTGCGGCTGAGTTTTCGATCACACAGCACAATCGCCGCAGATCCTGATCCAATCGTCAATGATGCGAACGCCGATTTAATACTCTGCCGTGTCAGTGTCCTGTCGGTCAGGAGGCTATCAATCGTGCCTTCCACTAAATCCCGGCCGTTTTCCGTACCAACTACAATGCCGGCCCGTATCCGCCCAAGTTCGATCTGATCGGCAATGAGCAGCATTCCATTGAGCAGTCCTAGACACGCATTGCTCACATCCATCACGAGCGCCTCGGCCGGAAGCTGGACTCCGTCGTGAACACTCGCTGCCGTCGCCGGCTCCATCTGATCGCGACAGACAGAGCCATGAATGAGCGCGCCGATGTGCCGGCGGTCAATGCCGGATTTTTCAAGGGCAGCGCGCGCCGTTCGCACGCTAATCGTGCTCGGCAATGTGCCGGGATCAAAGAAACGTCGCTCGCGAATTCCCGTCATGAGTTCGAGACGTCCGGCCGGTAACGACAATCGTTCGTAGACAGTCGCGAGCCGATTTTCGATCTCGTCGGACGTTACCACATGCGGTGGCAAAGTGTGTACGACAGCTTCGATGCAGACGTGTTCGTATCGCATGCTCAGTTTCACTCGTAAAATTCAACTCGACCTCTGTCGATAGAACATAGCCACGGGGATTTTCGGAGGATCTTGGTTATAGTCGATTGAAATAAGCTTCGACCGGATTCGGTCAGCGATTCCGTGAGTTTCCCGCGTGAAGTAACACTCTCCCCGGCGAAAGCCATCTAGGAGTCTGTCCTGCTACCTGTCATCAAATGTCGCTGAATTGAGTTGAGAAAAAGTTTTTTTCGGCCTGCGGATTGCTGTAGAGCCGATGACATGAATTCGACATAGGAAAATGGATTTTGTGGCCCGTCAGACGTCGTTTTTCAGGTGAGAATCGCCCTCACGGCTTCATTTCAGTTTGTTGCAACCGCACCACTCCGGAACAACGTCAGTAAGTTCTGAGTTGCAGTG
>Ga0209553_1001096_pt1 | contig 13687 bp, 16 predicted proteins | sample LauGreFBDMM110DN_2_FD_188217 | JGI IMG/M metagenome (GOLD analysis project Ga0209553, IMG submission 188217) | Freshwater lake microbial communities from Lake Michigan, USA - Fa13.BD.MM110.DN (SPAdes) (version 2) | ecosystem: Environmental > Aquatic > Freshwater > Lake | place: Lake Michigan...
TCCGAATGAAGCTGCTGGCGATTGCACTCGTCTCCATGATTGCTCTGTTGCAATACCCATTATGGCTTGGTAAGGGGAGTTGGCTCCGAGTGTGGGAGATCAATCAGCAGCTCATCAGCCAGCGCGAGACCAATAAAGAGTGGACGGTTCGGAATGCCGCGCTGGATGCGGAGGTGAGAGACCTGAAGCAAGGTTACGATGCGATCGAGGAGATTGCCCGTAGTGAGCTCGGAATGATAAAGCAGGGCGAGATATTCTTCCAGGTGGTCGATAACAATGAAGATAATGTCGACCCATCTGGAAAGAGTACGGTAGCGACTTCCAAAAAGAAATAAGAAGGGGATTTGCGGGGCGGATTTAATGAGTCCCGTAATTGGGTTGGACTCTTTAGAGCTGCTATACGGGGATTACCAGTTCGACTTGAACAGACTCCTTTTGATCCGCCAGCCAGATCTGTCCCTCCTGGATGGTGCAATTTAATTGCATACTCCGTTGAGCCTGCTTGGCAATTGACTGGCTAGTTTGAGGGGGCAGGTTGATCACACTCAAGTTCTTGATTTTTCCAAGCTTGCTGCGGCATTGATCCCACCACCGATCGGCAACACGCCCACCATAGCTGTAGATGAATACCTGCCTCGACCGGCCGCAGGCCTTACGGACCAGTTTCTCATCCGGTAGTCCGACATCAATCCAGAGATCGATCTCCCCCGTTAAGTCTTTCCTCCATAGATCAGGCTCGTTATCGGTACTTAATCCATTTCCAAACAGGAGTGACTCATGAGCATGTAGCGCGAAGGCCAGTAGCCTGACCATCATTCTCTCATCGGTCTCGGATGGGTGTCGAGCGAGCGTCAGTACATGGCTCTGATAGTAGTTACGGTCGATATCGGCTATTTGTAGCTCCGCCTTAAAGATCGTTGACTTGAGTGCCATATCGCTACCTATAGATAATTCTGTGAATATTCGGTTAACATAATCAATATATAGTGATGATATCATTGAAGATGAAAGAACTTCCTTCATGTTTGACGGGAATCTCGCTAATCATAATACTGTAACTATCTGTATGTAATCATTAATCATTGGTCTGCGCATCAGAATTACGGGGTGATTAATAATTTAATTACATTTTGTCCTCAAGTAAGTACGAAAGAGGCCGTTAAGCTAGGTAGGTGGTCATTGTGTTCATTGTTTCTATTAATGTAGGAGATGCTTATGGCAATTGATTCCGTCTATTTCGTTTCTACAACGGGCTCGCAACAAATTAATACTACTCAGAAGAGTGCAGAAGATCGTACCGTTGAAAAGCCAGAGGGTAGAAAGGAGAGGGTTGCTCATACTGCGCAACCGACCGAAGTACACACGACCTCCCCGATGGTAAATACCGAGGGTCAAAAGACAGGTACCACCATCAGCACCAAGGCCTGAAGTAGATAATACCCCTCCCGGGTTACTGAAGAAGTGAACTGCTAGAATCTTGGCGGGATGGGCGAGCACTGGCCGGTAAAGGTGACCACCCCGCCTTTCCTACCTTCAGAAATATCCGTCACAATGCTTGAAGACCGATCGATACTGGTCTGGTTAACAGCGATCGCGCTACCGGTCTTCACTTTCTCAGCATCACAAACAATCGTCTCTTCCGACCACTGACAGGGTATGAATCCATGTAATTTCCCGCCAGCAAAGGAGAAGGTCTGAGTCATGGCCTCTGTATTTGGATCAGAACCTGGCTTTGTATAGACACTCTCTCCGATACAAATGAGCTGAAGGTCTTGCTGCCCGTGGCAGATCAGGGGCATACAAGCAATCAATGTGATGATTAGTTTTTTCACAGTCTTATTTCTAAGTATCAGTAAATTAAGTCGCTACAGCCGAGCTTATATAATAGTGTCAGCATTTAAAATCAGGCGTGATTTGCCTGAGACCGTACCCTATCAGTGATGATCAAGTCCAAAATTTGCTCTTGAATACTGAGATATTCATAACCCCTCTTAAGGTAGCATTATCTCTCAAAAACGGTGATCAGGTGTTGCTCCAAGCGATCAAACGAACGTATCATTCGCGGCATGTTGCTTGATCTTGATAACCTTGTCGGGTATGCGGCCGCGGTTCTGACGACCGTAGCATTTGTCCCACAGGCTTTAAAGTCATGGCAGACCCGCGACCTCTCCGGTGTGTCTCTCCCCATGTATAGTCTCTTTACGGCGGGTGTGGCGATGTGGTTTGTCTATGGTGTCATGCTGGGTAGTTGGCCGATCATCATCGCTAATGCCATTACGATTATCCTCGCAAGTGTCGTATTGACGCTGAAGTTGATGCATCGATGAGTATCGAGTCCATCCTTAAATTTAGCACGCCGGCAGCGAAACTGTGGGCAACTATCCCCATCCATAGCAGGCGTCATTACTCTCAAATGTCTGGTGCAGAGAGTGTTGTCATGAGGTCACAATGACCAATCCCTTAGGCTCAGTCAAGGTAGGAGATTTGTTATTAGTCGGTCTATGTTCAGAGTGCTGTGGAGATGTGGCAAGAATGGTCGAGATGACCTGACCGAACCGAACCTCCCGGGCTCTTATAATGCCATCGCCTTGGGTAGCTCGGTCCATCTTGTGGTGTAAGCTGGAGACCTGTTACCTGACCTCATTCCCCAGGTTTGATGGATGCCATTACTGGCGAGCCGTAGTGTATTTTCCCCCATCTTAAGATTGACCTCATCGAGCAGTTTCATGCGTGTACTGGTACCGTTTGATGCATCATGACTAAACAAATCTTGTTGCAAGACGTCTCGTGGAAGTAGCTCTGACAGTATGACGCTTGCCTTCTGATAATCGTATCCAGCCTTATAGAGCCTTCTGACCGCCCAGGTTGCGGCCTTCACTAACTTGAGAGTGTCATCCGTCGCCTCTGGCAGGGGTATGGTCATTCCTTGGCCATACTGCGGTTCATTCTTCTGGTGTGGATTGGTTCGGATATGTACATAGATTGATCCTGCCACCGATCCTTGGCGCCTCAGTTTCTCGGCCGCTCGTGTTGTATAGCTGCTGACGGCCTCTTCTAGATCCTCTCGTCTCGTCACATAAGACCCGAAGCTACGTGAGCTCATGATCTGTTGCTTAGGTGAGGAGATGTCTTCTAGTTCAAGGCAGATGATTCCATTCAACTCACGAACGGTCTTCTCCACCACGACGCCGAACCAGCTGCGAAGGGTCACTGGGTCGGAATTCTTCAGGTTCAGCACGGTCCGAATACCCATACCGGTCAGTTTCGGGGCGAGGCGGGTACCAATCCCCCAAACCTCATCGACTGCTGTATGGCTCAACCAACGGTCTTGTTCTTTTGGGTTCATCGAATTGAGATTGCAGACGCTGTTGAATACTGGGTTCTTCTTGGCAAGATGGTTAGCCAATTTGGCTAAGGTCTTGGTGGGTCCGACGCCGACACAGACCGGTAGGCCTGTCCAGAGTTTCACACGTTGTCGGATCTGTTGGCCATAGTCGACCAGACTCAAAGACTGAAACTCAGTCAGATCCAAAAAGCATTCATCGATGGAGTAGACCTCTTGGTTAGGACTGAACTGACTGAGGATTGCCATTACCCGGTTACTCATATCCGCGTAGAGGGTGTAATTCGATGAATATGCGATTATGCCGTGCTGCTGGGCCAGATCTCTCATCTGAAACCAGGGCTGCCCCATCTTAATCCCCAGCGACTTCACTTCATTACTTCGGGCGACCGCGCAGCCATCATTATTGCTGAGGACTATGATTGGCCTACCTTCCAGACTGGGATTGAATACCCGTTCGCAGCTGACGTAAAAGTTATTCACGTCCATCAATGCGATTGCACGCACTATTTGGCAGGATGGATGGAGTTAGTAACCACCCCAAAGATCAGTAGCTCCTGACCCTCCTTGAACTGGATGGGCGGGTATTGGGGATTCTCAGATCGAAGTTCAATCTTGCCAGCGCGCTTGAATAGGCGCTTCACTGTGTGCTCACCATCCACCACCGCGACCACGATATTTCCGTGTTTGGGCTCGAGTGATCGGTCCACAACCAGCTTGTCACCCTCAAAGATCCCGGCTCCCACCATTGAGTTTCCAATAACATCCAGAAAGTAGGTGGCAGGGACATTCTTCACTAGGAGCTGATTAAGATCTAACCTGTCCTCGATATAGTCATCTGCTGGACTGGGGAAGCCTGCGGCAATCCGGTTTGAGAATTGTGGGATGAGTACTCTGGGTGGATCGATGGCCGGGCGAGATGCCCCTGCGGGTATTGGAGCCATTCGGAGATGGCGGCGGGTATTAATCAAATTAATCACAGCGGCCTTATCGCTCGCTGGAATGCGCATCACTCCGGATGGTTCGCCGGGGATGCCGCTCTTCGGTTTTCGTCCTGCTCCGGGTCGAAAACCGCCGCGTGATTTTTGTGGGATGGGGGAGTGTTCCATAGCAATTATGATATCGTAACTTTATCATAATTACCAGGATAGTCGATCCAGTAGACAACTGGGTCAGACGTTCTGCAATTAGCGCTGAGACTTCAATAACTGCTCAAGGAGGTGTGCCTAAATCAGATCGTGAGCGCACTGTTGTCGGTTGCAGTCTAACCATCTGTATCAGAATGATGCTCTGAGCAGATGATTGCAATCTAATAATTCGCGGCTTATATAGGGGTCGTGCGGAGTGCTACAGAATCCATTCAGCAAAAGAATGGATCAGATGGCGGGTGTTGGCTTCTTCTTAGGTTTCTTTGCTTCTTTTGTTTTCTTTTGCTGGCCCTTTGCCATGATGATCTCCTGTGTTGAGGGTGTTCATAGAGTGATTAGAGCCGGTAAGAGCAACCGCCAGATGACTAGCGGTTGCTACTGGAGTTGCTGTTACTTCGCTCCATTCACAGCGGCTTTCAAGGTCGCTCCGGCCTTGAAGGCAGGCTGCTTGGATGCCTTGATCTTAATGGCTTCTCCGGTGGCAGGATTGCGACCACTGCGTGCGGCACGTTTGCGGACTTCGAATGTACCGAATCCGACCAAGGCAACATTGTCACCCTTCTTCAGAGTGGCGGTGATGACTTCGATCAGTGCAGCGATATTACGGTCAGCGTCGGCCTTGCTGCTGCCTGTTTTGGTTGCCAGTGCATCAATCAGTTCTTTTCGGTTCATAGTATTTTCTCCCTTTCGTAGTTATAAAAATTTACTGAAGACTGCGGACTATTGTTCATTGAGAGCTAACAAATACCGTGACTTGAGGGTCTGGTAAAGCTCATCATGAACATTATTAACGCTCAAGTCAATGATATCTAGTACTTCGACCAGGTGTTCGTTATCCTCACGACCATTCCAGATCTTAATATAGGTCCCAGCCTTGTAACCATAATCCTGGCGAAATACGTTGAGAACGTTCTTGCCGGTATACTGTTTGAAGAGCTCAACCCAGCTCATTCCACAGTCGGATAAGAGGGAATCGAATAGGGCCAGACTGGTCCGTTTGGCAGCGGATAAGCCTACCAGCAGGTCGAGCTTTTCCAATAGACTCATCTTCGCTAGGATGTAGTACTGGTTATCAAACTGCACTGATTTTTGCGATAGATTCAGCTCTGAGATCATCTCTATGGTGGAGAATCTAATGCTGCCGCGTGTGTTCTGAATGACTGTTGAGAGAATGAAGTGCCAGATATCGACCAGCTCCATACGCAGCTGTGCCATATCGCAATTCTGCTTCTTCCACCATTTCCATCCGTGATGTTCGATCGCCTCGACGGCTTCGACTTGTATGGCCCGGTGCCAATTATTATTGGCAGCAACCCAGTCTGGATTAACCTTTTTGTTCATGCCATCCTGCATCTCAAGCATGGACACGAGTTGTGTTTCAGTTAACGTATTCATCAGTTCCTATATTGGAAGGGGCTTCACTCCCTTAAGCGATACTGCCAGATTGCTCCATTTTTGAACATACATCAAGGTGATTTAGTCGCTTTATTCAGAAACGTTCCTACCAATCAATGGACTATTTCATGCCAAGTTCAGGCTGAATTTGATGAAGGATCGACAGGTGCGAGCACCCATCTTTCGGTTGGATAGTTAATGGCTCTTGAGATTAAATGCCAAGATTGATTATTTCGTGGCGGGCAGTGCCGGTAAGTATGTCGCAGGAATCTTACCGGCTTCAGTAGCCTTAGCAGTTGCGGCCGACTTGGCGGCCTCGGCATGCCCAACAGATTCGATTGCCTTAGTCGTTGCTCTGGATTTAGCAGACTCAACGGACTTGGTGGCCTCAGTAGTCTTAGCAGTTACAGCAGATTTAGCGGCATCGACAGGTTTTAGCGCTTCAGTTGTAGCTGCTGATTTGGCAGCTGTGGCCGATTTAGCAGCTTCAGTTCCAGCAGCTGTTAATGCGGCCCCTAAAGGGTCTGCAGCGATAGCGCCAAGGCTTAGAAGTGCAGTTGCAGCGGTCACAATCAGGGTAGGAAGAATCTTTTTCATTTTTGCTCCTTAAGAGAAAATCTCGTTAAATAATTTAAGACGCAGGTCTCGTATAGTCGGTCCGTCATGTATGGATATACATTGCAGGTTCTACTACGATCTCTACGCTTTTATTGATAGAGCAGATCAGCCGAGTATTCAATACGATACTTAACCCTATTACCCTCTATCGCTGGGCAATTGAAGGATTAAACTGCGGAGCTAAGAACGACTAGAGTTTACGAGCTGCACGATAGCGCTGAACACCCGGGCTTATTGCGAGCCCATTCTGGACGCAGGCTTGCGAGGTCGTTATGAGAGGGTTGCTCGTCGTAGGGCCGTCTTAGGACCTCGATCAGACGCGTCATGAAGGATGAGTCTCCCTGTTGTAATCCTTCAATCGCCTGCTGTGCCAAATAATTACGGAGTACGTACTTGGGATTGGAGCGGCTCATTCGTTGCAAGCGCGTGCCTTCAAAGCTCGTTAAGTTAGGAGCCTCCATATCCAGATGTATCCGGGCAATATAACGGTGCAACCATTTGTTTAAGCTCGTTTGAGAATGTACAAAACCCTCTTCTGTATAGAATGCATGGCGTAGCAGTCCCGACAGTGATGAACTCTCTAGCGAGTTATCTGCAGTCGTTAATGGAATATTCATCAGGCTCCGAAAGAAGATCGTCATGTCAATCTCGGACTGCTGCAACAGGTCAAATAGTTCGCTCAGAAGAGTCTCATCACCTTCATGGTCTAGTGAATTCAGACCGAGCTTATCTGCTAGCATTCCACGCCATGTGGTCTGGAAGGTATCGTTAAAGACTGCCAAACCCCGCTCCAATAGTGACCGATCATCGATCAGTGGGGAGAGGGCTGCTGCAAGCCTGGTCAGATTCCATTGAGCAATCTCTGGCTGTTTGCCAAAGCAATAACGACGTCCCTGGGCGTCCGTCGTGTTGGGAGTCCATTCCAGATCAAAACCCTCCAGCCAGCCGTAGGGTCCATAATCGATCGTCAGTCCCAGTATCGACATGTTGTCGGTATTCATCACCCCATGTACAAAACCAACCCTCATCCAATGAGCCATCAGGGTAGCGGTACGTCGGCAAATCTCCTCGAACCAGCGGGCATAGACTATGGGTGAGGGCGCTCCTAGATCGGGAAAATATTGCTTGATTACGTAGTCAGCCAAACTTTTGAGCGTATCGAGTTCACCCTGTGCAGCGAGTATCTCGAAATTACCAAATCGCACGAATGAGGGTGAGACGCGGCAGACGATGGCGCCCATCTCGGCCTGTGGGTTGCCGTCATAAAACATGTCCCGCCACACCGATTCGCCCGTCGCCACCAGACTCAATGCCCGGGTAGTCGGCACTCCGAGATGATGCATGGATTCGCTACATAGGAATTCACGGACCGAGGATCGTAGCACCGCCCGACCATCGGCAGTACGAGAGTAAGGAGTTCTGCCCGCGCCCTTGAGCTGCAATTCCTGACGTTTATGATCCGGGCCAAGTATCTCTCCCAAGGTGATGGCTCGACCATCGCCGAGCTGACCGGCCCAATGACCGAACTGATGACCACCATATCGAGCAGCGTATGGCTGCATTCCGGGGAGGGTGATCTTGCCACCCAGCAGCTCCGCGACCCGGCCGGTAGGTGATTCTGGTTGAGAGACCCCGAGTAAGTCAGCCACCGGATGTGACCAGGCAAGTAGTTGAGGTGACTGTACCGGTGTCGGATCAACGCGGGTATAACAGGCATTGCTCACAGCGCGTGGGACATTACAAGTCTCCGGATCACCGGGCAGTTCTCGCACAAAACTATTATCAAATTTTACATCACAGAGATCGTGAAGAGTGGGAAGATCGGTCGCTGTGGGAGTATCGTGCATGGGGTCGTCGTACTCGGTCTTGTTCTGTCTCATGGGATTAGTGGCTGACTTAAATACAGATTCTGTCTTTGGTGTTAACGGGACCGATGGTGGACTGATACATCATACTGCCGGTGGAGGCGGAAATGTACTGCCACACATAATGCACTGATTTGATAGGGAGATGGGATGGTTAAACGGGCAACTCACAAACGTTTTGGATAGCAGGCGCCAAATCAGGTATTCTTTCGGATCTTCTGGCCTTGAGATACATACTTGAGCCCGTGGATATCATCACATGTAGCATTTTTTCTGTAACTTACCCAACTTAGACTAGATAGGATCGACACTCATGAGCCACCATACTACAGACTCGAACAAGGAAGTCACCTCAGAGACCACCGCCATTTGGGGTAATCATATTACCGTTCCAGGAACTCCTGCGGGTTTTACTGTCAGAACAACCTTCCCAACTAATCCGAACGGTGTGGAGGTCATGCTAGAGAGATGGGAGGCGGGTTCAGAAGAGCCGCCACACTCTCATCCGGGTGATGATATGACGGTCGTGATTGAGGGAAGGATGTCTATACAGTTTTTTATCAAGGGAGTGGATGGCCTTGTCCCAGACGGGGACCGTATCTTCTTGAGTGCGGGTCAGACCGGTTACATTAAGTCTGGACGGATACACGATGCCAAGTACCTCGAAAAATGCAAACTGGTCTATGTTCACGACAAGGGATTTGGATTTGTTGACCATAGCTGATTACGATAGAGATCCTCTGAATATTGAGATCTGTACTGATAATAGGCACGATCGTGTTCATAAGTAGTCGTGAGGATCGCTAGGTTTTAGTCCCCCTTATAAGGTATTCTTCGGGGTGTTGGCGAGCTGCATTGAGTGAATACGAGTTATTGCGCCTCGGATTTAAATCCGCAACATAGTAATTTAATGAATTTTAAAGAGGAAAAGTTTAATGAATTCTAAATATATCGTTCTTGTTGTTGCATTGAGTGTCACTCTGATCAGTTGCGGTGGAGATGCCCCTCCAGAAATCAATGCCACAAACTGTTCTGGAGGTGGGATGCAGGCAGCCCTCCCAACATTTAAAAGTGAAGCCACTCGGCAAGCATTTATTGATGGCTGTGAGATCATCACCAAGAAATAAAGAATGGCTCGATTCTGTTGGGATGGGATCTCGTACTCCGGACCTCCGGAAGTGAAGTCACGCTCCCTAATGCATGACCGCGAAATCTGCTGCTAATCGGTAGCCCTTCGCGGTCATGTGTCCGTCTAGGGCCTTGAAGGTCAAATGAGGGTCTGCCAGTTTTACTTTATGCCCTGAGCATAACTCAGGGGCGATCTCTTGCTGCTGCCTAAGTCCGATGATGCGGCATGGTGTATCTCGTTTCGTCTCAGAATGATCGCACCTCTCTTCCCTTTCTCTTTCCTGACCCCACATAACCTCATACCAACTCCATCGATCGATGCTGGTTACGGATAGATCGTCATGCTCGACTTCTTCGTGTTACTAGATATCAGAATGGTCATGTATAAGCGCAGAGAATTATTTCAACAGGCATAGAGGGGTTAATCGATGTCTATGATTTCCTCACCGACAGAGTTCCATCTAAGTCTTCGCGTTTCAGACCTTGAGGAGAGTACGGCCTTCTATACTTAATTCTTGGGGGGTTGATCCTAAGGACCAGACTCGTCGATTCTCGACCTTCATCGTCCCACACCTGCACCTGAATCTAGTTCTACTGGTCAATGACAGTGGCAAGCCGCTGGATACCTACAGCCTTTATCATATCGGGTTGGGTGTTACCGACAAGGGTGCGGTCATTGAGAGCTATTTTAGAGCGAAGGCGATTGGAGCACGGATCATCAAGCCCCCTCGAACCACTTGGAGGGGTACCCCACTTCACGAACTATGGCTTCAAGATCCGACAGGTTATGGCATTGAGGTCTATGCTAGATTGTCACCCGAAGAATTGGCAACGATGCCTGACAACCAGGAGCCGTTGTATCTAGTTCCTGGAACCGAGACTTGAGACCCAAGGTTCTTGTAATAACCTCTCACAATCCTGTCATACAGAGAGAATCGATCTGATCACTGCCGTATTAATTTTCATCATGACCATGATACTGGTGATCTGGCAGCCTCGGGGTCTTGGCATTGGTTGGAGCGCTATGGCTGGCGCTATCCTGGCTCTGCTATTTGGCGTGATTCAGTTCAGTGATATTCCGATCGTCTGGCAGATCGTCTGGAATGCCACGGCCACATTTATTGCCATCATCATCATCAGTCTATTACTGGATGAGGCTGGTTTTTTTGAATGGTCGGCATTGCATGTCTCTCGATGGGGTGGCGGGAATGGTCGGCTGCTGTTTGCTCTGATCGTTCTGCTCGGAGCATCCGTCTCCGCTTTATTTGCCAATGATGGTGCCGCACTCATACTCACCCCGATCGTGATGGCCATGCTTGTGGCGCTGGGATTCAGCTCTGCTGCAACACTTGCCTTCGTGATGGCGGCTGGATTCATCGCAGATGTAGCGAGCCTCCCTCTCGTTGTATCCAACCTAGTCAATATCGTATCGGCCGATTTCTTCAAGATTGGATTTAATGATTATGCTTTAGTCATGATTCCTGTAAATGCGGTTGCGATCATGACTGCCTTGGCTGTGTTGGTGATTTACTTCCGTCGAAGCATTCCATCACGTTATGACGTTAATCAGCTCAAGATTGCGAGCGAAGCCATCCGGGACATGGCTACATTCCGCGTTGGATGGTTGGTATTGGTTCTTCTGCTGGTTGGATTCTTTGGACTGGAGCCTCTGGGTGTGCCGGTCAGTGCTGTGGCCTCGGCATGTGCACTGCTACTACTCGTGGTTGCAGCTCGTGGAAGGGTCATCAGTACGAGTAACGTGCTTCGAGAGGCTCCCTGGCAGATCGTGATCTTCTCATTGGGGATGTATCTCGTGGTCTACGGGCTGCGTAACGCGGGCCTCACGAATCACATTGCGAGTCTGCTCAATTACTTTGCACAAGGGGGGATATGGGGAGCCGCTTTTGGAACAGGCATACTCACCGCTCTACTATCCTCGGTGATGAATAATATGCCGACAGTGCTGGTAGGGGCTCTCTCTATCGAGGCGACAGATGCAAGCGGCCTGGTTAGGGATGCGATGATTTACGCCAATGTCATTGGGTGTGATCTAGGACCCAAGATCACACCGATCGGCTCTCTAGCGACACTTCTATGGCTCCATGTCCTATCCAGAAAGGGCATGAAAGTCACCTGGGGATACTACTTCAAGGTGGGGATTGTGCTGACCATGCCGGTTCTGATGGTGACGCTGGCTGCGTTATCGATAAGACTGAGCCTTATGTAACAGACTCAATGACGAGTAGCAGAGATTTCCAGAAAGCAGCCATGTCCAGTGGTGAAGGTCTGTGAGATTCGTCAGAGCAGTTGGATCAGAGGTGCTGTATTTATTCTATCCGGCTGAATTGGTCTTGCAGGCTCTTCACTGCATTGGGCTGACCCCGAACTCGAAAGGTAGCTCCATCGTTGTCTGAGCGTTCCTCCAGAACCTGACAATTAGAATAAATCTCCCCGCGTAGCTGTTGTGAAGACCAAGGAAGAAAGAGTTCTGCCTCGATCATATCCTGTTGGAAGAATGTGATGATCACGTGTCTGAGATTTGCAATATCCTCAGACCGGCGTGCACTCATGACGATACAGCTTGGGTACTTTATGCGTAATGCGGCCTCGAGTTCAGATTGAGAGGTTGCATCACCGACATGGTCGATCTTATTAAAGATGCGGATCCGCGGAAGGGTGCTTGCACCGATCTCCTCAAGGACCTCATCCGTGACCTCGATCTGACGTTCAAAACCAGGATCACTGGCGTCGATCACATGGAGCAAGAGAGACGCATCAAGGGCCTCGTCTAGAGTCGACTTGAATGATGCGACGAGGCCGTGTGGAAGATTCTTGATGAATCCGACCGTGTCACTGACCAGCACACGTGGAACGCTCTCCGGTTGGAGAGCTCGTACCGTGGTATCGAGCGTAGCAAAGAGTTTATTCGCGACTAGGACCTCACTTCCGGTGAGAGCTCTCATCAGTGTGGACTTACCGGCATTTGTATAGCCGACCAGTGCGACACCTGCAAACCCCTGTCTCTCTTGTCGCCTGGCACGTTGAGTCTTGCGCTCAACATCCATCGCTGTAATCTCTTGCTGCAGCTCTGCGATCTGGTCACGGATCTTACGTCGGTCTAACTCGGTATGAGACTCACCACCACCCCTTCCACCGACACCGCTTCGTTGGCGACCCTGTGGCCCTGCAAGCTTCGCAGCCTCGCGCAGTCGTGGTGCCATGTAACCGAGACGAGCGATCTCGACCTGTGCACGGGCTGCACGGGATCGAGCATTTCGATGAAAAATTTCAAGGATGATCATGGTTCTGTCCATCACCTCGCAACCGACCTCCTTCTCAAGATTGCGAGCCTGGGAGGGTGAGATCTCGTGATCGACCAAGATGGTTTCGATCTCCAGGCTATCTGGACTTGGGACTATTTCATCTGATTCTTCAGACTCGTTATTCACGAAGATACGAATCTCTTCTCTCTTGCCAGCACCTAAGTAAGCCGTCATGTCGAAACCTGATCTTTTCTGCACGAATGTGCGGATGACCTCATATCCCAGCGTCTTTGCGAGCTCACGTAGTTCAGTCAGAGACGATTCGAATTCTAGATCAGTCACGCTAGGCAGTTGCACGGCCGCGACGACAGCGTATCTGTGATTCACTTCAAGTTCTTTTTGCATGCGGGGATTGCGTATCTTTAATGAGTGAGTTGAGATAGTACCTGCAATTCAAGTACCCGAAAGATCCGCGTAGGTTAGTTATATAATTTTCTCAATAAAAAACCCACCAGGATGAGTGGTGGGTCGAGCTTGTTACCTGTTTAATTTGCCAAATAAAATATTTTTTTGGTCAATGGTCCCTTTTATATTTGCTGTTGTACTTTAGTTTTATCCAGGGCTTATTTCATTTCGATGATCCATTGGTCTCATGTCTGAGGAGGTAGTCTCTCCCTTGTTGAGATGATTTAGGATACCGCTCAGTATCAGAAAGCAAATTCCCACGAATCCAACGATGATCGAGACTGCTGCGGTAGGAGGTTCTCCTAAGCTTATCCCTGCAAACCCCAATACTGCTGCGATGAGTCCAATTGAAAAGAAATTCTTAATCATAACAATCTCCTTTAATTTTAATGTTTCTTAGATACCATTTTTACATCAACGTAGATAACCAACTATTTCTAATCACTTAAATCATATTTTATT
>Ga0209553_1001097_pt1 | contig 13674 bp, 18 predicted proteins | sample LauGreFBDMM110DN_2_FD_188217 | JGI IMG/M metagenome (GOLD analysis project Ga0209553, IMG submission 188217) | Freshwater lake microbial communities from Lake Michigan, USA - Fa13.BD.MM110.DN (SPAdes) (version 2) | ecosystem: Environmental > Aquatic > Freshwater > Lake | place: Lake Michigan...
TCACTTCTCCGACATCAGAAGCACAATGCTCATCTTTCCGATAGTTTCATCTATCATAGCGATGCCCTTATTAATACTGTGATCGTATCCACTGTTACTTGGATATCAGCTGTTATGGCTACTACTTATGAATATGTTGCTAATGTCGGAGTGGTGCCAACTCCATTGTCATTTTTAATTTTGTATTGTATAGCACTGTTTATTTCTATCAAGCTTTTCACCGCTCTTAAGGGGAAAATCACTAGAATACACCTTAAAAAGTAGATATACAGAGCTATTAACAGTTTGTGAACAAAATTCATATTTTCTTTATCTTTACTTAAGGTGTAAAATGTATGCATGAGTAATCCTGCATCTTTCAAAAGAACGTACAAAACTATCGAATCTACTTTGAATGTTCGGAATAATTTACGTGTTCCCCCTCACAACCTTGAGGCAGAAAAAGCCGTCCTTGGATCATTGATGATTCGAAATCAGGCTTTTAATGACATTCTCGATATCATTAATGAAGATACTTTTTATAGTGAAAAGCACAGATTGATTTTCCGAACGATGAATGATCTTTTCAATTCACACAGTCCGATGGACTTGGTTGCAGTTAAAAACCTTTTGGATGAAAAGCAAATATTAGATGCGGTTGGTGGTGCTTCGTACCTCGCAGAACTTGTGCATGTCGTGCCTTCTGCAACAAACCTTGAACACTACGCCCAGATTATTCAGAAAAAATCGTACATGCGAAATCTGATTTTGGCATCAGATCACGTGGCACAATTAGGATATGACGAAGTCGGCCACCTTGAAGAGGTTCTTGATCAAGCCGAAAAAAGAATTTTCGAAGTAACGAACAAAACAAGTTCTAAAAAATTCAGAGACATCAAGGATGTTTTAAAAGGTGTTTGGGAACAAATCGACAAGATTCACAATTCAGGTGGCGAGGCTGGCCAAGGGGTGCTCTCTGGCTTTGCGGAACTTGATGCTAAAACTGCTGGTTTCCAAAAATCAGACCTTATTATTATCGCCGCTCGACCATCAGTCGGTAAAACTGCTCTTGCCCTCGACATTGCTCGTAACGCAGCGGTCAAATACAATATTCCTGTTGGAATCTTCTCACTTGAAATGAGCGCCGCGCAATTGATAAACCGTATGCTCTCTGCTGAATCAATGGTTGATTCATGGAAAATGCGTACTGGAAAGTTGTCTCGCGAAGAAGACTTTGCCCAGATTGGTGAAGCTATGGCACGATTATCAAAAGCACCGATTTACATAGAAGACACACCGGGAAATAATATTCTAAAAATGCGAAGTGTGGCGCGACGCCTTAAAAGCGAAAAAGGACTTGGTCTTATTATTGTCGACTACTTGCAACTTATGGTTCCAACACAATCCGTAAAAAGCGACAACGTGGTTCAACAAGTAACCGAAATTTCGCGATCTTTGAAACACCTTGCCCGAGAATTGGACGTACCAGTGATTGCCCTTTCCCAGCTCTCGCGTGCCGTTGAACAGCGTGGAGGAAAGCCTCGTCTTTCTGACCTAAGAGATTCAGGTTCAATTGAACAGGACGCCGATTTGGTTATGTTCATTCACCGTGAGGACAAGCACAGTACAGAGCCGGGTGCGGCACCAAGCGTGACTGAAATTTTGATTGAAAAGCACAGAAATGGTCCTACAGGTTCATTGCAGTTATACTTTAATAATAAAATTACTAGTTACCAAAACGTCGAGAAAAAGGACTTTGGAGATTTCAGTGAGCACATGGGAATGGAACCGGGGATGTGATTTTGAAATTATATGTCTTCTATCGACAAACTAACCGAAATATTTCGAAAGTTTCCTGGTGTCGGTCCGCGTCAGGCTAGACGCTTTGTATATCACCTGCTTTCAAGAAATGATAATACTGCCAATGAGATAGTTGAAAATATTAGCAAGTTAAAAAACGACGTGGCACAGTGCAAACAGTGTCAGAGGTTTTATACTTTAAAAAATCCTGGAACGGATGTTTGTGGAATTTGTGCAGATCACAATCGTGAACAGCAGATTCTTATGATTGTAGCAAGAGACGTTGATCTGGATAATATGGAGAAATCGAGGGCGTTTAATGGCTTATATTTCGTATTAGGTGGAAATGTTCCTATTCTTGAGGAAAAGCCTTCTTCTTTTATTAGACAAACGGAATTATTGGAACGAGTTAAAAATTTAAGTTTAAAAGAAATCATTATTGGAACAAGTGCCAACCCAGAAGGCGAAAATACGTTTTATTATGTACAAGGATTACTTAAAAAGTCTTTAGGGGAAAATGTAAGAATTACTACTCTTGGACGAGGTTTGTCTACTGGTACTGAATTAGAATATTCGGATGCTGATACGATTAAGAGCGCGATGATGAATAGAAGATAAAATAAAAAGCCCTCAAATGAGGGCTTTTTATTATTTGATGCTTGAGATTTTTACCTTAAAATGTGGCTGTCTGTGACCCTTTCTTGAAGTTCCAGATCGGCTCTTGTTTTTGTATTTGTAAATGATAACCTTCGCATTTCGTCCAATTTCCATAAGTTCACCTGTAACAGATGCACCTTTTACAGTTGGATTTCCTAGAACTGTTTCAGCACCGTTTCCTGTCATTAGAACCTGATCAAAAGTAAGCTTGTCGCCTACCTTGTGCTCACCCGCAATCTTTTCGATTTTAAGTGTAGTTCCTTCTGATACTCGGTATTGCTTGCCACCAGTCATGATAATGGCAAAAGAGCCAGTATTTTCAGGGGCTTTCATCTCTACCTTTTTAGCCTTTGGGGCTTTCTTTGCGATTGTTTTTTCAGTTGCCATAGTGGGAGACAGTATATGATAAAACACTATAAATTACAAGGGGGATTATTCCCCATCATTTTCATCCGGCTTTTCCAATGTCAACGGCTCTATCCCCATCGAAACCTCCTTCTCTGTAATCCTAAACACATCCTTATCAATCTTCTTAAACTCTCCATAGGCCTTCGTATAATGGCTCACAGACGTGCTCATAGCCTTCCCCAACGACTGCATATATTGATCATACGCCGATAAATGCTTTCCCAGCTCCCCAACCCTTTTTCGAATATCCTTAGCCGATTCCTCTATCTGAAGTGCCTTTAAGCCCTGTAAAACGGTCTGTAGGAAGGCCAAAAACGAAGTTGGCGACACAATACACACATGCTTTTCCTTGAAGGCGTATTCGATCAAATCTCGAGTATTTACCTTTACCGAACCAATCTGGGCAATCAAAAGTTCATAGTAAATTGCCTCATGCGGAATAAACATAAAAGCAAATTCCATGGTGCCTTCATCGGGTTTGATGTATTTACTAGTTTCATCAATTCTATTTTTTAAGTCATTACGAAATGCCTTCTCTAATTTCTCTCTTTCCACTGGATCTTTTTCTTCGGACAATCGATTGTAGTTTTCAAGACTGAATTTTGAATCGATTGGAATGACTTTATCTTTTACAAACACAACTGCATCAACAATCGTGCCGTCTTTGAATGGATACTGCATTTGAAATGACCCTGATGGTAAGACATTCTTTAATAAAGTCTCTAAAAAATACTCTCCTAAAATTCCACGTTGCTTTGGATTTTTTAAAACATCCTGTAATGATTGCAACTGATCAGCAAAACCTACTACTTGCTTGTTCGTTTCATCAAGCCTCGTCAACTTTTCAGTGATATCTTTGATCACCTTAAAAGATTCATTGGCCTGAGTCTTGAACGATTCTTGTACCATCCTAGTTGTATCCCCCATCTTGCCATCCACGGTTCGTGACAACTCATTTAACTGATTTGCAAGTAGTTGAAATGCTACCCCATCTTCATTTTTAGGTTTCTTTCTTAATGCAATAACCACATTGAAAACAATCGCGATTAAGGCTAGAATGAGAAGTATAGTATTAGTCATAACGCATAGTATAACAAAATTTATATGAGCTTACACGAAGAAATAAAAGGACAGATTAAAGAGGCCATGATGGCAAAGGACGCAGTTCGCCTAACTACCCTTCGAGGGCTTGTTAGCGCTTTTACAAATGAACTGGTTGCCACACAGCGTAAACCACAGGATTTTCTAACAGATGAAGAAGTTTTGGCCGTAATCAAACGAAATGTTAAACAACGAAAGGATTCAATTCAGCAATTCACTGACGGAGGCCGAGCGGACTTAGCAGTAAGCGAGCAGGCTGAACTTTCAATATTAGAGAAGTTTCTTCCTCAAATGATGTCACGTGACGAAATCAAAAGGCTGGTAGAGGCTAAAAAGGCTGAACTGGGAGAAGTTAATCAAGGACTACTTATGAAAGCGATAATGACAGATCTTAAAGGTAAAGCGGATGGCGCAGATGTGAAGGCTGTGGTTGATGGACTGTTCACATAAGAGTATACTTTGATTCGGGATATGTTCCCGTTTTCATAAAAATTTAACCACCAAAGGAGGTGAATTAGAATGGCCAATAGACTTACTGATAGAGCTGGAGAGACCGATGAGGCTAGGGATAAGGCGGCGGAGAGGTGGGAAAGACAACATCCAAAAAGTGACCACCATAAAGCAGGCTGCACTAAGGATTGTGTTCAGTGCAAAGCACAAGAGGAAAAACAAATGGATCTCTTTACGAAAACTCTGCCTGATTGAGCTCATCACCACACTACCCCCTCGTCCGCAAGGACTTGGGGGTAGGTTTGTTTTTACTTTTTAATTTTTGAAGAAGTAGCGTGTGTTGATGTAGCAATTTTTAAAGTCGAACTTGCCACCTTTGCAGTACCCGTGACCTCTGTTGGCGCCCCTTCCTGAATCGAAAAAGTGATCAGTATTAAATAGCTCACTCCCCAAATGATAGACATCGAGACGGCTAATCCAATCAAGTGAACAACTATAGCCTTAATAGAGATTTTTCTTAAAAGTTTCGAGAAATAATCCATGGCAGGATTATAACGTATTCTTCAAAAGTCAGCTAACCACGCTAAAAAAGTTTGTAATTTTATCAACAGTATGTTATTTTAATTTTGGGGTTAGGAATCATGCGTGTGGAATATCGCATGGTGATAGTACAACAATCAGATGAGGAAAACATCATGAAAAAGACAATAGCGTTGCTCTTGGTGGGGACGATTTTAGCTGGCTGCATCATTGCAGTCAACAGCCTCTCCGGTAAAAGCATAGCCGTGGTCTCGTTGGTAGGTTTGTTTATTTTGGCATTGTTCCTTGCGAACATCCGTGCCAAGGAAATCAAAAAACAGCGAGAAAACATCGAGCAGGAGCTCGAACCAATTCGGAGGCAAATTGATGAAGCCACCACCGCGCAATAACTCAAACACCCGACCCTGGCTAGAATGCAGGATCGGGTGTTTTCGATTTTCCTTTCCTGTCCTCCTATCGCTTTGACCACTGAGGAGCCTTTCGAGCCTTCTTCAGACCGAACTTTCGTCTTTCCTTCGCTCGCTGATCTCGTGTAAGAAAACCTTCTTTCTTCATAGTAGTTCTGTGAGATGGAGCGTGGATGATAAGCGCTCGTGCAATACCGTGTCGGATAGCCTCTGCCTGACCTGCCATTCCTCCACCGATAGTCTTTGCAATTACCGCAAATTTTTCTTCTGTTACTTCTGTAAATTTTTCTAGGGACGCAAGTGCCACCTTCTGCAAGTTAGACACCGCAAAGAATTCATTCAAAGCCTTTCCGTTTACCGTAATAGAGTTTTTTGATGCAGGAGTAATTCGAATTCGAGCAATAGCTGTCTTTCTTCGGCCCACGGTTCCGATGTACTTGTCAGTAGCCTTTTTAGTTGTAGTTTTTTCTGCTGTCATATATTAATATTATTCGCTGATTTTTAAATTAAGCATCATCTTTGATCGAAGCTTGTTTGAAGGAAGCATTCCGTATACTGCTCGTTTGAAAAGTTCGATATGACCCTTTCGTACAGACAAGTCAGCAAGACTTTCATTTTTTTGTCCTCCTGGGTATCCAGAATAAGTAACGTATTTCTTGCCCTCCTTTTTAGCATTAGAAATGTCGGCCTTTGAAGTGTTGATGATTTCAACTTCAACCACAGCTACCTTGTTTCTCTCATAAGTAGGAGCGTTTTTACCCATAAGAATCATAGCCGCCTGTGAAGCGATTCGGCCGATCTTTTTATTTTTTGCGTCGATTACGTGTTTCATAAAGGTTTGACTATACTAACTCAACTACCGCCATTTTACTAGCGTCAGATGGTCGTTGATTCATTTTAATAATTCGGATGTAACCTCCCTTTCGGTCCGCATATTTCTTTGCAATTACATCTACAAGCTTGCCTACAATCACATTGTTTCCCATTCGGCCTGAAACCAATCGTCTGCTGGCAAGAGTTGCACCCTTGGCATTAGTGATAAGTTTTTCAGCGAAAGGTCGAACTTCTTTGGCCTTAGCCTCAGTTGTTGTAATTTTTCCTCGTAGGAATAATTCACGTGCAAGAGATCGGAGCAATGCAAGTCGCTGATTTTTCTTTCGTTTTAGTTTTCGGTTGGCGTTGTGATGTCTCATTGTTTTAGTATTACGCTTTTAAAGAAAGGCCCATTCCCTTAAGAACTTCCTTGATTTCATCCACTCCCTTTGCTCCGATTCCTTCGAATTCTAGAATGTCCTTCTCCTTCTTTCGGATAAGTCCACCAATGCTTCGGATGTTTGCTGAAACCAAAGAGTTCATAGTTCGGTTTGATAATTCTAATGATTCAATTCTTGTTTTAAGAACTTCTGACATTGCCTCGTCGTCTTCTGCAGAGTGTTTTTCATCATCAGATGAAACTGATTCAGTTTTTGCCTTCTTGAACTCTTCAAGCTCGTCTTCTTTGAAACCAACGATAGCCTTAAGTTGTGTGATCATGATTTCGATAGACTTTTCAAGAGCCTCTTTTGGAGAAATTGTTCCGTCAGTCTGGATAAATAGTTTCAATTTGTTGAAGTCTGTTCGGTCACCAACTCGCATCTGTTCAACATCATAGTTAGCCTGAACAACTGGTGAAAAAGCAGCATCAAGATTGATAGCTCCGATTTCAACTCGGTCCTTTTTCAAAAGTTCCTTTGGAACGTATCCGATTCCCTTTTCGATTGTAAATTCAGCGTCAAATTCAGTATCCTTGTCAGTAAGAGTACAAATAGTCATATCAGGATTAGACAAAGTAACCTGTCCTGGAAGTTTGAAATCAGCTCCTGTAACCTTTTTTGCACCCTTTACTTTTACTGTAACAGTCTGAACTTCATCAGATGTAATGGCAAAACGTAGTTTCTTAAGGTTTAAGATAATGTTGATAACGTCTTCTTTAACACCTTTGATGCTAGAGAATTCGTGGCTTACACCTTTGATTTTAACACTTGTGATAGCTGCGCCTGTAAGAGATGAAAGGATGATTCTTCGTAGAGAGTTTCCCAATGTGTGACCATAACCAGGGTAAAGACCGTCGATTTCGTATCGTCCGATGTTTGCTGATTCCTCAACTACTCGAGGCTTTGATGGTAATAGAATATTGTTGTTTGACATAGCTTTTTTATATTTTAATTTAAATTTTTATCTCTTATAGAACTCGATTATTGCGCCTAGATCAAACATGAGTTCCTGACCTTCCATTGATGGAGCTCTTAGTACAGAGGCCTTTTTGTCCTTCCATGCAAGCCATACTGGAACAGTCGCATTTTTAATTTTTTCATCAAGTGTTGAGAATAAAACAGTCTTTAGGCTGCCTTCTCGGATAGAAATTATGTCGCCCGCACTGATAGCAGTTGAAGGTACGCTGTTCTTTCGTCCGTTAAGCATAATGTGACCGTGAGAAACGACCTGGCGGGCCAGTCGTCTAGTCGAAACAAGCCCTGCTCGGAATACAACGTTGTCCAATCGGCTTTCTAGAGACGCGAACAAGTCGTTTGCAGGAGTGTGGCTCTTTTTATCAATAATTTTTTTAACGTAGTTTGAAAATTGTTTTTCAGAAACACCATACATAAATCGCATTTTCTGCTTTTCAATAAGTTGCTTTCCGAAGTCGCTTTTTGCGCCTCTGCCTCCTCCTTTACCACCCTTACCACCCTTTTCGCCTTTTTCAGACGACATCTTAAACTTTTGAGTTTGTGTTTTCTCAAAGATTGGGGCTCCTAGACGTCGTGCAATTTTGTATTTTGGACCTGTTTTCATATATTTTTAAAATTATACTCGTCTTGGCTTCTTAGGTTTACAACCATTGTGTGGAACGGGGGTTGCATCCTTGATAGCCGCTATATTAATTCCCTTTGAAATAAAGGTTCGAATCGCAGACTCTCGTCCAGAACCGACACCCTTAACCACTACTGCCACTTCTTTCATTCCCATGGCAATTGCCTTATCGGCAAGGACTTCTGCGATCTTTGCAGCCGCAAAAGGAGTACCTTTCTTGGCACCCTTAAAACCTAGTGAGCCACTAGTTGCCCATGTTAATGTATTTCCCTTTGGATCAGCAAGAACAATTTTTGTGTTATTAAAAGTAGATTGAATATTCAAAATGCCCGTATCCATACGTCGTTTAGCAGCGGCATTTGCTGCCTTTTTTACTTCCGCTGCGTCTTCTTTTTTTACAATCTTTGTCTTACCCATTGGTCTTGCTTTTTATTTAGTAGTTTTTAATTATTTCAGTTTTATTTCTTGGTTTCCTTCTTTCGTCCTGATCCCATGGTCTTCTTGACTCCCTTCAGGGTTCGCGCATTAGTCTTTGTGCGCTGTCCTCGTGATGGAAGGCGACGAGCATGTCGAGAGCCTCTGTATGATTTGATATCCTTTAGACGCTTGATGTTTGTGCCCACTTCTCGTTTTAAATCAGCCTCAAGGGTCAATGTTTCAATAATAGCCTTAATTTTTGTCTCATCGTTTGCGGTAAGGTCCTTAGGACGTGCTGCAAAATCAACACCTGCCTCTGTGAGGATCTTTTGAGCACGAGAACGGCCAATGCCGTAAAGGGCTGTTAAACCCATCTCGATTCTCTTGTCTTCTGGAATTGTGATACCTAGTACTCGCATGATTTAGTAAAATTAAATAATATTATATTAACCCTGTCGCTGCTTGTGACGAATGTTGGCCTTGCAAATAACATAGACGTAACCCTTACGTCGGACTACGTTACATTTTGCACACTTTTTCTTTACGGATGATTTGACTCGCATTTTTTTAAACAGTGGAAGATATCCTACTATATTTAGTATTATAAGTAAAGCGTTTTTTGTTGATAATAAAGAATCTAGACACGTCTCTCGATTCTGTGAGTACTGCCGTACTGGTCAAGAAGCACCGTTACCCTGTCGCCTATGAAGACCTTGATTCGGTTTTTCTTCATTTTACCGCTCATATAAGCCCTTATTTCCTCATTTGTATTATTAAGTTGCACCTTGAATTGGGTGTTCGGGAGTGCTTCTACTACCACACCTTCTACGTATTGTTTTTCCTTTGGATTTGTTTCGGTCATTTGGTGGACTTATATACTAACACAGAATTAATTATTTTCAATTTTAACATCTATTTTATTGATGCTTGCTGGGACAGTTTTAACCCACCAAGGCCAAATTTCTAAGTTTACCGCCTCTACCCCTATTTTATTTTTCAAAAGTTTTTGCGCATTATCATAACCAAGTCCAGCAATCTCCTTTTTTATAACATCATCACTTAGATCGCTTGTAATTGTTGTTGTTCCAGTTAAGGTTGCCTTTATTTGGCTATTCTTAGTAATGCTGCTTAGTTTCAAGTCCTCAGGCAAAGTCAGTTTGATACTAGACGTGTCGATTAAGATGTCATTTTTGTTTTCAGGTGAAAAATCTATGTCCAAGTTTCTATTTGTTTGTATTTGAATCGCCAAATCAATTTTTTTGATCAATAAGACAGAAATGTCGAGAACTGCAGTGCTTGTGCCATCAACAGATATCAGTTCTTGGGTTCCACCTGGAATTATAATGTAATCATCAGGTTTCTGCGCCGTAATCTGTTTTTCAGCACTTTCTAGAAGTTTTGCATGAATACTGTCTAATACATCAGGACTAACCGTCACCTTTGAACGTGGAGATGTGCCCCCAGCAACCTCAGTTTTCCCTTTTGCATAAACCGTTTTGTACTTGGCTGATGACTTTAATCCAGGAAAAGTAAAATTCTTAATACCTACGTTATATGAAGTGCCGTCTTTTTCAGCCACAATTTTCGCATCTATGGAACCGGGTGAGGCTGTTTGACCAGGAACCGTTACTTTGTCAGTCAAGAAAAATATTTTTCCGTCAGTTGATTCTAGGCGGGTATTCTTAACTAGAATTTGTGGATTTTTTGAGTAAGCATTGTATATCGTCACAGTTCCTGTTGATTTTGTACCCAAGGCCTTAGTGCCTGTTGCGACGATTATCGCCTCTTCAGGGATGTCTTCATTCAGGGACATAGTCAGAACGTCGTAATCTATAGGGTTGGTGCTGGTCGAATTGTGTGAAAGATTAAGATCCATTGAAACTGAGATGGGCTTTTTACTGGCCACAATTGAGGCGGTTGCTGTGGCGAATTTTGATACAATAATAAGTGATAAGACAACAACACAAAAAACAGCGACCCCCCATATAATTTTTGACTTAACTTTCTTCTCTTCTCTGTTAATAATTTTCATCAGATCCCGGGTGTCTTTTTCTAAAGTTTTCTTTTTTACATGAGTAGGTTTGTCTTCTACGCTGATGCTTAGAGGTACATTTCGGATTGAACGCTTATTTGGTGGGATAATATCTGAGAACTTTGCTGGCATGTTTCAATTATACCACAATCTGATTAAATAAAGTGACTGGAATTTCCTGATCTCCGTAGAAAGGTAGTAGTCTTGTAAACATTTTTGCGATTTCAGTTTGCCCCGCGTCAATTCCATAAATAAATAGTTTTGTATTGGGACCTGGAGTTCTCGGAATTTGGTTAATTCCTTGCATGACTGCATTTGACCAGTCCTTCCCGAGCCTATGAAGAAGTTCTAAGACCAGATCTCTTGATTCGGGTTTTAACTTGTCGCTCATAAAAAGATCTAGAAGCGACTCAGATGCAGAGTGATCAGAGTTTGTGTGAGCACTAAGTGCATGTAGGGCCTCTTTGTAGCCAATAGGTAGAGAAAGGATGTTTAGGCTTGTCTCGCTATGAAGATAAAGCACTTCTGTGACATACGAACAGAAATTTACGATTATAATGTTCCCATTTTTTAGAAATGATAGATCACTAATAGATTTTTTTGTGAATTCAGAAGTAACTTTGGCTAATGATTGAAATACAATTTTTGAAGCTTGATGGTTTACAGATTTTATGGCATCCAAAATTAGAGTGTTGAAGCGCTTGTTCATATAGCAATAGTAAACTGAGGCTTTGCACAAAGTTGCACGCTGTTTATTGATACTTGTTACAGGATAACCGTTCAAAGAGACATGCGAAATCTCTTTTTCGATAAGCAGGAGGTCTTTTGAAGATGAAAATATGTCTGGGTTATTGGCTAAGTTTTCAGTTGCAGAGTCCAAAATTAAACTTTCTGCAAAGATTATAGGTTTTGGGCTTTCCTTTGAAACTACGGAAGTTTGGGAAATGTACCATGACGGAGAAATTACCACCTTGCATTCGGTGATATCGTAATTTAAAAATTCTGGTTTAGTGCACCAATCGCGAATGTCTTTCGCCAATTCTTTTAGAAGAGTAATAGTTAAATTTTCTCTATCGTTCACATCACGCCCTGTTTTTTTATCAGATACAAAAAGAGAATTCTTTCCACCAGAGGAAATGTTTGCCGAGACGTGACAGTCATCAATAAAAAATGTGAGGTTCGCAGGAATTCGCATACGCAGAATATTATACCAGAGAAATCCTATTCAAGCACAGCCTTTATTCGACGTACACCTGACGCAACCGCTTCTTCTTTTGAGATTTTAAACTTACCTAGTTCATTTGTATTCTTAACATGCGGACCTCCACAAAATTCTTTTGAAAATGCGGCTTCGATTGAGTCGCCAATGTAGTAGACGGTTACCATATCTCCATACTTATCACCAAAAAAGTGCAGTGCACCAGTTTTTTCTGCATCTTCAAGTGTCATTTCGACAACGCTTACTGGCAGAGATGCTTGAATTTTCTCATTTACTATCTCTTCCACTCTTTTTTTCTCATTATCTGTCATTTTTGTAGGGTGTGTAAAGTCAAAGCGCAGACGCTCTGTTGTGATGTTGCTACCCTTTTGTGAGACATGATCACCCAAAACCGTTCGCAAAGCTTGGTGTAACAAGTGCGTAGCGGTATGGTACCTTGTTTCCAATTCCCCATGCCCTCCCAATCCCCCCTTAAATTTCTGTTCTGCACCCGACCGTGAGATATCCTGGTGATGCCTCATTTCAGCATCAAATTCAGCACGATTCAAAGTAATATTTTTCTCTCTACACATTTCTTCTGTAATTTCTACTGGAAAGCCATAAGTTGAAAACAATATAAAAGCATCTTTGCCAGTTAATGAACCACTTTCGGCAAATTTTTCAAATTCTTTTAGACCATGTCTTAATGTATTTCTAAATTTCTGCTCTTCTTTGTCGATGGCGACTTTGATTGATTCTTTCTGATTGCCAACATTCGGATATACCTCTTTGTACTGGTCGACAATTGTATCTGCTATCCAAAAGAGAGAACTTTTCTTAAGTTTTAGAAAATCAGCAGAGCGAACTGCTCTTCGTATAAGTCTTCTTAGTATATAACCCTGATCAGCATTTCCGGGTAAAACTCCGTCAGCAATAAGCATGACTGAGGCACGCATGTGATCTGCAATAATTCGTTTATGCTTTACATCACTGGAAGGATTTTCCATAAAGGATTCAATCTTCTCAATAATCGGCATAAAAATATCTGTATCAAATACATTATTCTTACCTTGAATTACCATCACAAGTCTCTCGAATCCTCTACCGTCATCTACGTTTTTGTTTTCCAGTTTACCGGTTATTTTTCCATTCTCTTTCGTAAACTCCATAAAAACATCGTTTCCAATTTCAACCACCTGCTGTTTTTTATCTGCTGACAAATATTCTTCTTTTGTCAGGCCATTATTTAAAGTACCCGTCACGTCATAAAACATTTCACAACAAGGGCCTGTCGGACCTGTCCAGTCGTCTTTTCCCTTAACAGCTGGCCACCAGTTAGCATCTGCTCCCAAAAAGAAAACCCTTTCACCTGTCACTCCATTTTTCTCAAACAGTTCCTTCCAAGTAGTTGCAGACTCTTCATCCTTTGGAACATCAGCGTTTCCTTCAAAACATGTTATGTAAAGCCTCTGAGGGTCAAGACCAAAGCCTTTTTCTTTGTTAGTTAGAAGCTCGTAGCTCCAATTAATTGCATCCTTTTTAAAGTAATCTCCCAATGACCAATTGCCTGTCATTTCAAAGAAAGTAAGGTGTGTGTTGTCGCCAACTTCATCAATATCGTTTGTTCGTAAACATTTCTGAAGATTAACAATCCTCTTTCCGGCCGGATGCTTTTCACCCATCAAATATGGAACCAAGGGTTGCATACCGGCAGTATTAAATAAAACAGTTGGATCATTTTCAGGTACAAGAGAAGCGGAAGGGATTTCCACGTGCCCATTTTCTTTGAAGAAGTTTATAAATCGCTTGCGAATTTCGGATGATTTCATTGGTGT
>Ga0209553_1001099_pt1 | contig 13654 bp, 5 predicted proteins | sample LauGreFBDMM110DN_2_FD_188217 | JGI IMG/M metagenome (GOLD analysis project Ga0209553, IMG submission 188217) | Freshwater lake microbial communities from Lake Michigan, USA - Fa13.BD.MM110.DN (SPAdes) (version 2) | ecosystem: Environmental > Aquatic > Freshwater > Lake | place: Lake Michigan, USA...
GATGCGAGAGCATTCGAATGAGTTTGGCGTCACGGTATCGACAAACCGCGTAGCCGGTTTGTAAATAGATATTCTCGATCTTCCATCCCAAAGCGCGGAGATTGAGTTCACGAAGTTGCAACATCCGACGGGCGGCGGTTGGAATGGGGCCAAAGCGGTCGCGCAGTTCTTCTTCGAGTTCACTCAATTGTTCGAGCGAATTGGCCTGTGAAAGTCGGCGATAGACTTCAATTTTGAGTTTCTGTTCGCCGATGTATTTGTCCGGAATAAAGTTCGACACCGGTAGTTCGATTTTGCAGTGACGTTGGTATCTCAATGGCTGCTTCTTCAGGGTTCGAACAGAATTTTCGAGCAACTGACAGTACAGTTCATAGCCGACCGCCGCGATATTGCCGCTTTGCTCTGTCCCGAGGATATTGCCCGCACCGCGAATTTCTAGGTCCCGCATCGCAATGCGGAATCCCGCCCCAAGTTCGCTGTATTCTTCGATTGCTTTCAACCGGCGGGTGGCCTTGGTGGTGACTGTGCGACCATCTTCTAACAGCAGATAGCAATAGGCCCGATGTCGATCGCGACCGACGCGGCCGCGAAGCTGATGCAGATCTGCGAGTCCGTAAATGTCGGCCTGATGGATAAACATCGTATTGGCATTCGGGATATCAAGTCCACTTTCAATGATTGTTGTGGCTAGCAGAATGTCGGCCTTGCCGGTCACAAATTCGATCATGGCCGCCTCCAGATCGTCTTCGTTCATCTGCCCATGAGCGATCGTCAATGAGGCCTCGGGGACAATGCGTTTCAGGCGTTGGGCGATCTGTTCGATATCGTGGACTCGATTGTGCACGAAGTAAATCTGGCCACCACGATTCAACTCACGAATGATGGCGCTGCGCACAAGTGCCTCGTCAAAACGTCCGACGCGGGTCTCGATGGGCACGCGATCTCGGGGTGGAGTTGTCAGGCTGCTGATGTCGCGAATCCCCAACAGCGACATATGTAAGGTGCGTGGGATCGGCGTGGCTGTGAGCGTGAGCACATCCACTTCTGCCCGGATATGCTTGAGACGTTCCTTCACTTTGACGCCGAACTTTTGTTCTTCGTCGATGACCAAGAGGCCAAGATTTTTAAACTTGATGTCCTTGGAAACTAGCCGGTGCGTTCCAATAACCACATCAATCGCGCCTTCTTTGAGGCGCGCAATGATGCGCGTCTGTTCGGCAGCCGTCCGGAAGCGGGACAACATTTCTACTGTGACAGGAAACTCGGCCATCCGTTGACTGAACGTGCGTAAATGTTGCTCGGCCAGTACTGTCGTGGGCACAAGCACGGCCACTTGGCGACCACTATCCACGGCTTTGAATACGGCACGCATGGCGACTTCTGTTTTTCCAAAGCCAACATCGCCGCAGATCAGGCGGTCCATGGGTTTTGGCTGCTCCATGTCCTGTTTCAGATCCGCGATGGCCGAGACCTGATCGACGGTTTCTGTGAACGGGAAGGCTTTGTCAAATTCCTGTTGAAGGTGCGTATCCGGCGGACACTGCAGGCCTGGTCGCGATGCGCGTTCAGCCTGCAGTTTTAACATGTCGGTAGCCATGTCGGAAACGGCGTCGGCGACTTGATCCTTTTTCTTGAGCCACGAGGTACCTCCGTACTTTGTGAGCTCGGGCGAGCTCTTGGCAGGGCCAATATATTTCTGGACAAGATGAATGAGCGAGACAGGCACGTAGACGATGACGCTGTCGCGGAATTCGAGCAGCATGTGCTCTTCCTGCTGGCCGTTGTTTTCCACCTTGGCCATGCCGCGATACTTGGCGATTCCGTGCGCCACATGCACGACCAGATCGCCGTCCCGCAAATCAAGGAACGTGTCGATCGCTCGCGAATCTGTCCGCTTCTTACGCGTCGTCGCTCGAGCTGCTGTTCGGGAAAAAAGTTCGTTGTCGCTAATGACAATCAGACCATGATTGACTAGCCGAAAACCTCGCCGCAGACGACCAGTGGACAATCGAATTTGGGATGTTAGCCGCGTCTTGTGCGCGGTGTCGGTTTCTTGAATCAGTTCACGGAGTCGATCGTGTTCACCGGCATTGTGACAGCAGAGTAAAACGTGGTCGCCGGGCCCGAGCAGTTCAGACAGTTCGACGAACGCATCACGCCGACTACCGGAAAGACGCTCAATTGGTTCGATACTCAGATGACAGGCTGTTTCGTAACTGTCGGCTCCGAGAGCATCGATCGTAACCGAAGGGAATTCGGTCAGTCGCGCCATCGTGGCATCAACGCTGTAAAGACCGACCGGGCTTGAAAGCCGCTGCAGATACATCCGACCTTCGCTGATGGATTGCTGCAGATCGTTGAGCACCACGATTGTGGATCCTGGGAGCGAATCAAGTAGACTTTCAGTCGGGCCGGCGAAAACCGGCGATGGGGCATCGTGCGCCCCAGCGTTGTTCGTCGCATTGGACCGGGGACCTGACGCTGACCCGCTCGCCGGAGATCCTGTCGGGGTTGTGGCGGTCAGTGAGATGCTCTTCAGATCTTCCAGTCGCCGCTGACTTTCAACGTTGAAAGAACGAATCGATTCAATTTCATCGCCGAACAGTTCAATCCGAATGGCGTCGGGTTCTGATGCCGGAAAAATGTCCAGAATTCCGCCGTGAATACAGAACTCACCCGGCAGTTCGACGGCAGTGACACGTTCAAATCCCCGCGCGATCAGCCATTCAATCAATTCATCCAGCGGCAGTTCGTCACCCACGGAGATGGTCCGTGTGGCCGCCTTGATGGCATCACGGCCGGGCACCGGTTGCAAGAGGGCAGGGACACAGGTCACAACCAGAGCAGGCGCCCGATCGAACTGATTCAAACGCCGCACAACAGCAAGGCGTGCGGCGTAGACGGCGTCGCCAGCATCAATCCATTCCGGCAGACTTTCCCATGCCGGGAAGAGCAACACGGACGCCTCCGTGACGTCCGACAATTCATCGATGAATTCTTCAGCATCGCGAATTGTGGGCAATACGACCAAATGCGCCCGCTTCAGATCAGCGGCTGCAATTGCCGCCACACTCAGCGCGCACGACGAACCCCAAGCGCCGTCAATGGTCGCACTCTGACCGGAATGCAGTGAGGCGACAACCTCAGCAAACCCTGGAGCCTTTCCCACCAACGCCGTCAGTTCAGCAAGAGTCGAAGGAACCTGCCGGCCTGCTTTAGCCATGAGGAGAGGATTGTAAACAGCCGGCGGCAAGTTACGAGTCAATCACGCTAAGATGCCCAAAATAAGCCAGCGGTAGACATGAATCTCTCAGTTATGACTGCGGCAGCTCTTACGCGGGTCCTACGGTACGAAATCCCCATTCACGATAATCTGACCATTGTTGGAATTGATCGGCATGAAGAATTCTTGTTCGACCACGCCGTTCCCTGGTACTTGCGTCTGCGTAATTCGCACGACGTTATTGATGTTGCCAAACAGTTCGACAACACCGGTAACTTGGCTGAATATAATCCCGCGTTCTGGAGCGGTACCAAAGTCGGCTAGCCCGATGCGGTTACCATCGATTCGAAAGCTCGAACTGGCGGCAGCCCGCACGAATTGGATTCCGGTACCTCCGTCACCACTGATCAGGATGTCGTTGCTGAACAGTGTCACGCCTGTATTAGCCGCAAGTTGGTAACGCAGAGCCGTCGGGCGACCACCGGCTACGACACCGTTAGCCCCGCCATTACCTACGTTCCACAGGTTATTCGCCGTCCGGTAGGCAAACGTGTTCATCAGCGCTGGACCATCGATGCGTACATCGACTGCTCCCACGTTCTGAGTCACGTTGTTGACGTTAAAAATATTGTTCTGGATCGAGAGTTCAACGTGATCGGTCGTTGATCGTGTTCGGTAGTTGATCGCTTGGGCCTGGGTGGGAGCAATCATGTCAAACTTATTACCTTCGATGCGTGCCCGCACTGGGCCATTCCAGTTGAAAGTAAAGGCGTCGTCAAACGGATCGGTTCCTGTCGGATTACTCGTGTCGGTCACGGTAAATGTATTCCGCAAGAGTTCTGTCTGAATGGCAGCACCTGCCGCTGCGTTTGACTGCGTGATGTTGATCACGTCCGTCGTGTTTGAACTGAAATCTGTATCTTGGATCAGCACCACAAACGGGTCTTTCGCCTGATCGAAGCGGGTGATGGTGTCCAAATCAAGACGAACAGTATAATTGAGCAACATGGATTCGCGGCCGACAGCAGCATCGTCACCGTTGTTGTCGAATGTCGAGTTTTGGATATCCAGACCCATGAGGTCCTGGCTGTCGAGCCCACGAATATCGGAATCGAGGATCGTGGATGTGACAAGGACAAAGTTCTGTTTCACATTATTGGCCAAGCCAGGTGTGGTTTCCGTGTTGCGAATGCGGATCCCAAATTCGTTGTCTTCAAGCTGCATAGCACGTAGACGCACCTGACCTGCGTTCTGCAGGAAGACGCCTGCGGAGTCGTTGTTATCCAACCCATCACCCTTGGCATTGATGATCTGTCCGCCGTCACCGGGCACTGCATTGGCGATGTTTGGATCGACTCTGAACGTCTTGAATAAAGAACCGTCAGCGAGAGTCTTGTTGGTCTCAACCAGCCGGATTCCAAAGTTCGGAGAATTCGTACTGGTAACGCTTCCGAGGGCGATATTGATCCCGGTTTGTTCAATATCAACCGCTGCTGCAGCGTCTGTCACAATCACACCACTGCCGACGCGGATACTGGTATTGTTAAGACCAAAGAGTCCGATGCCATCAACTGACTCGACATTGATCGCACCAAAACTGACCGCTCCAGTATTGTTCACAACATGGATGCCAGCACCACCGAGGGCACCACCCTGAGCATTCACAATCAATGTATTCTGGGCAGACATTGCACCCAAATTCCCGATGAATGACATTGCGGCAAATTGCGATGGAAGAACATCGTCGTTCTGAATACTTGTCAGGTCCGTTAACGTACTCCCGAATTGGACAGCACCGGGGGAGTTCGTAACGAGAATGCCTTGCTGCAGACGCTGGCTGATCAGAGTTGATCCTTGGAATCGGACTAGGCTGGCATTCGCATCGACCGCAATCGAGGCGAGATCGGTGGCAACGATGGAGGTCGTACCCAGAATATTGATACCGCCACCAGCCGCATTATTACGGATATTGATGCCATTTCCCAGACTTCCGCGACCCCCAACCCCAGGAGCGACACCTACAGTATCTCGAAACGTCACAAAGCTCCCGGACAGTTGATCATGGACAGACAACGCAGCTTCCGCGCCTGCTCCGGCGCCTAGTCCGTTGATCGTGACGGCATCTGAAAATATGGCAATCCCAGAGGAATTAAGAGCTTCGATCCCTTCGGCATTTCGATTTGTAATCAGCAGTTTGTCCGTGAAATTCACTTGTCCCGATGCATTGTCGATCAACACACTCTGAAGTGCCGCATTATCGATCGTGATCTGGCCCAACTGCCCGCTCGTCTTCTTGAACGTGTAGACACCGGCACTGTCGATGATCGCGATTCCGTTACCCGTGCTGCCGGCGACGGATACGTTATCGATCGTGGCCTCACCACCGGTGTTATTCTGAATCAAAATGCCGCCTCCACCTGTGGAGGTATTGTTCGAGTTCGTCATGTCAACGCGACCACCCGTCATGTTCTCAAGCATGACCGTCGGTTGCGCAGACGTATTGGAAAGCGATGCCAGTCCGAAGATATTCGTGGAACCATTTGCAGCCCGATCTGTAGAACCAAAGCTGACAATCCCACTGCCGCCATTCACATGGAACAACGGACCGGTCGCAACTGCCCCGGACACCAACGTCGTATTTGTAATCGCCGTGACACCAACCGGGTTCAACAGACTGATCCCGGAAACGCCAGCATCCTGGACAAGGACATCGTTGATGACCATATCCCCCATGCCGTTGCTGAAGATGCCACTGCCGGTCGGCCCGTCAATGATAAAGCCCGAGAACTGTGTGTCCTGAGCCATTGTCACAGTGTTACCCGTAGTATTGCTGAGCGTCGGTCGCAGGAAGGTCGGGTTGGCGGCGAAGACCGGTGACTTTGGCAGCGAAATTAGAGTTGGCGTCCCGAGAAGGTCCACGAGGATCGATGAATTCGTGTCGCGACCCGGCTGAATATTGCCTTCTCCCACGACCTCTTGGCCCCGCCGCAGATTGACGACGTTTTGCGGAGCTGTGTTGAAGACACTGTCAGCCCACACATAGACAAGGTCTGTGCCTGCTTCAAGGCCTTGCGTCAACAGTTCGTACGGATTGGTAACGGACCCGTTGAAGACGGGGCCAGTCGCGTTGCTGTTGACGTGTGCGACGGTCACCGGAGTGAGCCCACCGGGATTCAACGCCACTTGACCCGCAGCTGTGACGTCGGAAATCGACGCCAAAATATTCAAGTTGCGACGCACTGGATCACGAAACCGTTGAATGGCCGAACGCTTTGTGTGCTCTTGACTACTGAATCCACCAAGATGAACGACGGCGTTGAATGACACCGTCGTATCGAACAGTTGATCGTCGGTGACTTTTAAACCCAATTCTAACCAGCCACCGATATCCGCTTGCAACCGCGATGACCAACCGGAAAAACCCGCGATGTTGGTACCTTCGTAGTGGTACCCACCCCCAAATGCCCGCAAATCAAAGCGTTCTGAAAGTGCGCCAGGCAACAGAAAACCCGCTTCCGCATCGAACCCTTTCAATGCTTCAGCAAATGTGTCAATGCGGCTGTACGTGATGTTGTCACCGGAAAATGCCACGCTCCCGGGATCTACCCGCTGGTTGGTCAGCGTCGGGTCACTGTCAAATGGTTGATAGAAATTTCCGCGAGCTTCCCATGTGTTCGCCAACAGTTCTGCACCTACGCCCCATTGCTTCAGATGAGCACCGGTCAACTGGTCAGCGTCAAAATAACTGTTCGCACCAACCACAACATCCCAATCAGAAATATAATGGCGATAACCACCGCCAAAGGCCCATGCCAATTCGCCACCGTTTGCACGAACCAGACGGGAATCACCAAAGAACAACTCATCTTCGACGTTGAAATACGGAGTCAGATTGATATGACTGATCGATTCCTTCCGTCCAACCGTATCGCCAGCCGTATGGCCGCCGCGAAATTGCACGCCAAAGCCATCACGGTTGTAATCCTTGACTTCGGAAGCTGAACCGCTTGGCGTTCTGCCAAAGGGTAACTCGCTGTCCTGAGACAACGCGGATCCACAACTGGTCATAAGTCCCACCAGAGCTGCTGCTCGGGATAGTTTCTTCAGCCAGCGATTGGGGTTCTGAACGATCTGCATGACGTTCCTCAAACCAAGGTCGTGATTCGCTTCACCGATCTGATGTTGCGAAGGACAAACTGGGGGCAGCCTGTCCGTGATCACTGGTGCTTGTTGAGTCTCCAACTGGTTCCCGGACATCGAACTTCATGTTCGAACCAGAATCCGAAATCAGCCGTGTCGATCGAGACGCCACGCCACAACAAGGGCGGAACATCTCCATCAAGAGACACCGCCCGTTGTAACTGTGTCCGGAAACGCCATCAACAGGGCTTGCAGGGTCGGCGGACCTAAATTTTCTGCGGTTTCTAAGTCGGGCCAGACACACCTGCTAAAACCCGAAACAGAGCCAACTCACTCGGCAACTTTCGCCTGTTTGGACGAATCATGGAGCCACGAGAATGTAGAGCAAAAGTGATCATACGTTCAGTTCCTTGCGGCAACTGCCGCTCAATCTGTCGACTTTGGTTTTCATCGGCATTGTGATTGGCTCATTGGAATGGCATGCGCGCACAAGCACCGACAGTGCCGCACATCTATTGATAATGAACATTTACGCTTCATCGACAAATGCAGTGCGGGTGGTGAGTTTCAGTGTGGAGTAGGGTTTACAGAGAGTGGCCAAGTCGGTCTGATGAGCAGTCTCTAAATCTGACTTATCAGGACCTCCGAAATGGCCACCCGGGAAGAGTACATTTCGTTAGGTGTCTCAGGCTACGAACATGAGGGCTGTTGGCGAAAAGCAGGGATATTTCATATTCGGATGCAAGCCCCGCGACTCGCATGTCGGCGTTGCGAACAAGTTCTGAATGCGGTCTTGCCACACGTGGTCCCGCGGTGCAATTCCACGAAGGACTTTGCGCGGCACGTGGTCGATCTGCGAAAGATGATGAGCATTCGGGATGTGGTTCGGTATATGGGCGTCAGTGACACGATGATTCAGAGCATCGATAAGAAGTACCTGCAGCAGAAGTTCGGCAAGCCTCGTCTGCGAGATCTGGAGATCATGGCCATTGACGAGATCTACGTTGGCAAGAAGCACTATCTCAAAGAGGATCTCGGTCTGATCTGGCAGCAATCCCACAAATTGGCCGCTGGTGTGTTCCTTGCAGACTCGAAGGCATCAACAACAGGTCGCCGCCCGTCGCGAGTGACCTCCGATTACTGATATCTGGCCAATAACGCTTTGGACTTTTGTGCTTTATCCCTTCGCGATTGTGCGATTACGAAGTTGGAGCGTCGCCGTAGGCGCCGCGCGAATTTAAAAAATCTCGTCTTGCCCCTTCTCCCCTGCCGTCAGGGGAGAAGGTGGCCGACAGACCGGATGAGAGGTTGTGCGCCCCTTTCGCATCATGGCCATTCTTGTTCAAGATTCCACCGTTCGCCAAGCGGTGTGCCGAGCATCCTGCCGATTTCACGTTCGACTTTCATTGGATCACGCGCCTGTTTTTCACACCGCGTTTTCATCCGTGTCAGTGCCTCTTCGATCTTCTTTTCGAAACGCTGCGTGATCCCTTCTTCCTTCTTGGATCGCTCACGACTGCGGCACAGGATGAAGCGTTCGGGGGACGAGTCGCATTCATTGGATGTCGCTTGATCATCATCCAATTTCGGCCACGGCACGATCTTCACTTCCAGGCCATCGCGGATACCATTGCGCGGCGATAAACAGTTCGCTGGAAGGTTCCAGCAATCGCCCGATGATCAGATTCAGCGAACTCACATCCCACGGCACATGCGCGCGGCTTTCCGGAATCACCCTCTCCAGAAAGCAATCGAGTTTCAGCGTCTGAATCAGATGCAGGGCCAGCCATAAACCGCCAAACTGCCGCAGGTTTTCCACACGGACGCCGCCTGCTTCACACCAAGTCGCCCGGCTTCATCGAGCTTGCCGAGCCACCACGCGCTGCCGCGGCCCTGTGGCGGTCCGATGAGATTCCACGACCGCCCAGTGCGCTGAGCGTCGTCCATTCTGCTGCTTAAAATCCTAGGGTATCAACATAGCCGGGGATGTGATCGCCGAATCTCAGACCCGTCAGATACCGAGTTCTCACTGCCTCACGTTTCGACTTCCCAAACACGGACGTTTTGAAAAAGTTAATTCAAAAACACGGCGAATAAGTTTTCCGCCGACATTGATTACGCCACTTCTGGGGAAGTCGGGTAAGAACGGCTTGTTGCGGAACGCAATGAAACCGCCCTAGATGCCGTGATGGCCGAATTTAGCACCTTTGATTTTTCCTCAATATCTAACAACGAATGATCATCAGCCGGATCAAACTTGCCTATGTCGCAAGATCAGACCCCAGCTTTACTGCCCCTAATGCGCCCTTCATGCCGTGAGCCGATTGCGGCATCTCCGCTGTTGAATCGCTGAGCCGTTCGAGCACTCGCATTGCTCGTTGAGGCTCGCCGTCGAGCAAAATTTCAATTGCCTGCTTGAGTGCTGTTTCACGGAAATCGCTGCTGGCGGTTCCGGGCTGAGCCCGATCAATGCGATCTAGAAATGCGGCCACGTCGAGCAGCTTTGCGCGATGTTCAAGGAAGTACATATTGATGACCTGCTCCCGAGTCTGCGGGCTAGATTTTTGTTGTTCTGACACATTGAATCCTTTTCTTGACAGCAGCGGCAGAGGCAGCCTCGCTCTCCATGTTTGGCATTCTAGCGATTGACCATACCATCGACTAGAAGCTCCGAGACTGCAAAAAAGCCACTCTGCGATTTGCCAGAAGCCTGCTCCTTTTGAGCATCCCTCAGTTCCAACTTCGCGAAAAATTTCGCAGTCGGCGACGGTGGCTTCTTTTTTTCATTTTCCCCTTTGTTTCGGCGGCAGTAACACTCACTGCTACCGCAAAAACCAGCATCAAGCACAGTGAGTTTCTAGAAATTGTATTTAACCACTCTGCCATTCAAAATTTTGTGGCACCGAATTGATGAATCCTTTGCTAGGCTCACGTGAGCCCCACGACCCGGCTTCACAACTTTGATGCATAACCTCGAACTTCGATTTCATTTTTCCAGAGAAGTTGGCGTGATCAGTATATTCGTACAGTTTTTCCTGACCGCATTGGACGTTTGCCGATAAACTCCCATAATTAAGGAACGGCAAAGTAAATCCGCTGCGTCAGGACGTCTGGGCTGCGCCCCGAGTGGCAAAAGCGTCCAAATTGCAAATGCCCCCGAACATGGCAGGCTTCCCACTGGCAGAAAATTAGTACAACAGCCAGTAGGAACCTAAATCCACTTTCAACAGGAATCAGCACTGTGGCTACGGTTTCGGATCAGACTCAACATTCCTACGCAGACGCTGATGAATTCATTCAATACCAACTTGAGAAAGCTCGCAGCCGGATCAAGGCGACCGATCTGCTGACCGCAGGCGTCCTTGCTGGACTGCTGCTGACTGGATACGTTCTGATATTTACGCTCGTTGATCACTGGGTCATCGATGGCGGTTTTGGAGCGTGGACACGGGCGATCCTATTGGTCGTGATTTTGATGCTGTGCGGAGCGATTTTAATTCGCTACGTTTTACGTCCTTGGTTTCGGCAAATTCATCCGCTCTATGCCGCGCGCATGCTGGACAGATCAGCCGCACAACTTCACGGAAGTCTGCTGGCGCTTGTTGATCTGCAGGCAGCTGGTCATAAGTCTGAAGGCGCGATCCATAGGACCCTAGAAAAGCGAGCCGCCGTGACGCTCGCGAGCGTACATGTTGATGAAGCGATCGACCGAAAACTACTCACACGGATGGGCACTGGGCTGTTCATCATCACGCTGGTCATGTGCGTGTACGCGGTTCTCAGTCCAAAATCGATCAGCCTGTTGCGGCCTTTCACCTTTGCAAAAGCCCGTGTTGCCACGCGGACTGTGATCGAAGCCGTACAGCCGGGAAATGCATTTGTCCCTGCCGGATCGCATCTAGAATTTGTCGTGGATCTTGCGGGTGTGATTCCCGCAGAAGTCCGCGTCCTGTATTCAACGTTGGATCGACGGTTTGTCGACGAGCCATTGACAATGCGGGCAACCGACGACGAACATCGTTTTCAAATTCTGATGGTCGGCGACAGCAACCGTGGAATTCGCCAAGATCTGACATACCGCATTGAAGCCGGTGATGCGACGTCTGAAAGCTATACCATCACCGTCGAACAACCGCCAACCGCACGCGTGACGGAGATTCATTATGTGTACCCAGCGTACATGGATCTGCCGGATCGGACAGACCCCACAGGAGCCATCGAAGCATGGGAAGATACGACGCTAACGTTGGATGCCGAAAGCAGCGAACCGGCTCGCGAGGCTGTGCTGCAGATGTCCGATGATAGCGCATTTTCCGTGCGCGGCGAAGAACTTCCAATGGAAATCGACGACACCAAACTGTCTGTCAACTGGAAACTGACGCGTCGCGAGGATGGCACGTTTCCAAAGTTCTACCGGATTCAGGTCACTGATCCCGCAGGGCAAAAAGATCTTGAGCCCGCTGTGTACCCTGTTGATATCCGCCGAGATCAGCCGCCTACTCTGAAACTGATTGACCCTACACGCGATTTGCAGGTTGCTGCAAACGCAATCGTGCCACTGCTGGTGGAAGCCGAAGATCCGGACTTTCTGCTGCGCTCCGTGACGCTGCATTATGCGGTTAACGGAGAATTGCGACAGCCATCAGAGGTACTTCTGGACGCATTTCAAACAGGGCTGACCAAACGCTGGACTGGCACGTGGGAATTCCACTTGAAGCCGTTGAATCTCAATCCTAGCGATGTTGTGACGTTTCATCTAGAAGCACGCGACAATCGTCCACCGCTGGGAAACCAGTCACGCACAGGTGATCTGAATCTGCAAATCACGGCACCGCTCAGCGAGACACAAATACAGGAGCAATTGGCGCAAGATCGCCAGATGCAGGAGCAACTGCGCGAGCCGAATAACAACGACCCAACTAATACCCGCCAAAATCCAAATGGTGACCAGTCGTCAGAACAGCCAACACCTGGCGAAAATACCGAAGAGCCCATGCCGAACGAAGATCCGACGATCGATCCGAATCAGGAACAATCACCGGAAACAGAAACACCCAGCAGTAATCCGCAGCCGAAAGACCCGAAGAACGATAGCAGCAAGCCAAACCATGGCAATGATCCGCAAGACACCAAGCAAGGCCGTGAACCAAAACCACCAGAACAAGAAGATGCAGCCACCAGTCAACCGAATCGCCGTGCAGATGATGACAAAGCATTGCAAAAAATTATCGAGCGGATGAATCGCGATCGGAAAAATCCGGAATCTGGTAGTCAAGATGACAAAGGCCATTCGCAGGGCGACGATCGTGCCTCGAGTGTCGCAAAAAAAACTGAGCAGCCTGATCGAGAGCCAAGCGAGCAAGCACATGACACGGAAAATAAAGGCAACGAAATCCCGCAAAACGAGCCACCGCGAACCGACACGGGCGATGCTAAAACGCCTGAAGAAAACAGCGGCAAAGATTCACTGGACGAGCCCGCCATCGACTCGACTGGCAACGAAAAGAACACTGACGATGAAACTCAAGATACGGCCATGAATGAAGACGGACGCGAGCAAGAAAAACCAACTCCTAGCGTTGATGGGGCAGAAAAAATGGGCAACGAGAAACAGCCCATCGACGATCCCGGCAGTTCGGAAAATGATGATTCCGAAGATCCAAAGAACACGGAAGGCGATCCGAAAACGGATCAGCCGTCCCAAGATACTCCTGATAAAGGGCCCGACGACTCATCGACTGATGCAGAGAAATCTGACGCAAACGCAAAAGGTAACCCCGGTGAACAACCCGAGAAGGATAAACCAAGCGAAGATCAGAAGCAGGGGGAGCCTGTCGGAAAACCCAGCGATAAACCGGCGAACGAATCCGGCACAGACAAGCCGCCAATGAAAAGCGAAAACCCGGCGAATATCAATTCTAAAGTCGGTCATCAAAGTGACCCAAACAAGTCCGGGAATCAAACGTCGAAAGATTCAACAGGCGACGGTGAAAAAGCCGACGGTGAAAAAGGCGACGGTGAAAAAGGCGACGGTGAAAAAGGCGGCGGTGAAAAAGGCGACGGTGAAAAAGCCGACGGTGAAAAAGCCGACGGTGAAAAAGGCGGCGGTGAAAAAGCCGGCGGTGAAAAAGGCGGCGGTGAAAAAGGCGGTGGTGAAAAAGGCGACGGTGAAAAAGGCGGCGGTGAAAAAGGCGGTGGTGAAAAAGGCGGCGGTGAAAAAGGCGGTGGTGATGACGAGTCGGGTGGAAAACAATCCGGAGGAGGCAAGGGCGGCGTAAAAAGCATCGACCG
>Ga0209553_1001103_pt1 | contig 13629 bp, 10 predicted proteins | sample LauGreFBDMM110DN_2_FD_188217 | JGI IMG/M metagenome (GOLD analysis project Ga0209553, IMG submission 188217) | Freshwater lake microbial communities from Lake Michigan, USA - Fa13.BD.MM110.DN (SPAdes) (version 2) | ecosystem: Environmental > Aquatic > Freshwater > Lake | place: Lake Michigan...
CATCTCAGCGGACGAATGTTATGAATTTTTCACGAAGAGAATTCCTGCGCGTGAATGGTGCTGCGATGGCACTCCCGTTTCTTCCCTCGCTGGCCAAGGCCGACGAAGGTCTCAAGGTGGCCGGCGGGCTACGAAAAAAACTGATCATCATCTACATGCCGAATGGCATTGTTCGGCGTTGCTTTTTCCCGGGGGAAGAAAACTCAGATCTGCCGGATTTTATTGGTGGATTCGATGCCGACAAGGTCAAAAATGAACGACGTGTCAAGCATCAGCCCGGAATCTATCCGCTGGAATTGACATCGACCATGCAGCCCTTGGCCGAGCATCTGAATGACATCACGCTCATCACCGGCCTCGATCGATCCTACAAAGATGGTCAGGACGTTCATGCTCAGGGGGCATCCTGCTATCTGTCGAACCTATCACCAGTGCAGGCCGCCGAACGGCGTATTGTTCATCCGAATGGGCGGACGCTGGATCAGGTCATTGGCGACAAGATCGGCCACTCAACAATTTTCAATACCCTCGAGATCAGTTGCAACGGTTTCACCGCTCCGAAGGAACCGATCGAGTTTGATAATATCTCGTGGTATGGTCCCGGACGAATTGCGCCTTCCATTCGCGAACCGCAGAAGCTGTATGATCGTCTCTTTCTGCGTGAGAGCTACCGGAAGCATGTTACGGATGTGACCGATCTGATCTTGGCGGACGCAAATACGCTCTCCCGAAAGCTGGGCAGCGATGACCGGCGAACTCTCGGCGAATTTATGGAACTTGTCCGGGGGATTGAACTCCGCATCGACAAAATGGACAAGCTGCTGGCAGAAGTTGACGTGCGCGTACCGCAGAATCAGGTGTTGCCGCGTGGTGAATATATCCGGCTGCAAATGGATCTGATGTTGATGGCGCTGCAGATGGGAATTACCAACGTCTGCACTTTCATGCTCGGGCCGGAACGCTGGGATGCTTCCTTAATGTACGAAGGTGTTTTTGAACAGCCGGTTGAGCATCACAACATGACACACAATCAGAAGGGAGAAGGATACAAAGAGTTGCAGAAGATCGACATCTTCCACATGCAGCAGTATGCTTATTTGATTGGGCGAATGAAGGCCTTGAAGGAGCCAGACGGCAGCTCGCTGCTCGACAATTCTCTGATTGCCTACGGAGCGGGTCTGGGAGATGGAGCAACACATCAGTATTTTGATTTGCCAATGATCGTCGCAGGAAAATCTCAAGGGCAGATCAAGCAGGGCCGCTTCATTAAGATGCCCAGTGGTACTCTAAATTCTAACCTATGGCTCACAATCGCACAGCTGATGGGACTTGAGATAGAGTCGTTCTCTGATAGCACGGGAGTCATCTCGGATCTCTGGACTTAAGCGTGCCCGTTCAGATCACGGCATCTTTCTAGGGCACAGCGGCAGAACAGACGAAAGACAGGGGCGACATGGCAATTGTTGTGGCGTGCATGGCAGCGGAGGCAACGGTGGTATGAGAAACAAAATGAGAGCACTGCTGGTGATCGTTTTGGGTTTAAGTGGCTTCGTGCGTGACGTATGGGCCGACGAATTCGAGCAAGTGTTGCAGCCGCTGTTCGCTCAAAGTTGCGTCAAGTGTCACGGCGATAATAAGGCCAATGCGGAGATTAACTTCCAGCAAGTCACGTCACGCGCCCAGTTGCAGCAGCAGCTAGATCTTTTGCAGAAAGCGATTGAAGCTATCGACACTGGGGCCATGCCACCGGACAGCGAACCACCGCTCAATGACACGGCACGCTCGCAGGCCGTGGAGATCCTGAAAAGCCTGTTGCGCGAGGCTAGTAAAGATCTTCCGCGAACCCCGCAGCCGCTGCAGCGGCTGAATCGTTTTCAATACAACAACACGGTCCGCGATCTGTTTCAGTTAAATCGCGACGTGTTCGCGCTGCCTGAGAAATTGATGACAAGGTACGATCAGTACCTCCAATGGTTACCGGACAAAACACCGCAGTTTCGTGTGCCGGACACCGTTCATGTCGCCTCGCATTCATTGGATCCGCAACCGGGGCTCGAGGGGGTCAAATCGTTTCCCAAGGATCTGCGAGCTGCACATGGGTTTGACAATCAGGCCAATCAACTGACACTGTCCCCTCTGCTGCTGGATACCTTCCTGCGACTCAGTGTTTCGGTGATGGAAAGCCCGGATTTCAATGCGCAGACGGTCGGAATCTGGGACAGTTTTTTTGCGGAACCTGCCAGCGGCGTCGATCGTCGAGCCGAAGTTCGGCAGCGGCTGACAGGTTTTTTGCGAATCGCATTTCGAGGCGCGGTGGATGACGAAACACTGGATCGCTATACGTCGTATGCAGTGGGGAAGATGGATCACGGCCTTTCATTCACCGAGGGAATGAAAACGGTGGCAGCAGCCGTGTTGTCGTCTCCCCTGTTTCTGTATCGCACGGCGATGGCTGAACCGGGAATGTCGCAGTTCGAACTGGCGTCGCGACTGTCGTATTTCCTCTGGGGAAGTTGCCCAGATGAAGAACTTCTGAAATCCGCTGAACAGGGTGAACTGTCGCGGCCGGACGTGCTGGACAGAACTATCACACGCATGCTGGCGAATCCCAAAGTTGAACGGTTCTTGGATGCGTTTCCTGGGCAATGGATGCAGCTGGAGAACGCCCTTGCAGCGACACCCGATCCACAGCTCAGCGAATACTTTCATCTGGTTCCGGAAGCTCCTGCCAGTCTGCAGTTTGTGCTTGAACCATTACTCCTCTTCGATGCTGTGTATCTGGAAGACCGACCACTTGCCGAGCTGATCTCGCCGACATTTTTGTATCACAGCGATTTCCTCCAGACGTGGTACAACACCGATCTTCGACCGCCTGAGGTGGATGTGGCGAAGATGGCGGCTGACAACCAGAGAAACGAGAGTCAGCGTCTGGAGTATCAAACCAAATTGAGGGATCTTCGCCGCACGCTCTTGGAACTGACAGAGCCGGTTCGCGCGCGATTGCTGACAGCTCGACGTGAAGGCCAAGCGATTGCGACTGCTGTCGATTTGCGGCCTTTTGCCGCGTGGGAATTCGATGGAAATCTGGAAGAAACACAGCGTGATCTAGATTTGATTGCTCACGGAGATGTGGAGTTTCGCGATGGGCTTGTGATCCTGAACAAGGCCTATCTCATCAGCAACCCATTGCCCGTGGATTTTCGAGCCAAGTCGCTTGAGGTTTGGTGCCTGCTGGAAGATCCTGATCAGCCGGGTGGTGGGCTCATGGGAATTCAGGGCCCGGGCGATTTTTTCGACACAATTGTCATGGGCGAACGAAAGAACGGGCATTGGATCTCGGGGAGCAACGGATTCAGTCGAACCAAAGACTTTCCAGAATCGACTGAGGAAACACAGACCAGCGGACTCCTGCATCTGGTCATGGTTTACGCCGCGGACGGTACGACCACGCTTTATCGCAATGGTCAGCTTTATGGCCAGCCATACAACGCTGAGAGCGCCGTTTTTCCACGCGAAACGTCAACTGTACTTTTCGGACTCCGGCATTTACCTGCTGACGTTAGTCGGTTCTTGACGGTCAGCATCGATCGAGCGCGTCTATACGACAGAGCATTGACGGCAGAGGAAGTTGCGATGTCGGCCAGCGGCCATGGCAGTTTTGTGACAGATCAAGAGCTCATGGCCGCACTAACGGAAGCGCAAGCAACTGCATGGAAAGAACTCTTTGCTCTGATTGCTGAGGCCGATCTGAAACTGCAACAGGTGCCCGCAGATTCCTTACCAGAGCAGGCCATTCAGGCCGTGAAGCAGGGGTACCGTGACAACCTCAGCGCTCAACTTCGCTCACGAGAGTTTCGACGGATTCCAAGTCACAACGCACGATTTGGCGGGATCATTACGAACGCCGCGATGCTGAGTATGACGTCCGGGGCGAAGAGAACGCATCCGGTCGCACGAGGTGTCTGGATCATCGAAGTCCTCTTTAATGATCCACCGCTGCCGCCACCAAACGATGTGCCGCCTTTCAATGAAGAGACTGCTGCCAAAGACTTAACGATCCGCGAACAGTTTGCCGCCCATCGTGCCAATCCCTCCTGTGCCGGCTGTCACTCGAAACTCGATCCGCTCGGCTTCGCGCTGGAGAATTACGACATTACCGGGCGTTGGAGAGATCGATACGATAATGGTCGCGATGTGGATGCTAGCGGGACACTTTTCCGTAAGCATGATTTTCATGAGATTGTACGGTTCAAAGAATCACTCGTGGAGGAACACACGCGATTTGCGAGGGCCTTCACGGAACACTTGCTGCGATTCGCATTGGCTAGAAAATTGGTGCCGGCAGACACCATTGCCATCGACGAAGTGCTTCTTAGGACCGCCGAGCACGGTTTTACGATCCGGTCACTTATCCGCGAAGTCATTGCCTCCGAGAGCTTTTGTCAGTAAATTCTTGCTTCCCGCACAGACCACATAAAGACACTCCCCGCAACTCAAGCACGAAACCCAAAATGCATAGCCCTTTAATCAACATTAAGTCGTGTGCTTACGTCATCCAGATGGTTCATCGACAAATGAAGTGCGCGCCATAGAAATCAATGATTATCCGATGAGCGCGAACTTGGCGAGATGCAACGCATAGAGTTTTGCGATGAAGTAATCATGATCGCGGTGACCATAAGCCATCCGCTTGGTCCGATCCCGATGCCAGACTTGCTCCGGCACTGCGTTTATTACCCATCAGCGCATTTGGACGGAGATCCCGTCAAGGATCTCGGGCGATACTTTCAGAGCTTTGTGTACGTCGACTACGGCGTCGGAGAACATCTTGTCCTGAATGATCTTCTGAATTTCAGAGGCTATAATCAGATTTCCAATCGACAGGTTTGTCAGGATGGGCTGGTTCCACAGGGTTGGCAGCCACCGGAATTACGACCGGAGGACGGCGATCCCACACGCGAGGCTCGCTTTGTCAAACCGCCATTTGCCGTCTGGGCAGTTTACGACACGTCTCGATGTTCGCTGACAAAAATGCCGTTAAACCGTGATTTGTCCCGAACGAACGTGTCGCGTATCCTTCGTCCATCATGCCTGATCCCGCGACATTCGATATTCCCGAGTTTCTGCAAACGCTGAATCCGCAACAGCGGTCTGCGGTGATGCATGGCGATGCGCCGTTGTTGATTATTGCGGGGGCTGGCACCGGGAAGACAACCACGTTGGCTCATCGAGTCGCATGGCAGATCGTGTCGGGCACCGATCCGTCGCGGTTGCTGCTGCTGACGTTTACGCGGCGAGCAGCTGCAGAAATGCTGCGGCGAGTCGAACACATTCTCGTGCAGCTCGATCCATCGACCGTCAAGGATCCAAAGGTTTGTCTGCGATCATCGATTCGGCGGATAGCAGGTGGCACCTTTCATTCCGTCGCCACAAACATCCTCCGCCGCTACGGAAATCTGATCGGCCTGCATCCGGAGTTTACGATTCTGGATCGCAGTGATTCGGAAGACTTGATGAACGTCGTGCGGTCGAAACTCGATCTCCCGAAATCGGACAGCCGCTTCCCGCTGAAATCGACTTGCCTCGATATCTACAGCCGCTGTGTCAACACTCAGAAGTCGCTCGAGATAATGCTCAAAAAATATTTCCCGTGGTGTCTGGAACATCAGGCACGGCTGGGCGAACTCTTCACCGGCTACACGAGTACCAAGGAACAGCAGCGTGTTCTCGACTTTGACGACCTGCTGCTGTTCTGGAACGCACTCGCCGAGAACGCCGATGGCGGGCAGATGCTGCGGCAGCAGTTTCAGAAAGTCATGGTTGATGAATATCAGGACACCAATATTCTGCAGGCTCAGATTCTGAAGAATATCTGCCCTGACGGAAAAGGCTTGACCGCAGTCGGCGATGATGCGCAGTCGATTTACTCGTTCCGCGCGGCGACCGTACGCAATATCCTAGATTTTCCTGATGAATATCCCGGCACGGTCCTGATACCGCTCGAACAGAATTACCGCAGCACGCAGAAAATTCTGGATGCGACTAATCGAGTCATCGGGGAAGCTGACGAGCGGCATACGAAGGAGCTCTGGTCATCGCGCGGCGACGGTGCGATGCCGGTGCTGGTGACATGCAGTGATGAGGACGCGCAGACGACGTACGTGATTGATCAGATTCTAGATCGGCGCGAGAAGGGTGTTCCGTTGAAGCAGCAAGCCGTGCTGTTTCGAGCGTCACATCACAGCATGGCGTTGGAAGCGGAACTCGGTCGTCGCAATGTGCCGTTCGTGAAATACGGAGGACTCCGATTTTTGGAGACGGCCCATGTGCGGGATCTGATGTCGTTTCTGCGGCTGGCAGAAAATCCCTTGGACTCCGTCGCTGGTTTTCGAGTTCTCGTCCTGCTGCCCGGCATCGGTCACGTCAAAGCCGCAACGCTGCTGGAATCACTGCGGGACGCCGGTGGCCACTTTGATACTTGGTCATCGTGGACGCCTCCGACGGCGCTGCGAGACGACTGGCCGAAGCTCATTCGTCTGCTGCAGGACATGGAACAGCGGGCTGAATCAGACGCAGGAGTAGCGACGGACATTCATGCGACGCGGTTGTTTTACGCGCCGTTGCTGGAGACGAAGTACGACAACGTCAAGTCGCGACTGAATGATCTGATTCAACTAGAAGCCATCGCCGCGCGGTATCAAAGCCGGACAGATTTCCTTGCGGAGATGACGCTAGATCCGCCCAGCTCGACACAGGAACTGCCGGCCGATCCGTTCCTAGATGAGGACTATCTGATTCTTAGCACGATCCATTCGGCAAAGGGCCTAGAATGGGATTCCGTCTTCGTAATCCATGCCGCTGACGGCAATATCCCGTCCGACATGGCAACCGGAAGTCCGGAAGAAATCGAAGAGGAACGCCGGCTGTTTTATGTCGCGATGACGCGTGCCAAGAATCATCTGAGCGTCGTGCGGCCCGAGCGATATTACTTCCACAACCGCCGCAAGAGCGACCAGCATTCGCTCAGCAAGATCACGCGTTTTCTGCCAACGCACATCCAAGCATTGTTTGACCGCCAGTCACAGGGCATGACGTACGGTTCTGGTTATGGTGGCACGGGGCAAAGCGGCTTGCTCCAGAGTGATACTTCGGAGATCCGCAAGAAAATCTCGAAGCTCTGGGGTTAAGTCCATAAAGTTCAACTCGGTGTTAGCATGGACATTCTTATCCGGCCTACCCCTAAATCAAATCTTGACAAAATGCCCGTCTTTGACAACGGTTCATGTACAGCCTACGAGACAAGACTACAATTCCCGCATGACCCCTGAAACAAAACTTAATATCGTCCGCAATCCGACGCGTTCCGTTGCCATCGGTGATCGATTCATCGGCGGTGATGCGCCAATTGCCGTGCAGAGCATGACGGCCACAAAGACGACGGATATTGACGCCACGGTGCGGCAGATAAACGACCTCGTGAATGCCGGCGCTGATATCGTGCGCGTCGCGATCGACAGCCAGAAAGATGCCGAAGCGCTGATCGAAATTCGGCAACAGGTCACGGGCAATCTGTCGGTCGACCTGCAGGAAAATTATCGCCTGGCAGAAGTCATCGCGCCGTATATCGACAAGATCCGCTACAACCCGGGGCACTTGTATCACCACGAAAAATCGAAGCCATGGCAGGATAAGGTCAAGTACCTTGTGCAAGTGGCGCGCGACAATGACTGTGCGATGCGCGTGGGTGTCAATTGCGGGTCAGTCGATCCGGACGTGAAGTCCAAGTATGGCGAACATGATTCGATCTCGCCCATGCTCGAAAGTGCTTGGGACCATTGTACGCTGCTGGATGAGCTGGGGTATGAGCGGTATTGCGTGTCGCTGAAAGATTCAGATCCTCAGAAAGTGATCGAAGTCAATCGCCGGTTTGCTGAGAAACGTCCGGATGTGCCGTTGCATCTGGGAGTCACCGAAGCAGGCATGCCGCCGGATGGAATCATCAAGACGCGAATCGCGTTTGAGCAACTCATCAGTCGGGGCATCGGTGATACGATTCGGGTGTCGCTCACGGTCGCCAACAATCGCAAGGCCGAAGAAATTGTGGCTGGTCGGAAGATTCTCGAAGACATCGCCGCCGGCCGCGTGCGCAGTTTCGTCGATTATGGTTTGAAGACGCTCAACATCATCAGTTGTCCGAGTTGTTCTCGGGTCGAAAACGAAGCCTTTGTGGACCTCGCTGAACAGGTGCGCGAGATGACTCGTTACGCCGAAGAGCACAAGATCACGATTGCGGTGATGGGCTGCCGAGTCAACGGGCCTGGCGAAACGGACGATGCTGATCTCGGCCTGTGGTGTGGCCCGACGCATGTCAACCTCAAACGCGGCAAAGAATCCATCGGTGCGTTTCTGTACGATGAGATTCTGCCGAAACTCCGCATCGAACTCGATGCCTTGATCGCGCGACAACGCACGTAATTTGGCGACAGTGCTGGATTACTCCTTTGAGCGGCAACTCCCCGGGGGGAACCCTACCCACAGGGGTAGCACCAATTTGCGACCATGGCACTTTCGAGAGATCCGCACCGCGGCATAAATCTGGCCAAAACTATCTCGGATAGCCTCAGATGGGTTTCCCTTAGTACAATCGGAGGGATGCGTCATCAGGCGGCGTGTGTGATTGCAAACTCAGCAGCGTCCCGCCGTAAACTAGGTCACACAAAATTCGCCGCTCAAAGAGCTTCCTGTCATGCGACTTCCTGATGCTTCACTTCGGCGAACCCCGCTTCGCTTCAATATCACCCCGATGATCGATGTCGTCTTTCTGCTGATCATTTTCTTTCTGGTCGCTAGCTATTTTATTCGCAGTGAACAATCGCGGGAAGTGGATCTGCCAGTTGCGTCCAAAGGCCAAGCGGATGATATCTCGTCTCCGCACCGACTGACGATTACAATCGAACCTGACGGGCAGTTGTCGGTCGGCGGCATCCGGCTGTCAGAGAAACAAATCCTGCAGCGAATTGAAGAACTTCATGGGGGTGAGACTTCCGACGGCAAATTGCCTGAAGTCCGGATTCGTTCGGACCGCAACGCTAAGTTCGGCTCGATCCGCACGCTCATCGAACATTGTGCCGCGCACAACATCCGCAGTATTCGCTTTGCTGTCAGCTTACCGCAGGTTTGATTTGGAAATCGAAAAGAACGGGCACCGATGAGAATTCCACCCCGACCTAACCGAAATAATTCACTCGACGGCGACACCATGACGCCGATGATCGACGTCGTCTTTCTGTTGTTGGTCTTCTTCATTTGCGCATCGGTCGGCAGCACGGCAGACAAGTTGCTCCCGGCAGAATTGAACGGGAACAGCACGTCGTCGAACGCGGCTGTGGCCTCGGTGGAACCGGAAACATGGGAACAGCCACCCGTCCAGATCCGCATCGAACCATCAATTGCGGGCCACAATCCGATCGCCGTTTTTCTGGACGAGCAACCGCTTTCCGGGATCGAAGTTCTCTCCCAGCGACTCACCCTGCTCAGCCGCGCCGACCCATTAACCCGCATCATTCTGAATGTGAATGACGACGTTGAAGTTCAGCAGTTCATTTTGATCTACGATCTATGCCAGCAGCTGAAGTTCGAAAATGTGTCGTTCGCTGTCCGAGCGCAGAATTAGAGCTCCGTTAGAAAATGGGCCCAGGCATCCAAGGACAGAATTCTTCGTCGCCAATGCCTTGCTGTTCACTGAGCGTCTTTTCGCCACTGGCGGTCGCGATGAGTTTTTCGAAGATTTCCAGACCGACGGATTCGATACTCGCGCCTTCCAGAATTGTTCCCGCATTGATATCCATGTCGTCGCGCATGCGATGGTACATCACTGAATTGGTGGCGACTTTAATCGAGGGAGTCGGCTTGCATCCAAAGCAGCTTCCGCGACCGGTCGTGAAGACCACCAACTGACATCCGCCTGCGACAAGTCCGGTGACTGAAATCGGGTCGTAGCCCGGCGTATCCATAAAAGTAAAGCCGCGTTCTGTGATCGGCTCCGCAAACTGATAGACAGCTCGCAATGGCGCGGTACCGCCTTTGGCGACAGCCCCCAACGACTTCTCGATGATCGTGGTGAGACCACCCTGTTTGTTTCCGTATGACGGATTATTATCAATCGAAGCGTTGTGTTTTTTTGCGTAATCTTCCCACCAACGAATCTTGTCGAGCAGTCGATCGGCGACGACGCGCGAGACTGAGCGACGTGTGAGCAACTGTTCGGCTCCATAAACTTCCGGCGTTTCCGCAAGCACAGAACCACCGCCATAAGCAACCAGTAAATCACTCGCATAACCGAGGGCAGGATTTGCCGTGATGCCGCTGGCGCCGTCGCTGCCGCCACATTGCAGGCCTAGTGTCAGCTCAGAAATCGAAATCGGTTCGCGGCGCGCTGAATCGGCATGCACCATCAACTCACGCATCACGCCCACAGCTTTATCCACCGTCTTCCGTACGCCGCCGACCTCCTGAATGTTGAGTATCATGGGCAACGAATCATCCAGTTCGCGCCGTGTCGCGCCGCCAAGTTGCACCAGTCCCTGAGATTCCTGCAGATGTCCGGCCTGAGCAGTCTCACAACCAAGGCCCAACACGAGGCACGCGGCGATGTTTGGATGCCGCGCGAATCCGGCAAGCGTGCGATTCAGCAACAGATGATCTTCGCCGTTATAAGCAAAGGCGCAACCGCTTTTGTGCACAATCGGAATGACGCCATCTATGTTTCCGTAACGGCTGAGATCGGATTTTGCCAATTCCTGAGCCACATACCGCGACGTTGTCGCCGAACAATTCACCGTACTGATCAAGGCAATGTAGTTGCGGGTTCCAGCACGACCGTCCTTCCGACGAAATCCCATAAACGTGCGATTGTCTGATGGTTGCGGGAACTGCACAAGGTCGGTGCAGAATTCATATCCGGCTTTGTCGCGTTCGACACTGACGTTCTGCACGTGAACCCATTGGCCACGGGCAATCTGTGTGCTGGCAGAACCGATAGGCTGTCCAAATTTGCGGATGAGATCCCGCTCTCGAAGATCACTGATTGCCACCTTGTGATTGGCGGGTACCGCGTCCAAAATTTCGAGCGTTCTGCCTGCGACCGTCAAGATTTCTCCGGCCTGCAGTGCGCGTCGAGCGACAGCGACGTTGTCGGAAGGATGCAGCAGCAGCAGAGGTTCCAATGCAGTCACGGGATTTCTTTCAAAGGTGAAAACGTATTGCCTAGCCGTACACCGCTAGGATGGATGGATTTCAGTGGAACATTTTTCGGTTGAACCCATGGTCAAAGACCACATTTTTTCGGGGATTATCCACCGCAGCCTCCCCGCTAACCTTGGGTTCAACGATTCCTATTTGACCTAGCTGGAGATGGGGTGGATATTCACCGTAGGCGGAAGATATCACTCTCAATTCAGAATTGTAACCACTGTTTCAGATCTTGACTTAAAAGCTCCAGCCTCGCTTCTGCCGGTTTTGCCCTCTTATCCTGCTCTGGGCGCGAGCATTCCGGAAGCAATTTTTCGATTGGGGCAAAGCTAACCCAACTGCGCTCAGTGAATCCTACGCGTAAAATAGCGGCACGCGTCATGCGAGAACCTTGGGAACCAGTTCGCCGTGGACATCTGTCAGTCGATAATGACGTCCCTGGAACTTGAATGTGAGCTTCGCATGGTCAATGCCTAAGAGGTGCAAGATGGTGGCATTCAAATCATGGACATGCACAGGATCACGAGTGATGTTGTAACTAAAATCGTCAGTTTCCCCCACGGTGGTCCCCGACCTGATCCCGGCGCCAGCCAGCCAGATCGTGAAACAACGTGGATGGTGGTCGCGGCCGTAGTCTTCGGCGGTCAGTTTCCCTTGACAATAGACGGTCCGGCCAAACTCACCACCCCAGACTACGAGCGTGTCTTCTAGGAGTCCTCGTTGCTTCAGATCCTGCACCAGAGCCGCCGTTGGCTGGTCAGTTGTTTGGCATTGCATCGCAATATTTTTTGGAAGTTCAAGATGCTGGTCCCAGCCACGGTGAAACAGTTGGACGAAACGGACGCCGCGTTCAGACAGCCGTCGTGCGAGGAGACAATTCCACGCGAATGTCCCGGGCTTTCTGGCGGCTTCACCGTAAAGCTCAAAGGTTGCCGCGGGTTCGTCGGAAATGTCCGTGAGTTCAGGAACAGACGTCTGCATCCGATAGGCCATTTCGTACTGGGCGATCCGCGTCGTGATTTCAGGGTCGCCGGTTTCTTGCAGCTGGAGTTCATTCATCGCCGAAAGGTCGTCCAGCAAGCCCCGCCGTAATAGCCTGTTGATTCCCGGTGGATTGGAAAGAAACAGAACCGGATCGCCCTGCGAACGAAACTTCACACCGGCATATCGCGTCGGCAGAAAGCCACTGCCCCACAGACGATCGTACAGCGGCTGATCGCCGCTACCCGAGATCATCGCGACAAAGGCTGGCAGGTCCGTGTTTTCACTCCCCAGCCCATAAGACATCCATGCACCCAAACTAGGACGTCCGGCGAGTTGTGCGCCCGTCTGCATAAATGTGATGGCTGGGTCGTGGTTGATCGCCTCGGTGTGCATCGATTTAATGAAACAGAGGTCGTCTGCAATCTTCGCGGTATGTGGGAGCAGCTCGCTGATCCAGGCACCACCCTGGCCGTGCTGTGCAAACTTAAACTTCGAGGGCGCAATGGGAAAGTTGGCTTGGCTGCTCGTCATGCCTGTCAGACGCTGTCCCTGGCGAACGGTATCTGGCAAGGCGGAACCTCGGAGGTTAGCCAATCCCGGCTTATGGTCGAACAGATCAAGCTGCGAAGGTGCTCCAGACTGAAACAGGTAAATGATGCGTTTGGCGCGGACCGGCAGATTTGGAAAACTGGCCAATCCCGGACCAGTGGCCGTTTGCTCAGCTCGCGCACTCCCGGGCGTATTGATCAGCGACGCCAGAGCCGCAAGGCCGACTGCTTGGGCCCCGCGTGCAAAAAAATGTCGGCGATTTTCCGCGAAGAGATGGTCGTAAGTGGTTGTCATAATCAGATGTCCATGCGCTCAAAGGGACCGTATTGCAATGTGCGTTGTCGTCTTCCCTATTTCTTATTCACCACTTCGTCCAGATTCAGGATCAGACTGGTGACCGTGGTGCATGCGGCGAGTTCGCAGACGTCCAGTTTCTCATTGACCACGAATTCGCCCACATGCACAAGGTCGTGTGCGGCGGACGGATCATTGCGAAAAATTTCTAAGCTGCGATGAAAACGCCGCACGAGAACAACCAATTCTTCGGGACGAGGTATTCTCGCCGTGGCGGTGAGGAAGGCGTGGGCAAGTTGATCGTCGATCGAGCCATCGACATCTGTCATCGATCGCTGCGCCAACACGCGCGCCGCTTCCACAAACGTGACGTCATTCATCAGTGCCAATGCCTGCAGCGGAGTGTTTGTGCGCGTCCGCTGGACGATGCAGGCTTCGCGACTTGTGGCGTCAAATGTCACCATCGACGGGGGAGCCACCGTGCGTTTCCAATACGTGTATAAGCTGCGGCGATAAAGGTCTTCACCATGTGACTGAGTGTACTCCGTGTCC
>Ga0209553_1001104_pt1 | contig 13626 bp, 7 predicted proteins | sample LauGreFBDMM110DN_2_FD_188217 | JGI IMG/M metagenome (GOLD analysis project Ga0209553, IMG submission 188217) | Freshwater lake microbial communities from Lake Michigan, USA - Fa13.BD.MM110.DN (SPAdes) (version 2) | ecosystem: Environmental > Aquatic > Freshwater > Lake | place: Lake Michigan, USA...
GTAAACAACCAGCTCCGCCCGCAACTCCTCGGTAGGCGCAAATCCGTCCTTCAATACCACAATCGCCTTGGGCTTTATAAGGTTAGACGCATCCATCTGCCCAACCACAGCACACTCCAGAACCGCCACATGACTCACAAGCGTACTCTCAACCAGATCTTGAATATTTAGAATATAAGATGCATGACCAGTTAGCTAAATTCCCAGCCGCGCTACTTACCTCCAACCTATTTTGAAGTGCCACTAACATCACCCATCCCCCAATTTAGGAAAGAATACCTAAGCTAAATATCCCCGGGATTTCTACTCAGTACGAACGCTAGACCAATTTCGCCTTAGGATCAATCGCATCTCGCAACCCGTCCCCTATGAAGTTCACTGAAAGCACACATATAGAAATTGCCAAACCCGGCGCCAACCATCGCCACGGTTTACCCTCCAAGATGTCTGCCGTTTGCGCAGCCTGCAACATATTACCCCAACTCGCCGCCGGCGGTTGCACACCAAGGCCCAAGAATGATAGCGCTGCCTCAGTAAGAATTGCGCCAGCTAAGAAGAGAGATCCCGCTACGATCACATGCGGCATAACATTCGGCAAAACATGACGCCACATAATATAAGAGGCCGACGCCCCAGCCGCACGTAGCGACTCAACATATGCCTGTTGCCGAATTAACAATGCCTGCCCGCGCACGAGCCTGCAAATCCCGGGCCAACCGAAAATCCCAAGCACAAACGTCATATTGACAATGCCTGGGCCAAGTATCGCCACTACAATAATAATCAACAACAATTGAGGCATTGTCATTACGAGTTCAGTAAATCTCTGAATAACCACATCAACCACCCCGCCCGCATATCCAGAGACGATACCAAGCCAACTCCCAACGAATACGGCTATTAGTGTACCCACCACGCCAACAAAAAGTGAAACGCGCCCGCCATAAAGCATCCGTGTCCAAGTATCACGTCCATTTCCATCAGTCCCAAGTAGGTGGACCGTTCCCGGGACCAAATCTGTTTTCCCAAAATCACCCCGGTTTGGATCAAACGAACTTATCAGTGGCGCAAACAATGCAGAAACAACAATAACGCTAAACATAAGCAAACCCACAAGCGCCATCCTGTGGCGCAACCACCGCCGAAACACGCGGAAATTGAAAAGCCGGCTAACCAAGGTACACCAATTTAGTATCATTGGCCGCCACCACCATAGCTGAATCACACAAAATGCTCACAAATGCAACCTCATAAATAACCACAGACACTTTCACGCGGCACATAGCCACCGCATGAAACTGAACAAACCCGATCTAGTAACGAACATAACTGCACAAAAGCCACCTTACTACCATAGCTCAGTTAACACACCTACCGCTTGAAACCCCCACCACGCTCACACGGTCAGCAAGCCCCCCGCCCACGATGCACAGTGTTAAGCATACCCTGAACAACAGACAGTGTCAATCAATCTATTGTTCCACGATAGGACTCACCCGTGATACCCCGATTTATAGTGGCGAAGCACACGAATAACCTTCGGTGCCCAACCTGAGAAACTACCATAGCATCGCATTTGTCACGACCCACAACAACCCTAACCCACCTCAGCGCCCCAGCATGGGAAAACGCATCACCAATCTCGTTCAAGCCAAAAAGCACCAGTCACCCATAATCACACACCAAGCCATATATCGTAACGCAGACATCAGTATCCAGACCCGCGCACAAGCAAAAGATTTGGTAAACAGCCGGCCCGAGATAATGAGCTCAAATTCTTCCTTGAAACATTACTGGCTGACACCTCCCGGAGTATCGAATAACAATAGTACACTAAAATATATCCCGAAAAGAAAAGAGAAAGGAGCACATGGATATAAAAACAGCGATTAATGAAACAGACCACTTTTCTAGACAACCAAACATATTTCCCGCCCTAAACCTGGCGACTACTATCTGGCAACGACCTTGAACACAGCTTTACATAAAAGAGAATATCCGTAGCACCAAGCCAGCAAATCATTCACAATAGTGCACGACATTACCTCGATAACGCCGCGCAGCTCGCAGGTGCCGGGACCGGTCCCCAGCAAGGCAGTCATTCGCAGCGATGAAGTGACATGGCTTCGACCACGGCGCGCTCGGTGTCAGGTGATCACCCACGTATTGTGTTAACCGAGCCTCGGTGATCGACTACATATTTTTCGCTTGAATGACCGGGCCCCAACGATCCATGGTATCTAAGGACTTTTTCGAGCCTACCAATTTCGCGCGCATATTTTCGTGGCTGACCAACCAGTCGAATAAAATAAACAAAACGTCAATTATATAAATCCGACACTTCGCAAGTAATCGACAACCGCTCGCCTGCTATTTCGGGCGCACAGAACATTCCTCAGGGAACGTTCTGTGCAGTCACATCGTAGGTTTCAATAGCGGACCCTTATTGGAATTTCCTAGGATCCAAAAACGAAAACTGCCTCTCACAATTAAAGTTCGAACCCAATACCTAATAAACCAAGTCAAAGATAAACATAAAATCCGCACCGCACAGAACAGCCTACACCCAAAGCGGGCACAACAAAACACCGGTCAGTGATCATAATCCCCATGCAATTTAAGAAATGTTAGGCCGAAACGCACTCCGATTGATAATTGACTGGCCACACAAAAATGATGGGAATTAACGTTCGGGAAATCATCGACATCGATCCACGCGGCATAAGGCACGGACCGCCCGACATTTACCTGCGCGCGACGCACTGCCGCCATCGGCGAATTTTCACCAGCACCTGTGATTGCGCGCGCAATGGACGAATTTACACTGCGAGCCAATACAAAAGGCATAGTTGAGGTGGCCCAGCGTTGGCGCAATTGAACGATCAGGTCACGCAAATTAGCTGAATACTGATAAGCTAGACTACCGTGGATGGCGTCATCGATTCCTTGGTGCCAAAGGACTCCGCAGACGCGAACAAGCCAAACCTGGGACTGGACTTCGGCGATTCGACCATCGATGAACCGCATCCAAGGATCAAAAAACAACCCGCCGTTACTCCAAGGCCAAGCAACGACATCCCGATTAAAATTTGCGTAAACCTTAATAATACACACGTTCCGCCAACCCGCCCCGTGAAGCACGCGGGCAAAGCCGATTTCGGGACCATGCACTAGCTCATTTTTCAGCGGCTGCCCACGCAATTCGCCCCAAGGCAAATAAAGTGGTGATTGATTCCCCGCAGGCAGAGGTGCTGCTGTGAAGCGCGTCGCGCGATCCGCAGCAGTCGGTTGAAACCCCGGCGGGTCGACGATAACTGCATCAGCCCCGGCCATGTTAGATTGACCCGCAAGAAGAAACACATTAACAGTACCCCGTTCAGCCACATCCACAAAGGAGGATTTGATAGCCACTTACTGCCGCCAGCCTGCCGGCAGCGACCAGCCAGCATCTGATTCACTCACTTTGCCATAAACTTGCCTGTCAGCGGAATTCTTGAAGACCACGACTCTGAAGATTTTGTGTAGCAAGATAGTGCCGACTCTCTGACCCTCCAATTATACAGATCCCCGCTACATCATCAATCCGACAAAAGAAACACCGATCGCCGATTAGCTTGAATAGCCGCCCAACGTCCCACAGAGTCCTTACTGCGCAACACTCCCTGATGCAACCAGCCCGCTAAGATTAGCAAATAAAGTCAAAAAACAATAACCGCAGAACTGACAGTCCGCGCCCCAAAACTGCCCCTGCGATATCATCCGATGCCACCACATATTCACCTGCATAAATCAAAATAATATTTATCACGACAACACAGGGCTGCGCCAGGTTTCGCCAAATCAAACCATCTCACAAGCCTCGCCGCAAAAACAAAACCAACACAGAACAGCCTCAATGATAGATCCAACTACACCTATCACGCAGGTACACTAGCCAAAAGCGAGCCCGCTACGCCTAGCGCGGAACTCGCAAGCGCAGCAACGATAAGGAATAATGACAACATAAATCAATCGCTCTGCGCATTGCAGGATTTACTCCACCATTTCGCAGCACAACATCAATCCCAAACCCATGTTCCCGACTCATTCAAGGCCACCTAAAGATAGGTAAACCCTATCCCACAGACCACAGACCACCTACCACCTACCACCTACCACCTACCACCTACCACCTACCACCTACCACCTACCACCTACCACCTACCACCTACCACCTACCACCTACCAAATTAATTCGCGAATGAGAAAACATTGCTCCAATTAGACCGATCAAATTCGAATAGCACTATATAATGCTAAGATCGCACTAATTTCAACAACGGCAAAGTACCGCATAAGCAAACGCAAAAAACAAATCCGCATGCTTTCCATTTGCCAAATATAGATAACCTAACAACTTCACGTAAACTCTCGCAACTTTCAAGCTTTACCAGGAGCACAATTACAGTGGCAACTAATATCATCTCATCCCGTCGAGAACTTTTTGTTGATGACTACCTACTGCACTCAACAACGGCACAGCTGCGTTTGCAAAATCCCCGGAAACAAGAGGTCTGCTTTCGATTTGACGCTCCTTACGACGGCACTGGAAACACCTTTCCTGTATTAATCAGAAACGACGGGGAGTATCGGATGTACTATATGGCCTGCCAGCTTACAAGCATCGATGGCACTGAAGAATTAAGCAGTAAATTCCCAGCTTATTCCTGCTGCATTACGAGTAGCGATGGAAGAACATGGAAACGCCCTTCACTCGGGGTAATTGAACATGGTGGGAGCCGAGCTAACAATATCGTGTTTAGCAAACCAAAACTTGACAACTTTATTCCATTTCTTGATGCTAATCCTAACTGTATGCCTGACGCAAAATTCAAAGCCTTCGAAGGTGGCTGGGGAGACCTAACCGCCTATAAATCACCCGATGGCTTCAACTGGTCTCCAATGTTTGACAAACCGCTCTCAATAAAAGGTAAGTTCGATTCCAATAATGTGGCATTTTGGGATTCTAATCGCGGAGTATACTGGGCCTATGTCCGCAGTTTCCACAATGTACCAAATCTAGATTTCAACGCAGGTGTACGTGATATCAACGTCTGCCAATCAGATGATTTCCAAAATTGGACCGAGGCCGAGCAGCTTGATTTCGAAGGCGGTGCGGATATCCCCCTTTATGTAAGTAACGCTGTACCATACTACAGGGCACCGCACATTTTCATGGGGTTCCCAATGCGCTATGTTGAGAAAACGAGATGGTCGCCAGCTTTCGACCAATTATCTGACCAGGCACATCGGAAAAATCGAATGTTGCACGATCGCCGCTACGGACTTGCAATCACAGACAGCGTATTTATGACCAGTCGCGATGGCAGAAAATGGCGCAGAACAAATGAAGCGATCTTGCGACCGGGCCCTGTCGCAGAAAACAATTGGGTGTACGGTGACTGTCTTTTCTGTATTGGAATGCAGGAAACGAAAAGCGACACAAAGGGAGCGCCAAATGATATCTCAATGTATTGCATGGAAAATCACTGGAAAGACTTCGCGGAACTTCGCCGCTACACCTTCCGCATAGACGGATTTATGGCCTTATCCGCGGATGCCCAGGCCCATGAAACAGTGACGAAACCATTCATTTTTGACGGTTCCAGAATGGAGATAAACGTTTCAACGTCAGCCCGTGGATTTATGAAAGTAGAACTGCAGGAAATTACCGGACAGAAAATTGAAGGTTTCGACCTTGACGCATGCGATGAAATCTTCGGTGACAGAATAGATTACCGCGTATCTTGGAACGGGTCCCACAATGTGGCTGCCCTCGCAGGTAAACCCATAAGAATGAGATTACTAATGCAAGACACCGATTTATTCTCTTTCCAATTTACTTAGGGCGGGGCACATAAATTTACGGGGCGACTGACAGATTCATTCCGGCAATCTACGGCACACAACATGTTTATGCCAACACCTTTTGGGGATTATAACTATGGGTAATTCAACTCGACCGTACCCACTTGTGCACTACATAAGTGACCAGCGGTGCCTGTCCGCCAAATAAATGCGGGGATTGATGCGTCACACTTCGCGGCCTACCGCGCACCACCCTCAAGCGCCCAAAACGCCTGTTTTTTGCCATTGGCAAGCCGAAAACTTTAGGGCGCGCCAACCACATACAAAAGCTTTGATAAAACTAAAACACTCCACAAATATCATTTACCTCGAAACGGCTGCAGTCACTTGTGGCAGAGCAAAGAAGGCTACACACACTCGCGTCCATTACCGCACTATCTAATTTTTCGACTGGAGACTAGTCGCAACCCGGGGATCAACAACGGTGTACAAAATATCAGTGATCAAAGATGCTATTAACACAATAGTAGAGCCAAACATGGATGTGGCCATCAATAAATTGTAGTCGCGGGCGTGAATAGCCTCCATTGCAATCCGACCTATACCCGGCCACCCAAATATGGTCTCAATCACTATGGATCCACCAAATAAACCTGGAATTTGCAACCCAATTATAGTCAACAGCGGAAGCATAGCATTTCGAAGCACATGCACAAAGACCACTCGAAACCATTTCAATCCCTTGGCACTTGCGGAAACAACATAATCATGCCCCAATACCTCAAGCACTGCAGTCCGCGTATACCGAAGCATTCCAGCCACATACTGCACCGCCAAAGCGGTAGCAGGCAATATCAAATACCGCACATGACCCCCAAAGGAATCATCACCCGTTGGGGGGTACCCACTAATGGGAAGTACACCCCATCGAAAGGCAACCAGATACATCAGCCCAATTGCCACAAAGAAACCTGGCGCCGAAACACCGAAAAACGCAAACACAGTCAAAATATAGTCCGTGCGAGAATAGCGCCAGACCGCACAAAGAATACCCAGCCCAATGCCCATCACATTAGCCACCAAAAGAGCTAAGAACATAAGCTCGACCGTCTTGGGAATGGCCTCGAGTAGAATGGGCAGTACTGGCCGCCAATCCGAATAAGATGTCTTATACCCTAAATTTCCCTGCACCGCATTAGTCAACCAAACAACATACCTGACTGGCAGCGGCTGATCGAGGCCCATCCGATGCGCAATCTTTGCCTTTTCAGCCACGGAAATAGACACATCAGGCGTCATCAAACTACTGAGAGGATCACCCGGCGCCATATTCATTATCAAAAAATTGAGCAAGGTAATGCCCCACAACATTGGCACCACCATCAAAACCCGCCGCGCAATATATTGATACATAAATAAATACACCCAATCAGAGCGCCGCCAGTACTACCACTCTGATTGGGTGTTATCTGACTAAGAACTAAACCCTAAGCATCAAAGTGCCATTTCTCAACTTGACCGTAGAAAGTCAAATTCCCGGCCGCAGTATTACCCTCAACTCCGATCAATTTCTTAGAGTAAGCCTTGTAACGCGGCGGCTGCCAAAGCGGAATTACCCAGCAGTGGTCATTCAATGCCTTGTGAAGTTCGTTGTAGATTTTCCCGCGCTTTGCCTGATCAAATTCCGCGTCACCGGCGTCGTAGAGGTCGTCGACCACAGGATCGCTATATTTAGCGTAGTCATTACCCCTAGAATAAAAGTTGTCCTTTGTAGCCGATGGATCTGGACCCTGTGGGTACCCACCAAATGCTATCGGTAGAGTACCCTCATTCCATCCCTTCTCAATTGCGGCCCATTCACTTTGCAACACCGTCGCATTGAGCCCCACGTCCACTAAGTACTGCTGAAACGCTGCCAATACGCGACCATTAAACGCGTCCGTGTAATACGTCACAATCTGAATTTCTTTCTTTACATCCCACCCAGATTCCTTAATAAGAGCTTTCGCTTTATCAGGATCAAAATCGTGCATGTCAACACCATCAGTCGGAACCCACGCGGCATTAAAGGCCACTTTGTTCACCTTCGCGGTGCCCTTATAAATTTTATCGGCCACTTCCTCCCGATTAATTGCATGCGCGATCCCCCGGCGGATTAGGTCGTTAGTAAATACCTTAGATCCCATCGTCAACCCGTTCTGAGTAGTATTGGGTGAATATGACGCGGCAAGGTAATTTACTGATTGGATCTTGGCAATATCGTCGGGTGAGTTAACGGACATCATATCAATCTCGCCCTTCATTAAAGATATAATCCCAACATTAGGGTCCTTAATATTCCGACCAGTGTATGACTGAAGTATCGGAGCCCCCCGCCAGTAATTTTCATTAGCAGTCAGAGTAAAAGATTCTTCTCTCTTCCATTCCTTAAACTTGAACACGCCAGTGCCCACCAGCGAATCTTGCCAATAAGAAGCTCCGAGCATTTTATCTCCAGGAACATCCTTGAGCAAGTGGTAAGGGTAGATCCATATCATCGCCAAATTCTCTAGGAGCATAGGGGATGCCTCAGCCTGTACAATCTTCACAGTCAAATTATCCACTTTCACCAAGCCCGAAATATCCTTGGATGTACCCGCTTTATATTCTTGGAAGCCAAGGATATTAGACAGTCGCGACACCTGCCACCCGCTAACAGCGGGGTCCGCGAGTGTGGTGTAGGTAAATATTACGTCATCAGCTGTGAGCGGTTCACCATCATGCCAAGTTACGCCCTGCCGAAGCTTAAATACAACACTCACACCATCCGCACTCTGTTCCCATGATTCTGCCAAGTCAGGCAAAATTTCACTGAAGCCTGGGTCCATTGTAATCAACTTACTGTAAACAAAACTAGCAAAATTCCCGCTTGTGGTGAGAATGGGCGGCGGATTATCATCAAAATTAGCAGTTACTAAATCAACTTTCGCCGGCAAAGCCGTTGGTGTAACCATCACTTGCTCGACAATAGTTTTTCCTTCCTTTTCCACAATCCGCGTAACTTCAACCTCAACCGGAGCCACCGGCGCAGCAACAGGAGCAGGAGCACACGCTACAGCCAACGGCGTCGCGATACCAGCGGCCGCCGCAGTCGTAATGAACTTCCGTCGGCTAATTTTCGCTCGAACCAAATCAGATTTCTTTTCAGTCATTTTATCCTCTCTATAACTAGAACACAAACCCGAACCGCCCATTTACCACTAAGTACATTCGAAAATACCACCTCCCTTTACAAATCCAAAAACACACTCTAATTGCAAATTATGCACTATTCTATATCCCAATATTATAGTTATGTAGTGCATTTGTCAACCCCAAGTTTAGCCCTAAATCTTTGCATTTTATGCAGAAACAGCACGCTCAAACTATGAAACCGCACTTCCTTATAACCTCCTAGCCTCTCTAGTGCGACAGACCACACGCACATATCCCCTCCTGCCACCTCAATATTTCATTTGCTAAACAACCAATCTGAACCGCGGCGCCCCACCCCCGCCACCCTTGAGAACAATCAAGGTGTACAATTACCTCGCTCCTATACAATGATTAAACACATAAACACCTTAGGCACAAAACTTCCTTTCACTCAAGCTGTGCGCTGCGGCGATTTTGTATATGTATCTGGGCAGGCCAGCGTCAATCCGGACACCGGAAAATAATAAGCGGAACGCTTGAAGAAGAAATGGCGCTATCGTTTCAAAACCTCCGCGCAGTATTAGATTCCGCAGGCGCCGGGTGGTCGCAAATAGTAAAACTCAACTGCTTTTTATGCAGGGAAAACGGACTTAACCGAGTACAACCAGCTCTACCGTAGATTTTTCAGTGACCCCTTCCCCGCTAGAACAACTTTAACAAACTGCCTGCCCCCGACTGTTCTCTTCGAAGTCGACTGTGTTGCATACGCTCCACAAACAAATCCATAGTGCTTACCTGCAACATGAAGGCTCGGAAACATAGTCCGGCATTTTGCTCAAAAAGATTTAGTAGTGGTTGCCGCACTCGAAGCGCGCAGCACTGGCAAGACCGTGAAACACCCTCGCCTGCAAACACGGCAGCTACGACCGAAACTGAATCAAAAATCTGGCAATTGACGGCTCCATGCTCTTTGAGCTGAAGAACTTATTAACTCCTAGTTGGTATACACTCAGCAAATACTCTAGCGAAAGGACACCAATGCGATTTAACAATTCAGCCCAGCTCTTCGAGAGATCCCGCCAAGTACTTGCCGGTGGAGTAAGCAGTGATGTGCGCAAAGCTGAACTCCCGCACCCCCTGTTTTATGCCTCAGGTAAAGGCAGCCGCCTCTGGGATGTTGATGGCAACGAGTTCATAGATTACACTCTGGGGCAGGGGCCGCTGTTATTGGGGCACCAGCCAGAAACGGTGCTGGCAGCCGTCAGTGAGCAGCTTCACCGCGGCCTGATCTATGCCGCCCAGCACCAACCTGAATTAGAGCTGGCTGAACTGCTCACCCAAGTCATTCCCTGCGCCGAGCGGGTGCGCTTTAACAGCACAGGTTCAGAAGCAGTCATCACGGCACTGCGCGTTGCACGTGCCTACCGAAATCGAACCAAAGTTGTCAAATTTGAAGGGCAATGGCACGGATGGTACGACAGCGTGTTTGTGTCGACCGGGCCGCCCCTCGAAAAAAGTGGGCCCGCGCACGCCCCCACGCCAGTGCTAACAAGCCGTGGACAAGTTCCAAATGCAGCCGACAATCTAATCATTCTTCCGTGGAACGACCTAGTGCTCTTGCAAAATCTCTTTGCCAGTCGCGGCCATGAAATAGCGGCAGTCATCACCGAACCTGTGATGTGCAACTCGGGCTCCATCATGCCGCAGCCTGGATTCCTCCATGGATTGCGTGATCTATGCACCAAGCATGAAACTGCACTCATTTTTGACGAAGTGATAACCGGTTTCCGGCTGGCACTTGGTGGTGCCCAGGAATTATTTGGCATCACCCCTGACCTCGCTACCTTCGCCAAGGGAATCGCATCAGGCTTTACACTAAGTGCTGTAGTAGGCAAAGCAGAATTTATGGACTTAATTTCAACTGGGCAAGTGGCGCACGCCGGAACATACAACAGCAACCCGGTGGCAATTGCTGCCGGACTGGCCACAGTGGAATACCTAAGCAAAAATCGAGGGGCTGTTTACCCGCACCTCAACAAGATAGGTGAACAACTTCGAGTGGGAATTGCGAGCCGCCTCCAGTCTGCTGGCATTGCATCAATCGTAGGCGGCATTGGCCCGGTTGCCCAAGTCAGTTTTACAAGCCGAACAGAATTTCAAAACTATCGTGACTGGGCAGACCGAGACGTGCTTGGTTACCAACAGCTAGTGGCAAAGCTTGTAAACCTTGGCATTCGCACAATACCCCGCGGCACATGGTATGTGTCCAGCGCCCATTCCGAAGCCGACATCGACCAAACATTGGCGCAATTTACAGTGGCGCTAAACAGCTGAGAGTACAACAGCGCCACAAAAATCATAGCCGAACGTAGCCGACAATAATCAATCTGCGCCTACTGCTTTGCACCCACGCAACACTCATAGTTTTAGCCGCCATAGTAAACACTAGTGCTAACCCCATCCGGATGTGCATCACGGCAAAAACGCCTGCAGGGAATAATGCAGGTTGAACAATATGACCTGTTTGTCACATCTGACTATCGCACTGTTTATTACCTCACCGGGCTCCTCGCCGATCCGCACGCCCCAGTTCTGTTCGCGCAACACTCGGATGGAAGGACGGGTGTAATCTCGACCGCGGCTGGTGTCGCACTGTGTGACACAGAGCTTTACTTAGAATCATATTCTATCCAACGTTGCATCGAATCACCGGGGCGTGACGCCGCCGAGTTGCTCAAACAATTACTGACCGGTGTTTTATCAGGCCCAGTCCGGCGTTGCGGTGTCGAACGCGAAAGCACCGCAGGCCTTTACGAACATGTGATTACAAACCAATATTCCGGAGTTGAACTTCTGGATGCCTCCTTCGGCTTGCGCAAAATGCGCAAAACCAAGGATGCTGATGAAATTCTTTGCATCCGGGACAACCTTAAATTGTGCACCGTGGCATACGACGCAGCACGCGAAGTTATTGCGCCCGGCTTCACGGAAATTGACGTCTATTCAGCCATGTCCAAAGCAATTAACAAGCTGACTGGAACCACAACAACTTTCGCGGGTGACTTTGCTTGCGGCGAACGCGGAATAAAAGAAGGCGGTGCCCCGACCTCGCGCAAACTCCAAACTGGAGACCTCTACATTCTGGACATCTTTCCTGCCATAGACCTCTACCGCGCCGACACCACCCGAACATTCTGCATAGGCACACCCACGGATCTGCAGATGCAAACCTGGCAAGTGGTAATGGATGCAGTCCGCATGGGCGAAGCAATGGCAAAACCCGGGATTTCAGCAAGCACTGTATACGAAAGTATAAAACTCTTCTTGGACGCGCACCCCTCAACTGAAAAAAGTTTCTGGCACCACGTAGGCCATGGACTGGGGAACCGCGGCCACGAAGCGCCCCGCATCATACCGGGAAGCACTGACCTCTTTGAGGTCGGAGATGTCTTCACACTCGAACCGGGTGTGTATACCAGCGCACTGCAGGGTGGCATTCGCCTGGAAGACAACTACCATATGCGCAGCGACGGACCCGAAGATCTGTATAATTACTCATGGGCATTGTAAAACTCGCAACCAAGCGCATTGGCATTGCGGGTTTTTTGCATGAGTCCAATACCTTTCTAGCAGTTGCCACCGTACGCAAGAACTTTGAAGATGCAAGCCTGACAAAAGGCCCGGCAGTGCTCCAGCGGTGGACCGACAGCAAGCACGAGCTTGGCGGCTTCATCGAAGGTGCCAAGCAGTTTGGATTTATGGCTATACCCATAATGGCCACTTACGCAATCCCGGGCGGCGCTATTACTAGCGAGACTTTTGATAAATTACTTGATGAGCTTGAAGCCGAAATCGTCAAGAACCTGCCACTTGACGGCTTACTACTTGCTTTGCATGGGGCAACCGTGTCCGAGAACTTTCCTGATGCCGATGGGGAAATTAGCCGGCGCGTGCGTCAAATCGTCGGAATAAACACTTCAATAATTGCAACGCTAGACTTACACGCCAATGTCTCGGCAAAAATGGCAGCCCACACAAATGCTACAGTCATCTACCGCACCAATCCGCATATTGATCAGCAGGAACGCGGACTTGAGGCAGCAAGCCTGATGGCACGCACACTAACCCGAGAAATTACACCCGTTCAAGCATTGGAATGCCCACCAATGCTAATCAACATTTCCAGCCAATACACACAACGGGCGCCCGCAGCCCACCTTTATGACGACGCTCTGGAGGTCATGAATTGGCCCGGTATATTGTCAGCCAGTGTTGCTATGGGCTTCTACTACGCAGACGTCGAGGAAATGGGGGCATCATTTATTGCAGTCGCACACAATGACGCCGCGCTTGCAACCAAAGCCGCCAAGTGGATGGCACACCGTGCTTGGAAACGCAGGCACAGTTTTACAGGTAAAACATTTCGCCCAACCGAAGCGGTGCTAAAGGCCTCGCAGTCGGCGCAGACACCGGTTGTTTTAATGGATATGGGCGACAACGTCGGCGGCGGCAGCGCAGGAGATGGCACTATTCTGCTCCAAGAACTAATGCAGCAGGGAATCCCCAACGCATTAGTAGTTCTCTACGACCCAGACACCGTAAAGA
>Ga0209553_1001108_pt1 | contig 13617 bp, 12 predicted proteins | sample LauGreFBDMM110DN_2_FD_188217 | JGI IMG/M metagenome (GOLD analysis project Ga0209553, IMG submission 188217) | Freshwater lake microbial communities from Lake Michigan, USA - Fa13.BD.MM110.DN (SPAdes) (version 2) | ecosystem: Environmental > Aquatic > Freshwater > Lake | place: Lake Michigan...
TGATTTCCTCTGCACTTAAATAGTACAGGCTATACGCTACTCAAAATAAGCCTAAACTTCAATGAAATCATGATGGTTCTCTAATGGCTTCCAATAGAAATTGAGTTCTATTGGAAAATCTCGGTTGAACATAACTAGGAGGGAAGATATGCAATTATCAAAAATTACGCTGACAGTTGTTGCTGCTTTAGGTGTCGGACTGGGTGCGGGGATGGCATCAACCGCCTTCGCACTCGATCTTTACGTGGACAAGAAAACTAAACAGATCTTTACAGAGGGGGGGCCTGAGCGGGAGAAGATTGGCTCCTTCACTAAGGTTGATGATGCTCCTGCTGAATCTGCAGTAAAAGCAGATGCATCCGATCCAACGCAACTCCGAAGAGATCGATCAGCTGCAATGAGGGAAAAAGCTGCAAGTGCACGCCTGATTAATGATGTCGCGGTTCTTCAAGAACGTGTCAAGGAGACCGAAAGTGTCCACATGAAGTTTGATGACCGTGGTCTGCACTTTGAGAGCAAGGACGGCAACTTCTCGATGTCCTGGAATGGACGGTTACAAGTCGCATCACAGTACAACTTTATCAATGATCCCCAGGCTAATTCTAGTTATCTAAATTCTTCAGCTCATGAAACTGCTAGCCTCCCTAATGAATTCAATAGCGGCATGAATATTCGCCAAGCTCGTTTGGGTGCTGAGGGCACATTCATGAAGATCCTAGACTACAAGTTTGAGTATGACTTTAGCCGAGCCAATGGAACGGTGGCAGCCGGAATTACTGACGCATTCGTACGATTGAATCAGAGTAATGCGCTGTCATATAAATTGGGATCCTTTAAGGAACCATTCAGCTTGGAAGAGGCGGCCAGTAACCGATACCTCACCTTTATTGAACGTCATATGTCAGTCAATACCTTTGTTGATAACCCAAACACCTACAAGACCGGTATCGGCGCCAATTATGCGATCCCCCGGTGGCAGACCGGTTGGGCCTTTATGACAGAGCCGGTCGGCGCCTGGTCATCAGCCTCCACCTCGGTTAATTCGGGTAGCTCAGGAAATGGCAATGGTAACCAAAACCGAAATAACGGATCCGGAGACATGGGGTGGGAGGGCATCGCCCGCATATCTGGTCGACCATTTATGATTGATGATACCCGCTTCGTTCATGTTGGTATGTCTGGTGGCCATACCGACGTCACTAACTCGTATAAGTCTGATGGAACCTTTCAAGGCGCAGGTGGAACGGGTGGTGGTGGTGGGATGGCCTTTTTTGCCTTCCCTGGAACCAACGTCGACCGAACCAATATGCTGAATACCGGTAACTTAACGTATGGGAATGCGGGTTCGGCTAATCAAGTCCGGATAGATAGCTATGATCGATACGCAGCGGAAATCTGGTTAAATCACGGCCCATGGTCAGTTCAAGGGGAATATCTCCGTACCAATATCAATGGATTGGGGTATAACACCGGCGAGCACCTGACCGGCGCCTACGGGTTTGTAAGTTATTTCTTGACGGGCGAATCTAAGGCTTATCACGTTAGGAATGGAGCGGCGAACCGGTTAAGACCTAGACAGCCCTTTGGTTAGACCAAGAATAGTGGATGGGGTGCTTTTGAGGTTGCAGCTGGTTATGACTATATCGACATGAATAACGGGATCATTAAAGGAGGTAAGGCGGACATGGCCAGAATGGGCTTAAACTGCTACCCTCACTCAAATATCAAATGGCAAGCTAATATTCAGCACATTTTAGATGTGAATACTGCCGGCACTCCGCGCAATGAAGCAGGTACAGGCTATTCAGGTGGCGCTGGCGCGCGTACCAACGGTATGAATAATGCCAATATGACCTTCTTTGTAACGCAACTCCAGGTCGATTTCTAAGAGTGCCATAACACTCGCTTCAAGACGTAATCCTCAAGGACCCCGGAGATCTCCGGGGCCCTTTTTTACATCTACAGCTCTAGTCCTCATAAAGATAGAGCACACTGATCTTGTATCAACCGGTGCATCCCAAAGGGAGAGCTGCTAGAATCCATGCAACATCCTCTTGAAAAAGAGAAATATTCCCTCAACGAACTAACTCTGTCCATCGCTTGTCGAACTTTTTATGGAACGAATTATTGCCATTATTCTTGTCCTTGCATCCGTCAGCCCGCTCACGTGGGCATTCGATGTGAAGAGCCCCGGACCAGAATGGACCGAGGCCAAGCGGTCTCATGAATTAGTCATCTTCATCAAAGACGTGAACGAGGGTCGTAAGATCATTGCGGTTTCAGAAGTGAATGCCTTGCCTGAGGCCATCTTCAATATCGTTAGCGATATCGAAAACCACTCCGAGTTTATGCCCTATGTGAAAGAATCGAGGATACTGAGCCGCAGCAGTGATACCGAGCTTGTTTTCTATCAACGTATCGCACCCCCATTCGTGAGCGATCGCGATTATCCACTCAGATTCACAATGACCCGCGGCACACCAGCAAATGGAAATGTATTCAAGACCGAGTGGAGCGTTACTCCAAAGACCATCCCCGAGATCAAGGGTGTTGTGAGACTCACGCTCAATGATGGATCCTGGCTGATAGAGCCAACCGATGGGGGTAAACGGTCGCGCCTCACTTACACACTGTTGACCCACCCGGGTGGGATGATTCCAGACTTCGTTGTAAACCAATCAAATACCGTTGCAATCCCAAAATTATTCGAAGCGGTCAAGAAACGTGCGACCGAGAAGAGGATTGCATTAAATTAAGTCAGCCTCTTCTCGTCTAAAAAGACGATCCGGCACCACCCATCATCGTCACACCATCAAATATGCCCAGCAAGGTCTACTACAACAGCGCCTGCCCCGTCTGCGATGCGGGCATTAAAGATCAGCGCCGTCGCATGGAGGGGTGTGGCCTAAAGGATATCGAGTGGGTCGATGTGCACGCTCATCCGGAAATGGTGTCCGAGCTTGGCGCATCACTGGAAGAGGTGCGTGAGCGTCTGCACGTTAAGGACTCAGATGGTCGGATCAGTGTGGGGTCAGATGCATTCACCCACCTCTGGTCACAAACCCATGGACAGCGCTGGCTTGCTGCGGCGTTACAGTTGCCCGTACTCAAGCAGGCCATGCGTTTAATGTATAACCTCTTCGCACGACTGCTCTATCGCTGGAATCTCGCCAAGAAGAACTGGTGATGGCGTTACGAAGGCACCCCTTCAGAAGAGGGGGTATATCTGAGTGGAGTCAAGGGAGGTGCATTAAACTATCTTCCAGTGAATGTCTTCCCCCGCCCGTAGCGGAATTAGTGCCTCTCCAAAAAACTTCATCTCAGATGGAACTCTCCAGCTCTCCTTCACCAGCGTAATGGTCTCCCGGTTACGCGGTAGCCGGTAGAAATCCGGGCCATGAAAACTTGCGAAGGCTTCCAGTTTATCTAACGCCCCCACCTGATCGAAGGCCTCTGCATAAAGTTCAATGGCGGCATGTGCGTTGTAAATGCCCGCACAGCCACAGGAAGACTCCTTACTAATCTTAGAGTGAGGGGCGCTGTCAGTCCCTAAGAAAAATCTTGTATCGCCACTGGTAGCCGCATCGACCAATACCTGTCTGTGACGCTCTCGCTTGAGTACTGGTAGGCAGTAGTGGTGAGGACGAATACCGCCCTGGAAGATGGCGTTACGATTCAGTAGCAGGTGATGCGGGGTAATGGTCGCAGCGATGCCACTCGACGCAGCTCGAACGAAGTCCACCGCCTCTTGGGTCGTGATGTGCTCCATCACCACCCGTAATTGTGGGAATCGTTGGGTGATGGGGAAGAGCACCTGATCAATGAAGACCCTCTCCCGGTCAAATATATCCACCTCGGGGTCAGTCGACTCACCATGCACGAGCAACGGCATGCCCACCCTCTGCATCTCACCGAGCGTGGCATAACAACGAGCGATATCCGTCACCCCTAAATCAGAGTGGGTGGTCGCCCCGGCAGGATAATATTTGACGCCATGGACTACTCCACTGGCCTTGGCAGCGACGATCTCCTCAGGGGTGGTATGGTCGGTCAGGTACAGCGTCATCAGCGGCTGAAAGTGCATCCCTGGAGGCAAGGCTTCCAGAATACGATCACGGTAAGATGCCGCCATGTCGGTTGTCACCACCGGAGGCCTGAGATTGGGCATGACGATGGCCCGGGCGAAACGATGCGCTGTATGGGGCAACACGGCCTTCATCTGAGGTCCATCGCGAAGATGAAGGTGCCAATCGTCTGGGCGGGTGAGGGTTATCGTCGTCAAGATGAGGTATGCCGTAACCATTTCTGGTGGGAGCTACGATTGTACCCCAGCAGCTTAATGGATAGGTTCGGAATAGGATATATCTGACCGGTTGCAATTCCCCGCTTGAGGGAGCAAGACAAAAAATACCATGCGACTCCTCAATTAATTTGGCAGAATGTACCCCATCGTTGTAGTTATTCCTTAATGAGGGAGAGATCAGGATGAAATATCAGAGCTTTCAAGAGTTCGGCACTTACATCGCAGAGCGTAATCCAGGCCAGCCAGAGTATCTACAAGCGGTAGTTGAAGTGATGGAGAGTCTCTGGCCCTTCATCACCAGTCACCCACGTTATGCCGAGCACGGTCTGCTAGACCGCTTGATCGAGCCAGAACGGATTGTCATGTTCCGCGTATCTTGGGTCGATGACCACGGCGAAGTAAAAGTGAACCGTGGCTACCGGATCCAACACAGCTCTTCAATCGGACCCTACAAGGGCGGCACCCGTTTTCATCCCTCGGTCAATCTGTCCATTCTCAAGTTTCTGGCCTTCGAACAGACCCTCAAGAATTCCCTGACCACACTGCCGATGGGCGGCGGCAAGGGCGGCGCTGATTTTGATCCTAAGGGGCGTAGCCCCGGAGAGGTGATGCGTTTCTGCCAGACCTATATGAGCGAGCTATTTCGCCATATCGGTTCTGATACCGATGTACCTGCAGGTGATATCGGTGTCGGTGGTCGGGAGGTCGGGTTCATGGCCGGGATGATGAAGAAACTCTCTAACCGTTCTGATGCCGTCTTTACTGGCAAGGGATTGAGTTTTGGGGGATCACTCATCCGACCAGAGGCCACAGGCTACGGAACGGTATACTTTGCTGAGGAGATGCTTAAACACACCGGTCGATCTTTCGATGGTCTACGGGTCTCCGTCTCGGGCTCCGGCAATGTCGCTCAATATGCTGTGGAGAAAGCAATGTCACTGGGGGCTAAGGTGGTTACAGTCTCCGACTCGAGCGGCACGGTTGTTGACGAACAAGGATTTACTTCAGAGAAGCTGGCCATCCTGATGGAAGTGAAGAATCACCTGAGGGGACGTGTCAAAGACTATGCTGAAAGGGCGAAGGTAAATTTTGTTGCAGGTGAACGGCCTTGGCATGTTCCGGTTGATGTGGCCTTACCGTGTGCGACCCAGAACGAGCTGGATGAGAAGGATGCATCCACCCTGATCAAGAATGGGGTGATCTGCGTAGCCGAAGGGGCCAATATGCCCTCCACAGCAGAGGCTGTGAAACTATTTGAGCATAGCAAGGTTCTATTCGCTCCGGGCAAGGCCAGCAATGCAGGCGGGGTTGCGACCTCTGGCCTAGAGATGAGTCAGAATGCAATGCGACTCTCCTGGTCAAGAGAAGAGGTTGATGAGCGCTTACTAGAAATCATGAAGGCGATACACCGGTCCTGCCTTCAGTACGGACAACGCAAAGACGGCAGCGTCAGCTATGTGGATGGTGCCAACGTAGCCGGCTTCGTCAAGGTTGCAGATGCGATGCTGGGTCAGGGCGTGATCTAATGGATCCAGATCGACTTAACATTCACAAATTCGCGAATGCCGTGGGAGGAAAGCTCCCGGCCAAAACCGGATGACTTGATCCCTCCAAAGGGCAGCCTCGGATCGGATCTAACTATCCCATTGATGAAACTACTGCCGGCATGTACTTGCCGAGCAATCTTCTCCGCTCGTATCGAGTCACAACTCCAAATACTGGATCCCAATCCAAAACGAGTGTCATTGGCAATATGTATGGCCTCACTCTCATCTGTAGCTCGGATCACGATCGCCACCGGCCCGAATAACTCTTCATGGTAAGCACGGGTCTTTACCGTGACTCGGTCGAGTATTGAGGGTGAGTAGAATGCGCCCTCCCCCGAAATGGGTTTGCAACCGAGTAGCGCTTCTGCACCTTGTGCAATCGAGTCACACACCTGCAGATGTAGATACTCCCTCAAATCAAGACGCGCAAGAGGACCCATTTGGATATTCTCACTCAACGGATCACCCATCTTAAGATCTCTCGTTTTTTGCATAAAAATGGACACGAACTCGTCTGCAATTTCTGCAACGGGGATGATCCTCTTGGCGGCGATACAAGACTGCCCGCAATTCTGAAAACGTGATTTCACTGCATTGGTCGCAGCCAATTCCAAATCGGCATCTTTCAGAATGATGAATGCATCCGATCCACCCAACTCTAGTACACACTTCTTAAGATGCTGTCCGGCATGGGCGGCGACTACACGACCCGCAGCCTCAGAACCAGTGATCGTCACCGCATGAACATGACGGCTCGCAATGGCCTCGACCACATCAGCAGACTCAATCATGAGGGTGGTAAAGAGAGATGCTGGGAATCCCGCATTGAGAAATAATTGTTCTATTGCCAGTCCGCATTGAGGCACATTAGAAGCATGCTTCAGGACACATCCATTCCCCGCCATCAGAGCAGGTGCGGAGAAACGAATTACCTGCAGGAACGGGAAATTCCACGGCATCACGCCCAGCACCACGCCAAGCGGTTGATACGATACATAACTCCTACTGGCCTCAGTCTGGGCCATCTCATCTCGCAAGAAATTCTGGGCATGTACCGCGTAGTAGTCGCAGATGAGTGCGCATTTCTCCACCTCATCGTAGGCCTCTCGTATCGGCTTACCCATCTCGATCGAGATCATCCTGCCATAATCAGCCGCACGCTCTCGAAGTAGTCTGGCGGCACAACTCATCTTTACCACACGCTCATCGAAGCTGGTCTGCGACCATTTCTGCTGGGCAATGTCAGTCTGCTGCAGCGCGGTGGCAAGATGATGACTATCCCAACTAGTGTATGTCTTAACGATCTTATTGGTCGCCGGGTTCAGACTGATATAAGGCATGATGTGCTATCCTCTAGATAAAATTTTAAGGGTAACAAGGGAGCCTGAATTGATTAGGGGGTTGCTTGCCGCTCGCCTCCCTCGTTCCACTTTATTATCTTAATATAGCAGTCCATGAAAAAGTCTCTACAAGTAATATTATTACTGGCTTTGACTGGAGCAGCTTTTGCCAGCCAGGACGAAGATTTCATGGCTGCCCGTCAGGCATTCCAGTCCGGGAACGCTGGCCGCCTGGAGACTCATGCCAAACGTTTACAGGGGCATGTACTGGAGCCGTATGCATCCTACTACCAGCTAAGTCTTTATCTGGAAAATGCCCGCCCTGATTCAATCAAAAAATTTACCTCTCAATACCGGGATAGCTCACTCTCTGATCGGCTACACAGTGAATGGTTAAAGAGCCTGGGTAAGAAACAGCAGTGGGATCTATTCGCCGCAGAGTATCCGACCCTAATTAACAAGGATACTGAGCTCATCTGTTATTCCCTGCAGCAGCGCATCTCATCCGGTGATGAGACCGCAATGATTGAAGCTCGCCCTCTGTGGTTTAACGCCCACGACCTGCCAAAGAGCTGTACCCCGCTCTTTGAAGCGCTCTCTTCAACCGGTCTAGTCACCACAGAAGATGTATGGACACGTCTAAGGCTGACCCTTGAGGTAGGCAACGTGAGCGTTGCAAAGCATGTGAATCGCTACCTCCCGAATGGTCAATCGATCAATGACCATAGACTGAATGAGGCCACCAGCAACCCTCTGCGCTACTTGGACCAACACCGTCACGAGATCAAGACCCGTGCCGATCGTGAGACTGCACTCTATGCACTAATACGTCTACTCCGGAGCGGCCCAGATCAGGCCTTTGCATACTGGCCCAAGGTCCGTGACCGTTTCGATCCCTCGGAGCAGTCCTACTTCCTCGGACATCTAGCAAGTCAGGCGTCAAGACGGCTTGACCCACGTGCTTTGGGCTGGTTTCAGCGGTCTGCAGAAACCCACCCTGCAGCACCCCTCTCAGATGTCCAACTCGCCTGGCAAGTCCGGGCAGCTCTGCGTGCTTCTGATTGGAAGACCGTCCTCAGAAGTGTCGATACTATGTCCGCCGCAGAACAGCAGTCTGGCGTGTGGCGTTATTGGAAGGCACGTGCGCTCAAGACTGCGGGCAAGAATATAGAGGCCAATGCGCTCTTGGCACCCCTCAGCTCTGAACACAGTTTTTATGGCCAACTGGCCGAAGAGGAGATCGGGATTGTGATCGGTACCGCGGATGAGCCCTATAAAGCAGGGCCCAAGGAGATTACCGCGATCCAACAGTTGCCTGGAATCCAGAGGGCTCTTGCCCTCTATCGGCTTAATCTGCGTAACGAAGGGATGCGAGAATGGAACTGGAGTATCCGCGGCTTCGATGACCGGCGCCTGCTCGCTGCCGCAGAGGTAGCACGTCGCAGCGGGATCTATGACCGCGCCATCAGCACCGCTGACCGGACCGTGCATCTGCATGACTTTAGTCTGCGCTTTCTCACCCCACACCGCGAAATCATGCAAGGCCACCTTCAGCAACAGCAATTGGATGAGGCATGGGTATACGGACTCATCCGCCAGGAGAGTCGTTTCATTAATGATGCCAAGTCCAGTGCTGGGGCGATGGGTCTGATGCAACTAATGCCCGCCACTGCGGGATGGGTGGCGAAGAGAATGGGTATTAAGAACTACCACCACGGTTTGGCCAACGAAGTGAGTACCAACCTAGCCCTGGGAACCTACTACCTCAAACACGTCCTAACCTCACTCGATAACCAGCCATTACTGGCCTCGGCAGCTTATAATGCCGGCCCCGGGCGTGCCCGGCGGTGGCGAGACACAAAACCGCTAGAAGGCGCGATTTATGCTGAGACCATCCCCTTCACCGAGACGCGCGACTACGTTAAAAAGGTCTTAAGTAACTCGATGTATTACGCCAGCACACTCGGCCACCGGACCCAGACTCTGCAGTATCGTCTCGGTGTGGTTGCACCCAAATCATCTGCAAATAATTCACCCGAAGGGGGAGACCCATCACCATGAAAATCAGAAAAGTCTGCATCATCGGTGGCAGCGGTTTTGTTGGCAAACATATCGCTCACTGGCTGACCGCAGAGGAGATCTCTGTACGGATTGCCACCCGTCATTACGAGCACGCCCGTGAGATTCTGGTACTTCCGACAGCGAGTGTGATGGAAGCGAATGTACACAATGATGCCGAGCTCGATCGATTGCTGACTGGGATGGATGCAGTCATCAACCTGGTTGGAATACTGCATGGCAATTTTACAAAAGCGCATATCAATCTGCCACGCAAGATAGTTGGTGCATGTCACCGTAACGGCGTCTCACGTCTGGTACATATGAGCGCGCTTCATGCCGATACGAACGGCCCCAGCGATTATCTGCGCTCAAAAGGTGAGGGCGAGAAAATTGTACAGTCCTCGGATTTACAGACAACTGTCTTCAGACCATCGGTCATCTTCGGCCCCGGAGACTCCTTTCTCAATCTCTTTGCCGGCTTAGTGAAACAGATGCCTCTGATTCCACTGGCATCCCCGAATACCAAATTCCAACCGGTCTTTGTAGAGAATGTAGCGCAGGCATTTGTTGCAAGCCTCTCTGACCACATGACCTTCGGGCAGAGATACGACTTATGCGGACCCAAGGTCTACAGTCTGCGTGAACTGGTTGAGTATGTGGCACTGACCACTGGGCGAGATCTCACCGTCATCGGACTGAGTGACAGACTCTCCTATCTACAGGCACTGTTAATGGAGTGGCTGCCCGGCAAGCTCATGACCCGTGACAACTATTATTCGATGAAGGTAGACAGCATCTGCGACTGCGCCGGTAGCGGCAACCTTTCGAACGTATTCGGAATTCGCCCGACCCCATTGGAAGAGATCGCCCCTCTCTATCTGGCATTGAAACGACCACGCGATCGGTATACCCGTTTCCGCGATCAGGCACGACGGTAAATAACCATCCCATGAAGATTTATTTAGTCGGTGGTTCAGTTCGAGACGAGCTGCTAGGCCTCCCCATCAAGGACCACGATTACGTCGTTGTTGGATCCACTCCGGAGGAGATGACACGCCTCGGCTACCGCCCAGTGGGCAAGGACTTCCCGGTATTTCTCCACCCCCAAAGCCACGAGCAGTACGCTCTGGCCCGCACCGAGCGCAAGATCTCACGCGGCTATAAGGGCTTTGAAGTCTACGCCGCTCCAGAGGTCACTCTGCAAGAGGATCTGGCACGTCGTGATCTGACCGTCAATGCCATTGCCAAGGATCAGGACGGCAACATCGTCGACCCATTTAACGGCGTCTCTGACCTCAAGATCGGCATGCTGCGCCACGTCAGCCCGGCCTTCAGTGAGGACCCTGTGAGGGTCCTTCGGACAGCTCGTTTTGCTGCACGATTCGGCTTTCGCATTGCTCCAGAAACACTCTCTCTGATGAATGAGATGGTACGCAATGGTGAGGTTGATGCGCTGGTGCCGGAGCGGGTGTGGCAAGAGCTTGCGCGCGGATTGATGGAGAGTAAGCCCTCACGCATGTTCTATGCATTACGTGAATGTGGCGCTCTCGCACGTATCTTGCCAGAAGTGGATGTCTTGTTCGGCGTACCCCAACCATTGCAACATCATCCGGAAATTGATACCGGTTTACACAGTATGATGGTGGTCGATCACGCCGCCTTAAAGAATTATTCCTTACCTGTACGTTTTGCAGCGCTTACTCATGACCTCGGTAAGGGGGCGACACCACCTCATGAGTGGCCGCAACATACCGGGCACGAGACTCGTAGCGTACAGCTGGTCAAGGATCTCAGCGATCGTATCCGCACTCCCAACGCCGAGCGTGATCTGGCCCTACTATCTGCTCGGTATCACGGAGATGTGCATCAGGCGGCGGAACTACGTCCTGATACCATTGCAGACATGCTTCAGTCGATAGATGCTTACCGCAAACCGGACCGCTTCGAAGAATTTATGCAGGCCTGTGAGTGCGACTTCCATGGTCGACCCGGTTATGCTGAGCGACCCTACCCTCAGTCGGAGCGTTTACGTAGTGCATTCATCGCCGCCAGAAGCGTCGACGCAGGGGCCATTGCCGCCGAACTATCCATTACCATTAGCGACCCCAGTCTCCTCTCACCCGCTATCAACTCACGGATCCGCGAGACCCGCACCGCCGCAATCAAAGCACGGCTGCTGTGATTCCAGATCGCCTTAATGAGACCACAAATCACCGCGTTGTCATTGTGTATCTGAGAATGATAAGTCAGTGAGCAGCCTTTCCCCCTGCCCGTGAAAAAAGTTTCCTTACTCCTTCTCATATGGTCAGCGTTGTTTATGCAGATCGCGATGGCAGAACCGGGAGTGGATGAAGATATTGAGGTCAAGGTCAAAATAGCAGGAGAGAGTGTGACTGTTGATCTGAGCCTTGTGGTCCCGGCCACCCGTCAAGAGGTCTGGTCGGTCCTAACCGATTTTAGACATATGGCAGACTTTATCTCCAACCTGAAGGAAAGTCGGGTGATCAGCACTTCTGGAAATACACTAAAGATTTTCCAGCGAGGTGTTGCAACCTATGGCCTAATCAATTTTCCATTTGTGTCTACTCGAGAGATACATCTGACCCCATTCGATAAGATTAAGTCCCGCATGATCAGTGGCAATATGCGAAGAATGGAGGGAACGACGAGACTAATTGATGAGGGTGGACAGACTCGGATCATCTATCATACCGACACCATCCAAGAGGTTTGGGTACCCCCCTTAGCAGGAAATATTTTTGTCGAGTACGAAATCCGAGAGCAATTCAAAGAGATGAAGAATGAAATAATGAAGAGGAAGCGAGTGAATACTCCTTCGGTGTCGATCAAGATCCCTGTACATTGATCGTGTGTGACTGCCCCGTTATCCATTGCAAGACAACATAAACCTAAGCGCCCTGTCATAAGTAACGATCAGTGATAGAAATAAATAGCCCACTCCCACAAGACTTCTCCACACTGCCCCCTGACCGCGTATTGGACGCGGTGGAGAGCGTAGGATTTCGCAGCGACGGTCGCCTACTAGCACTCAACAGCTACGAAAACCGCGTCTACCAGATCGGACTTGAAGAGGGCGCTCCACTGATTGCAAAATTCTATCGGCCGAAGCGATGGACCGATGCGGCCATACTTGAGGATCATTCCTTCGTGCAAGAACTGGTCGATCACGAGATTCCGGTGGTGCCGGCGATGTTACTGAATGGAAAGACACTGCACACTTTTGAGGGGTTCCGGTTCTCTGTTTTCCCAAAACATGGTGGCCGCGCACCCGAACTTGAAGGCCGCTCGACACTTGAATGGATGGGGCGATTCTTGGGGCGCATTCACGCGATCGGTTCCCTCAAACCATATCAAGAACGTCCCACTCTAGATATCAAGAGCTTTGGTGAACAACCGCGCGATTATCTGCTTTCTCATGAGTTCATTCCGGCCGATCTCGATACAGCCTATCGCAGCGCAGTCGACCTGGCACTTGATGGTGTACGGCACTGCTTTACCCGTGCGGGTGAGGTGGCTAGCCTACGCTTGCACGGAGACTGCCATGTAGGTAACGTGCTATGGACGGATCAGGGTCCTCACTTCGTAGATTTTGATGACAGTCGAATGGGACCTGCGGTGCAGGATCTATGGATGCTATTGTCGGGCGACCGCGCCGATATGGTCCGTCAATTAACCGATGTACTGGCCGGGTATGAAGACTTCTGTAATTTCAATGAAAGAGAACTTCACCTGATCGAGGCACTGCGGACCCTACGACTGATCCATTACGCGGCATGGCTCGCATACCGCTGGGATGACCCCGCCTTCAAGCAGGCATTCCCCTGGTTTAATACCCAACGGTATTGGCAGGACCGCATTCTCGAATTGCGTGAACAGATTGCACTGATGGATGAGCCGCCTCTATGGCAGGCATAAATCATCGACTCTGAAGGGATCCAGAATCTCTCTCAAAATAAAATCGGCATGACTAATCAGCCCATTCTTTGCCCTTGCGGAAACGCCAATAAAGAATATACCGACTGCTGTGCCGGCTATCTGAAAGGTTGTAAGGATCCTACTACTGCAGAAGCATTAATGCGTTCTCGATACACCGCATACACGCTCGGGAATGAAGATTATCTACTCTCGACCTGGCATCCAAGCACCCGCCCGGATTCACTTAAACTGGCGGATGGCCCTCACAAGAAATGGTTAGGGCTACGCATCAGTCGTCATGAACCGAGATTTTCCATTAGGACGGAATCAGGGCGAATAAATGGGTGTGAATTTTGCTGGCAAATCGAATGATTTTGATGCGTCCCATAAGCCTTGTATCCAAGTTCGCTGCTTCATTGCCACAGCAAGA
>Ga0209553_1001109_pt1 | contig 13614 bp, 9 predicted proteins | sample LauGreFBDMM110DN_2_FD_188217 | JGI IMG/M metagenome (GOLD analysis project Ga0209553, IMG submission 188217) | Freshwater lake microbial communities from Lake Michigan, USA - Fa13.BD.MM110.DN (SPAdes) (version 2) | ecosystem: Environmental > Aquatic > Freshwater > Lake | place: Lake Michigan, USA...
TCCTGACAAGAAAATCGTCTGGAAGTACACCGGCCCGCACCGCGCCCACGAAATTCAGATTCTGACGATCAACGGCAAACCCGTTGAGGGTTTGCCGTTGAAATGAGAGCATGTGATGAGAATGCTTGGGCCGGCCTACTACTTTGTCAAGTCTTAAAATGTAGGTTGGACATTCTTGTCCGACTGCGTTTTGACGGGTAACAATGCCCATCCTATCCCCAAAATCAATCATTGACAGGACACACCAGACTCGGATCTCAAAAGTCCCACGCCAGTCGCATGCCGAAGCCTGAGTAGTTTCCACCGCTGATGTTTCCGCCGGTTAGGGTACCACGGTCGTCAAGTGCCGTGTAAACATAGTTGCCCTGGATTTTCATGTTCGGATTGAGGAACCAGTTCAGGCCCAACGTCACATCGTCCACACGACCACCATCCATCCCGGAGTCCTGCAGATTCGACGCACTGTAACGGGCACCGACCTGCCACGCTCCAAAGCCACACTTCGAACCCAAATTGTCATGCGGAATGACGCGCCCAAATGCCCCGGCCTTCTTTTCGTATTCGCGGTGTTCTCCGGTCAGAAAGTAGAGTGCTTCCGCGTACCAGCCGTGAAAGAAGACTGTTCCCAATTGAGTACCGCTCGGAGCACTGGTGCCATTGCCTTCGCTGTTCTTGTTCCAAGCACAGGTGTATTCAGTCTGGATCAACAGTGAATCCAATTGGAGAACCCATTCCAGCCCTCCGAAATCCACTTCGCTGGTACGAAACGTACCCGTATTTTCCAAGACTGGGTTCAGGGCGCCGGGGCCGTTTCGCAAAGATGCACGAGTTCGATACCGCGTTTTTCCGTCGTTTGGATCACGCATGCTTCCCGCGACACCAAGATGCATCAGATATTTACCTTCATCTTCGTACCACGGAAGATAAGAGATCCGAGTTGTCCAAGCATACTCGCCTTCACCGATGCCATACGCAAAGGGGTTGGTGGAATTTCTGAACACACCAGTGGACCACGTTCCAAGGTCATCGTCACTCCAGTTGTCATACAACATGATGCCAGGGTTAAACCCGTTGTTGAACGGACCGTAGAAGAGATCCTGATTGAAGGAGCGTTCCATGAAGTTCAGGTACCGACTGCTCGTTAGATGTTCAAATCCAATCGGTTCCTTAATGTTGCCAACTTTAATATTGCCGACCAATGGGACTTCACGGAAATTGACCCACAAGTCTGTGGGGGCGGTCACATGAGCCACATTTCTTTCTACCGCACCTGCATCTGGATCTACATTGATGCTATTGACGAAATCGTACTCAGTACACCAGTCAATCGTGCCATACATCGTTCCATCGGCCCGCAATCGAGCGCGGCGAAAGTTGGCAGAATCCGAACTGCCTTGATTCGGTATTGCAAAGGGAGCGTGGTTATCCTGCAATGACACGAAGTCAAACTGCACGCGACCGCCGACGTGAAACTTAAACTGTTTGTCTTTTGTGGATGCTTCCCAGCCGTTGTTCCACTTGCTGCTGAACGCCAGTGGATCTTCTTTCTTTTGCTCTTTGGCATCCTCTTTTTTGTCCACCGTCTGCGCGAGCTCAGACATCTGGCCAACGAGCACGTCTTCTGAGGTTTTTACCGCGTCTAGGTCTTGGCGAAGTTGCGAATTCTCCGCTTCAATCGCATCTAGACGACGCCTGAGGTCATCCAAGTCGTCCGCGGCGGCGGGCAGCGTAAATGCTGCAGCTATGAGTCCCACGATCACATACTTCCATGAATATCGGGTCATAATCTTTTTCTGTTTACGAGGCCCGTTGCTCAAAGAACAGCGCCGTATAACGGTTGCTTATTTTTTGATTGGATAAATTGTGCCTAATGTTCGCTGCGGATGGCGCGTTCATTCGCTGCGACCGCTCCAACCACAACTGAATTGACAACTCTCGTCATGCCTTTTGATCGGTTATGCACAACTTGCCAAATGATCAGGCTGTATAATTGTTAACAATCGCGAGTTGTGTGCAGTCAAGCTGTAACGGAAGTTCCGTTTGTGGCGATTGTGCTGTGGCAGAATCTGCTGCTACGGTGGAACCATCGTCTGTACGATGGACATTCATGTCCGTCGCATGGCCATAAAACACTGTCAAAGCGAAGGTTGTTTTGATGTGACAGCCGTTCGACAATGTGACGATGCATCGGCAATATCTCGGACAAGAATGTCCAACCTAGTGCGCCTGTGAGGGCGTTCGACTGGAGGCGTGCAAGTCCCTTCATGGACAGATCTGAGTCCATTAACTGAAAGTAACTGCGTTCTTGCAAGAGGAGGTGGAGAGCAACTGGAAGTGAACAATCGGTCCGCAGGATAACGAACTCGATTCGGCCTGTCGTTGTGGCGAGCCCGCTAGGTAACGGCGAAGCCCAAAATGCCATCGCACCCGGCACACCGGGATAACAAGGCAGAAGATGGTCAGCTCTGGAACAAAACAGATCGATCCGGAGACAACGGGGGTGGTTGGAGGCAGAACGATTGGAAAGTCAAACGTCGTAAACAGGGAATCCCATTACGGGTCAACTTACCGCGTGAATTGGACGCAGCCTCCCCCACTGGGCCATGCACGATTCGGCGATACCGCGATGGAGGTCAGAGCGCTCGTATGAGCTTTGAAACGGGGTAACGCCAGTGGAGCAAAGGGGCGCAGGAAGATTGATCGAGAGAGGCCAAACAATTGGAAGAACAACCTGACTTAATCGTGCCGCCGGTGACGAGCCGAACGGTGCGTAGATTCTCAGGAGACAACCTTTATTCGGCTTTCCGCGAGGTCGCTGCGAACAAGGGAGCACCTGGCGTGGACAATATCACGATCGAAGATTTCACAGCAGCTCTGGATCGGACTGTGACAAAACTTGAACAACAACTGCGGGATGCAACATACACTCCGCAGTCGATCAAGCGAGTTCACATCCCGAAACCGGGCACGAATGAAACACGCGGGGATGCAAAGACGCACTGCGTCGCGTGGATCGTCTGATCAAGGAACTGCGCAAGCACGTTGCTGACAATTCGGTGATCGGAAAGGAGTACACTCCGGAAGGGAAAGTCGTCCAGCAGTTTTCAACCGATCTGGAAGATCTTGGCGGACGAGCGGCAGAGAACTGGCCGTTCACGGCCATCCGTCTGGCGAACGGCTATACGCTGGTCAATCTGACTCACGGAAACAAGACGGTTGAAATGGACGCCGCAGGCAATGTCGTCTGGAAAATCAGCAACGATGACTTTCCGGACCTGAAGCCATTCGCCGATCCGTGCGGAGCCCAGCGACTTCCCAACGGCAACACGGTGATCTCCAGTTACGCGTCTCAGGAAGCCATCAAGGTCTTTGAAGTGACTCCCGAGAAGAAAATCGTCTGGAGGTACACCGGCCCGCACCGCGCCCACGAGATTCAGATTCTGACAACGAATGGCAAACCCGTTGAAGGTCTGCCGTTGAAGTGATCGCGTACGACGGAAATGCCTGATTTTGATGTAGGCCGGACGAAGCGCAGCGCCGTTCCGGCAGCTGTCTGGCAATTGCCGGAACGGCGCTGCGCTTGGTCCGCCCCTACAGACTGGAAAATCAATTTGGAACACTGATCTTCGCTAATGTCCGCTGATCATCGGATCGGAATGGTAGAAGCTTCCTTCTTAACATTACGAAATAGTTCAGGCCGCCTCTTGAGTATCGATTGTGACGATTACGACGAATTTCACAGTTACGACGTGCCAAGAGCATGGCGCCCGGCAGAATCGACCGCAGAGAAACCTGGAAACTGAGCGTGAAGTCACCGGGATTGTTAAGACGTTCACAATAATGAAAGTCGCGCCAGAAAGAACAACCGATAAAACGTTCAGGTCAGCCTCGCATTGTTTGATGGTATGCACCAGCGTCTTTTCACAATTGTTTGAATTGGTAAATCCGTCACAGCTAGGGTTCGGTCCTGATGCAACGCATTCGGGCATTGAACCTTTCGCTGATCGGCCTAGGAGCTTAGCGTGATTCATAGATCAGCGTCCGCACTTACTGTTTTTCTAGCTGTCGCGGTATCAATTCCGATCTATGGACAGACAGCGGAATCGCGATCAGGCGATCGCTTCGCAGATAGCCTGCAAGAACTGCAGCAGCGTATGGAAGCGCTGGAAACCCAGAACGCGAGTCTGGAATCGCAGTTGAACGCTCAGCGAGAATTGAACCTCGGTGATGAACCGGACTTTTCTGAATCACCCGAGAGTGCGGAAAACGTACCTGATTCCCTTGAAGCGCTGCTGAAGGCGACAGAGGAAACCGGGGAGCGTCTGAGCAAGATTGAAGAAGGAATCAAAAAGAACGCAGAAGCCGCAAAGAAGAAGAAAGAGGAAGACGCGAAGAAGGATAAGAAGTGGTTCGAAAAATACACGATCCGGGGATATGCCCAGTTTCGCGTGAATGATGTTCTCGACAGCGATGGGCCGGCTAAAGCACAGCATGTTGGGGACAGTTCGATCGGGGACAACCAGAGTTTCCTGATTCGCCGTGCCCGACTCATCCTCTCCGGCGACGTGTCTGAGCATCTTTCTCTTTACTTTCAGCCCGACTTTGCGTCGAACGTTCCGGGAAGTTCAGACGCCACTTCATTCGCGCAGATTCGAGACCTCTACGCGGATGTGTATCTCGACGACGACAAGGAATTCCGATTCCGAGTTGGACAGTCCAAGGTGCCATACGGCTGGGAGAACCTGCAGTCCAGTCAAAACCGACTGCCGCTGGACCGAAGCGATTCACTGAACAGTGCCGTTCGAAATGAACGCGATCTGGGAATTTTCTGCTACTGGACCCCTGTCGCAGTGCAGGAAACTTTCAAATACATCATGGATGAAGGACTCAAGGGATCAGGAAACTACGGACTCGCAGGATTTGGTGTCTACAATGGACAGGGTGGTTCGTTTCGCGAGCAGAATGATGACCTGCATGTCGTGGCTCGTGTTGCTTATCCGTTCTGGCTGAACGACTGCCAATTGGTTGAAGTCGGAATGCAGGGATACGCCGGGAAGTACAACGTCCTGACCAGCCCCATCAGCCCGCTTGGTATCGGCGGAACAACGGCTCCCACCAGCAATCCCGGTGGAATTGAAGATGAACGACTTGCTTGGACCTTCGTCTATTATCCGCAGCCGATCGGATTTCAATCAGAGTGGACTGTCGGCCGTGGCCCGTCTTTGAATGATGCTCAGACTGCGATCGGCGATGCAGCCACGTACGGCGGCTACGCGATGGCGATGTATCGCCAGAAACTTGAAAAAGGTGAACTGTGGCAATTTGCTCGCTGGAACTACTATCAAGGCGGATACAAATCGGAACGAAATGCTCCCGCGACGCGGATTGAGGAGTGGGAGTTTGGGACTGAATGGCAGTTCTCAAAGTCACTCGAATTCGTCGCGATGTATACGATCACCGACAGAACCAATACTCAAGCCATCAACACCGCGAACACCCGGTCATACCAACAGTTTGACGGGCATCTGTTGCGATTCCAAGTACAGGTGACTTATTAGACTTGCCTGACAAATGGAGGTTGACTGCAGACCTTCCGTAACGGAAGTTCTGTTTGTGCTGATTAAGTGCTGTTACGCGCCTTTGATTCCCAGTGCGCTGCCGGGTGTCCGGTAGGGCGGGCTGGGCTGCACCGATCCCGCGACCGGGCCGGTCGATGCTTCGGCGACCATTGTGCTCCGTCGTTGTCGAAACACCTTTTTCAACCAATCGGGATGGCCGAATTAAGCCTGGATCACCACGGCACTGGCTTGCCCAACACGCGTGACGCTTGTTTTGAGGAACAGTCCATTGGAGGTTGTTAGATGTTCGCCATGCACGACGTTCAGCGGTTGCTCAACGTCCGGCGTGGCGAAGTTCAACGTCTTTGGCACGACGCCATGCTGCGCTGCTACCAATGAGGCTGCGATTTCGCAAAGTGCGGCAGCGCTGCCTGAGCTTCCCATGTAGCTCTTGAATGCTGTGACCGGGACTGCATCAGCGCGATCACCAAGGATGCGCCGCAATGCCGTGGCTTCGTAACGATCGCGGGCCGGATGACCGGCGGCACACGCGTTAATGTGCCCCAGATCCGTAGCCGAAACCCCGGCTTGTGCCATTGCCGCTCGCGCCGCGTTGACAACGGCAGCGGCCTCGTCTGGCTGGCCTTCGCGGCTAGCGACCGTACTTGCCCCACAACCCAGCACGGTTCCCAGAATCTTCGCGCCGCGGGCCTCTGCGTGAGAACGAGCCTCCAAGATTAACGTGCATGAAGCTTCGGCAAGTGCCTCACCGGTACGATGAGCATCGAACGGACGCACTCGAGTTTCAGCAGGACCGTCCGCCAGAACATCCCAGTAATGGCTGTGACACGATTTCACAGGGTGCAGGCGCGTCCCTGTGACGCCCGTCACCATGACATCCGCGCGGTCACGACGAATGACATTGGCGGCTTCCGCGATCGCTAAACACCCTGACGCTTCATCCTGCGTGATCGAATTGTTCGGTCCGCGCGCATCCAATGCGATACCAAGGTGGCAGCCCGGCATGTTGGGAAGATATCGCAGTAACCACAGAGGTTCCATGCCTGGCAATCCATATTCGCCCCAACGATCATAGTCAAATGCGAGCTGACCGTTCTTTTCAGACATCGATTTCAGTGCGGCACCGATCAGAACTTCCGGGGGGCTGGACATCAGATTTGCACCAAAATCTACGCCGATCCGATCCGGGGCGACGGAGCCCGGTGCCAGCCCAGCATCTTCCATCGCCTGCAACGCCGCCGCGACACCCATCTGGATTTCACGACACATCACCTTCAGGCTTTTACGCAGGGTCTTCAGATGCTGTTTTTTGATGGTTTCATCATTGAAGTCGCTGACTTCACCACCGATACAGCCAGGCGTGCCGACATACGACAACAGTTCAACCCGCTTGATCCCAGTCCGGCCATCCGCAATGCCCGACCAGAACGCATCGCGTCCAATTCCCAACGGTGAAATAATGCCAATGCCAGTGATGACGACGTCACGCGGAGAAGTTTGCGACATGAATGTACCCAGTGAAAAATCTTTACTTGTGCCGCCTCACCTTGGATGCAGACACACATCTTTACGATCAATGCCAAGCCACCGATCCCCATCGGTGCCGAAACAACCAACGTCTTGGGCAATGCAAACTGACCAAGGTCGATTGAGAATTTGGCAACGCAGTTTAGCAGGCTTAGAATCGCAATACTGCGCGGTCGGCGTATTTTACGAGAACGAGACGAGAGTCGGAATCAATCGGAGCGGCTGGGTAGGCTGTACGCATTTTTTGTCACCGCAGACGGATGCACGGGCTAAGAAAATCGGGGATTTCACTGGTGAATTCGACATTTTTGGACGACTTCCGTCCGCAATTTTACTGTCCTGAAGGCGGCATATGAACGTTTTTTCGGTTCGGAATGCGGCATTTTTTTCCTTAGGTTGGGACAGGCGGCCGATCATCGGCGTCGGCCCACTTGGCAGCCGCTGAACTTGCTCGGCTGGCTGGCCGAAAATGCCTTGTGGTTTCCGCCAAATTCGAGGCTGCACCCGAATCACATGGGGACCCCGCCGACAGTAGTAATTCGCTTTGGAATCTGCGACAACGCCGACTCATGCATACACACGTTTTTATGGGGCGACGTCGAGGGTTCAAAATATGAATCGGCGGCACGGAGTCGTATTGATCGCCATCCTAGCGGTCTGTTGTACTGCCGCTGCGTTTGCGCAGTTCGGGGGACAGCGCGGACGTTATCGGGACTTGCAAGGTGCCGATGGCCGCGTGCAGCGAAATGGCGTGCCGGACTGGAAGTTGGACGAAAAATTTCGGAACGATGTTTTCACGTTTGTGCGCATTCGATATCGGTCACAGGGTCGCTGGGGCTGGCAGACCGATTATCCGGATGCCGACCTGAATTTTTCGTATCGACTGCAGCAACTGACCTCAATGCATACCGATCCGGACGGCGTGATCATTGAATTGACTGATCCACGGCTTTTCGACTATCCATTTATCTATCTCATTGAGCCCGGCGGTATTTACCTCGAAGAAGAAGAACGCAAAGCCCTTAGAACGTATTTGCTCAACGGCGGCTTTCTGATGGTGGATGACTTTTGGGGCGAGCAAGAATGGGAAGGCTTTGAACGCGAACTTAAGCAAGTTTTTCCCGATCGCAAGTGGGAAGACATTCCGCTGGAACACCCCGTCTTTCATTGCGTCTATGACCTTCAGGAACGACCGCAGATTCCTGCAATCGGATTTGCGCATGAGATGGCAAACGGCGAAATCTACTCCGCTCAAGGATACGGTACCGAAGAAGTTCATTACCGCGCTGTATACGACGACAACGGACGCATGATGGCGTTCATCGGACACAATACCGATCTGGGTGACGGATGGGAACGTGAGGGCGAAGACCCTTGGTACTTCAAAGAGTTCTCCGAGAAAAAAGCATATCCCTTGGGGATTAATGTCATCTTTTATGCAATGACACATTGAAAGCAGGTCAATGACCAAGAACACTGAACTTACTCCCGACCGCGAACGTGAACTTATCGGGATTCTGCGGCAGTTCCGCAAACAGATCGACACCGAATTGTCCCGCGTGATCGTTGGCCAAAAAGATGTGGTCAGACAACTTTTAATTTCTTTGCTCGCTGGCGGCAACTGCTTGATCACCGGAGCGCCGGGTTTGGCGAAGACGCTGCTTGTCAAATCCATCGCCCAACTGTTCGACCTCAAGTTCAATCGCATTCAGTTTACGCCCGATCTGATGCCAGCCGACATTACGGGGACGGAAGTTCTGGAAGAAGATGGGGCTGGTGGTCGCGCAATGCGGTTTATTCCCGGTCCAATTTTTGCGAACGTCCTGCTTGCCGACGAAATTAATCGCACACCACCAAAGACGCAGTCGGCTCTGCTCGAAGCCATGCAGGAACATCAGGTCACAGCAGCCGGACAACGTTATACGCTGGATGAACCATTCTTTGTGCTTGCGACGCAGAATCCGATTGAAATGGAAGGCACGTATCCGCTGCCCGAAGCCCAACTCGACCGTTTTATGTTTAACGTGCTGATCGACTACCTGCTAGAAGACGACGAAGTGGCTGTGGTCCAGCAGACGACGTCGCGGAATTTCCTGCCGCTTAAGTCGCTGTTTTCGGGCGACATTGTCCGCGAATTTCATCAGGTCGTGCAACGCGTCCCGATTGCTGACGATGTGATTCGCTATGCCGTCCGTCTTGCCGCTGCCTCACGCCCCAATCAAAAAGGTGCTCCCGATTTTATCAATGAATTCGTCTCGTGGGGCGCTGGTCTGCGAGCTGGACAGTATCTGGTGCTCGGCGGAAAAGCGCAAGCCTTACTCGATGGCCGAACCTACGTCTCCACCAAAGACATTCAGTCTCTGGCGAAGCCTGTCCTGCGACATCGGATCCTTCCAAACTACCGAGCCGAAGCTCAGGGAGTCACGGTTGATTCGCTCGTAGACCGCCTGCTCGCATGTGTCGCCCATCCCAAAAATGAAGCGGTGGCTTGAAGAGGAGTAAGGATCGAGACAGACATTCCGATTCGCTTGTTCACTTCCGTACCTTACTCCCTGGCGCCTGACAACTGACAACTCCGCCCATGTTCAGCCCATCCCTTGCAAGCCTGACGATCGGTGATCGCAACTGGATTCTTCCAGCCGTGATGGTGATGATCATTGGGGTGCTGCTGGCGCTTTTGCTGAATCGGAAACGGCTCGTGCAAGCGCCGCTCGGACCGGTGCTTCGGATTGGAGGTTGGATCCTGTTGTGTCTGTGTTTGATCAATCCGCTGTGGAGTAACTCACGACCGCGATCCGGTGCAAACGTAGTGGCGATAGTCGCGGATATCAGTCGCAGTCACTTGGTTACGACAGGCGCGGCGGGGACCACGCGGGCCGATGCATTTGCCGTATCTTTAAAGAAAGGTGAACAGTCTTCGCCTTTCGGCTGGCTGAATCAACTGGGGCAAGACTTCGAGCTGCGGCGTTACACCGTGGCCGATCGATTGCAGCAAGTCGACCGCTTTGATCCGGTGGAGTTTAACGGGACGGCTTCTGGCCTGCAGACTGCGCTGCGTCAGCTTAAGCAGCGCTACGAAGGACAGCCGCTCGCAGGTATTATTTTGCTATCTGACGGAATTGCCACGGACGCCACCGGATCATTAGATGAGCTCGCCGGGATGGCCCCCGTGTATCCGATTCTGCCGCCGGATGACTCATCGCAACCTGACGTTGCGGTCGGGAGTTTTTCCGTCACACAGACTGCATTCGATGACGCCCCCGTCACGATTCAGGTGCAACCTGCAATTGTCAACGTGAAGTCTGGCCAAGTCGCCATCACGCTCTTGGATGCTGAAGGCACGCCCCTCGAAACTCAAAGTCGAGACGTGAACGATCCGTCGCCGTTGAAGTTTCGTCACCGTCCGAAAGCAGGCGGCACGGTCTTCTATCGCCTGCAAGCCGTCCTGAAAAATGCGGCTGGTGCCGACGTCACGACAGAAGCAACCTCAGTGAATAATGCACAGTTAATTGCGGTGGAACGCAGCACGATGCCACGTCGCGTGCTCTACGTGTCCGGTCGCCCGAACTGGGAATTCAAATTTCTGAAACGTGCTGTGGAGACTGATCCGCAGCTGCAGCTGGTGGCGTTGATTCGCATTGCGCGGAAGGAAGCGAAGTTCGACTTTCGCGGCCGTGAGGGCGAAGCATCGAATTCATTGTTTCGCGGATTCGACAAGGCCGATCCGGAGACTGTCGAAGAATACGACGAGCCGGTTCTCGTGCGGGTTGGCACGAAAGACGATGAGGAACTACGCGGAGGATTTCCTGAAACCCCCGAAGATCTGTTCCAGTACGACGCCATCATTATCGACGATCTGGAAGCCGATTTCTTTCTTGCCGATCAGATGAAACTCATCTACGACTTTGTGTCGCGGCGTGGCGGTGGTTTGCTGATGATGGGCGGCCAAGAATCATTTCGTCAAGGCGACTTCGATCGGACGCCGATCGGGGAAATGTTGCCGATCGACCTTAGCCGTGAAATGAAACCGCCCTCTTCTGGCGTACGTTTGAGTCTCACCCGCGATGGCTGGCTGCAGCCGTGGGTGCGGCTACGATCCGATGAGGGAGCAGAAGCCGAACGTCTGACATCGATGCCTGAGTTTCTGACTTTGAATTCTGCCGCGTTTGTACGTCCGGGGGCTGTCGTGATGGCTGAGGTTCAAGATGCGGAAGAGAATCGCTGGCCCGCACTTATCGTGCAACGATTCGGAAAAGGACGCACGGCCGCACTCTGCGTCGGTGACTTCTGGCGTTGGCGGTTGAGTGAAGGACTGCGCAAGCTTCAGGCTCTGGATTTACCCGTCGCAGGTGCGGATCTCGACAAAGAATCCTCAAGTCCACCGGGCACGCCGACGGAAGATATGGCAGACCATGCACGTGCCAGTCGGCAAATGATTCGGTGGCTAGTGGCCGATGTGCCGCAACGCATGGATGTTGTTGTCCATGAAGATCCGAGCGTCGGGACAGGATCGGTGAAACTGACTGCATTTGTGCGCGGTGCCGACTTTGAAGCGTGCGAAAATGCCGACGTAAAGTTTTTAGTCGTCGGACCAGATGGGCAGACGTTTGAGCTTACCGGAGAACCATCGGATACCGTAGCGGGACAGTTCGAATCATCTATCGCCGCCAGCCAACCGGGCGCCTGGCAGGTATCGGTTACGGCGACAATTTCGGATGATGCTGCGGCGATGCCGTTGACTGCGACAACTGGCTGGGCCAGTCAGCCGGATCAGCATGAAATGAAGTCCGTCCAAGTTGATCACACGTTTCTTGAGGAGTTGGCAAGGACCACGGGTGGTCGGACCGTTCCGCTTAGCAAGCTGGAAAGCTTCGTCAGCAGTCTGCCCCACAGCACCGCGCCGTTGATCGAGATCTGGTCATGGCCGATTTGGCACTCGTGGTGGGTCTTTCTTGTCGCCATCACGTGTCTTGCCACGGACTGGACGCTTCGCCGCCGAAGGGGATTACCATGATTCGGACATTTGTTTCAAGTGGCGCGCGGCGCGGGTCAGTTCTCCGATTCATCGCCTGTCTCCTGGGGACCTTTCAGACGGCCGTTGCTCAACAACCTGCAGCGGCACCGCAGGCTGCACGCCAAGAATTAATCGTCGTCATCGGGGCTCCCGGCACGGACGAATACCGTGCAACATTTGAGTCGTGGGCAGCGCGCTGGAAAGTTGCCGCAGAACGATCTACGGCTCACTATACGTTAATCGGTGCGGTTGATCATGCTGCGGCTGACCTCGAAGAACTCACGGCCGCACTGGCAGCAGCCATGGCCGTCGAAACAACGGAACCGCTCTGGATCGTGTTTATCGGGCACGGTACTTTTGACGGACGGACTGCCAGTCTTAATCTGAACGGGCCTGATATTTCAGCACAACACCTAGCGGAAGTGCTGCGGCCGGCGAAACGCCCGATTGCATTCATTGCCTGTGCATCGTGTTCGTCACCTTTCATCAATGCCTTGTCTGCGCCCGACCGAATTGTGATCAGCGCGACAAAGGACGGAAATCAACAGCAGTATTCCCGCTTCGGCGATGCCATCTCGCAGGCGATCAGCGGATTGGATGCCGACATCAATCGCGATGGCCAGACGTCGTTGCTGGAAGCATGGCTGTTCGCATCACGCCGCACGGCGGAGTTCTATGCCACCGCAGGAAGACTGGCGACTGAACATGCATTGCTGGATGACAACGGCGATCGTCAAGGCACACGAGCCGACGTCTACGAATCTGATCAATTGAAAACGGATATTGACAACGCTGATCAACTCGATGGAACGCAGGCATCACGCTGGCATCTGGTTCGCAGCGATGATGAACGCCGATTGACTCCCGAACAACGCCAAACCCGCGACGATTTGGAACAGCAATTAGAACTGTTAAGACGACATCAAGATGATCTCTCCGCAGCCGAATACCTGCTGCAATTGGAAGCAGTCCTTGTTCCGCTCGCCCAGCTCTATGAGTCCCTCGATGCGCCCGACTTACCAGCTGAGACGCCAAAAAAATAAGTCCCATACGACGTATGGGACTTATCTGAAGTTGCGCACACACAACGAAAGTGATCGAGCCGCTTATCGAACTCGTGGACTTCCAGCTTCGTCCGATTTTGGTTTTTCCGTCTCGCCTGATTTTTCGCGAACGTGGCCTTCGGCGGTTGCCATCAACAACTGGCCTTCTTGAATGTTCTTCGAATTGAAATAGTATTCTACACTCAGGATGCCGCGAACATGCTTCGCAGCGAGTTCCTGCCAGCTCATGTTGTCTGTCCGCGTCCAGATTGCAGCCTGAGCCGAATGCTGATTGACGCGACCTGTGCCGACCATGCGAATGAGCTCGGCTAAGACCTTATCGTCCGTGTATTTGTCAACCGGCACGAGTTTGTATTCGAGACGCGCGGATGGATCAGGCTTACCATGATTCAAACAGGCTGACACGTAGGGAACACGCACTGTGCGTTCC
>Ga0209553_1001112_pt1 | contig 13602 bp, 14 predicted proteins | sample LauGreFBDMM110DN_2_FD_188217 | JGI IMG/M metagenome (GOLD analysis project Ga0209553, IMG submission 188217) | Freshwater lake microbial communities from Lake Michigan, USA - Fa13.BD.MM110.DN (SPAdes) (version 2) | ecosystem: Environmental > Aquatic > Freshwater > Lake | place: Lake Michigan...
GGATTGGACGGCATTCTTCCACATTACACCGAGCGCCAACAATGCCGAGCTTGTGGGGCAGTTGGATCATGCAATCACGGATCATGAGTATCCGCCGACGGTGTGGGCTGATGGCGAGGTGGTGCAGGAACAGGTGCAGATTAGCGCCGCAAAACTCCAACCGGGCAGCTACGCAGTGTGGATGGGAATGTACGCACCGGTGACCCAGATGCGCGCTGCCGTAGAAGCTTCTGGCGTAGTGGTTGACAACCGCGCGCTGCTGTTGGAATTTCAGGTTGCGCCTTGATTGTGAGCGTGGCCACTGTTATGCTTGGGAAACGCGCAGCTGGCAGTTGCCGAGTGCTGCGGGCTGTGGTGTATCAACGCCGGCGGCCAGGGCGGAGTGTGGCGCAGCAAGTGGTGCCGCAGAATTTGGGGACGTGGCTGGCTTTGCGGCACGCGGTTGGGCTGGATGCAGGCGCTGGCTTTGTGCGGTGAGTGGTGTGGGCTGCCAAATCTGGATTGCAGGCATTGTGCATTTTCCGCTTGTTCCGTGCATCAACTCTCTGCGAACACCAAACAAAATCGGTCTTTGACCTGAAGTTAATGGTTGGTTTGGGGTAACACAAAGTTGTACTTGACATGTGTGGGTGCAGGGCGTATTGTGGCGGATGGGATTGGAGCTTGAATTTCCGATCTGTTTAATATAAGGTTATAATAAGGTCGAAAATCCCACTTCTTTAAGAACTTTCCGCCAGCTTTGAAGTTCTTTATTTAAATAGAAAAAAGGAGTTGGAGAATACCTAACAAAATTTTGGCTTCCCTCAAGCGCCGCCGCTAATTCTTGTGGATTTCTTACAAAATACACGCCCTTCAGACCAGTTAAAGGCGACATATTAAAAGTATCTCCATCAATCATAGTAATGACCGGTACACCCGCCGAATACGCATCAACGGCCGAAGACGTAACATTAGAAGTAAATACAACATCACAATCGTTAAACAAATCTGCAAATGAGCCTGTAACTATTTCCAGACGCAGAGTGGGATAAAGCTCTGACTCTATAGGACAGACTGGATGAGGTTTAAAAGTGTAAATGGGCTTATTCGTAATTACTGATTGTGCCGAGACAACCCATTCTAGTTGTTTAATGGTATTTGTTAAAAGATAATCTCCTAAAATCAATACTCGTAAAATTGCGACTTCTTTTAGTGCCTGTTTTTCCTCTACTTGGATATCATTCAAATACAAATACCTAAGTGCTTCGACTGACAACAAATCACGTGATGGATAAGATTGCATATTATAAATTTCCACATCTGCCCTGCTATTTAGTGCAATGAAATCTGGCTTAGGGCGTGAATGAATTGTCAGTGCAAATGAACGCAGGTCAACAAAATATCTTAGATCCCAGGGACGTATGGGAACGTGAGGAACACCTATAAGCTTTCCATGCCCCGCAAGTTTCCATGCATAGATAAAAGCATTCTCCCAGCCGAGGTTTTCCTGCAAGAAAAGGCCTACTGTTTGTTTAGGCATATCACGGCATAGCTCTTCGAAATGGTTAAGGTGAATTAGATTAGAGATAGCCTCGGCTCCCTGAACAGAACGAGTCAAAGGCATTTCAAAAAGAGGTGTGAAATTAAATTTAGAACCTGTGAACTTAAAAAGTTGTTTATTCTTCTTTATCTTTGAATACTTGTAATTCAGTCTTATGTAGTCCTTACAAACCTTGGAAACGGTTGACAGACTTAAACTCGAATTCAAAAGGCAATGTGATTGCCCTCCGCTGTGTTGATTAAAATCTTTTATTAGTGCTTTGGCAGAATTTACCGTGAAAGAAGTTTTGCCACTGGTTCCTACCCAAAAGTGGATCCAATTCGTAGAAATAAGATTGGTAACGAGTACATCAACAAGTTGGGTGTAATAACTAGATTCGTACTTTCCCGACTGGTTTTTTGGTGGGGATACCAAATAGTCCAATGCAGTGATCTCGCCCTTTAAACCTTGTACTTTTGATCGAACGGTATCTAGGCCTAGATGAACTATTATATATTTTAATAAAAAAGCTATTGCTTGTAAATATTGGGGAACGTATTTTAAAAATAGTTCCCTAGTTCCCAACTTCGGGCGAACACCTGTTTTTCTTATTTCCAAACTTATCCCTGAAGCGGCACACCAATCTTTCAGAACTGCGTTTACCATTTCACGGTCAGTAACGAAAATTATTTTTGTCGGCCTGGACTGTGTAACTAAATCTTCCAGGACGAGAAGACGCACTACATCATAAAGTTGAGGAGATTTTCCAAAATGCTGTACCTCAGCAAATTCAGTCATCCACCAATAACTAAATCCATTCCGAATAGTCAGCAGACTGAGCAAGGAGTCACCCCCGAGGTCAGCAATAGCCACATCATGTATCCAGGAGACTAGTTTATTGCGCAGAGATGTACTATTTTCCTCAATTATTTTTGGAATTGAGCTGATTGTTGGGTTCTGGGAAAAACTGCGCCACAAAAAAATGTTTCCTTCCCCGACTTCGGCTCCGGTTGCTAAATCCCACAACAACATCACTGAGTTCTGATCTTTCATTGCATTTATCTAGCTCATCGTTCATTACCAACGTTGGATATATGCTCTTGATTTGGTTTCCGTGATGTATTTTTTGAATACTTCAAAATCCTGAAATAAACCCTTATCAACCATAACCTGTATCTCTTCGCGGGAAAAATCCCACCATCTCGTTTGTATCAACATGTTAATATCATCAGAAGCATACCGGTATTTTTTGACACGGCCAGGATTGCCAACTACAATGCTATAAGGTTCGACGTCTTTCGTAATTACCGAACTTGATCCTAAAATGGCCCCATGCCCGATCGTGATGCCTTTCTTTATCGATACGTTTGCCCCAACCCAAACATCACTACCAATTGTAGTTTGGAGTTCATCTTTCTTATAATTCTGGTACCCTTTCACAAAGAAACCACTGGTCTCATAAAGATAAAACGAATGAGTTGATACGTCCGTATCATGTTCCCAAAGACCAATATAACATCCCGGGCCTATGGAAGTGAATTTTCCAATTACCGTTTTATTGACAACAGATCCGCTGCCCACATAGCTATATTCCCCCAGAAAACTACTGCTAAACTCCACATTTCGTTTTAACCTAGAGTACAATTTTAGTTCTGATTTATTTACGACACAGCCGTCCTCAATGTTACAGGTCGGGTCGATTAAGTTGTTAACTGGCATTGTGAACCTCCTTTATAGTACTTGATTATAATCTTCAATTTACTTGAGTGCCGATTTATAGATACATCTTATTCCCTTTTTGAATTTCAGTGCGGGGTACCAGCTTTATTGTTCCGAAATCTGTTGATTTGATCTTTATTTATCGAGTATATTTCCTAGGGCGCTACCCCTATTTTTCATATCAAGGTCCTTCTTGTAGATTTTTGTTGTAGTGATGAAATTCTCTTGGTAGGTTGTCTTGTAGGATGTACATACATTATAGATAATATGCCCCGTTGTTTTTGAATAATGGGCACTTATAATATTATCTTCGACGGCTGCAGTATTCACCTAATCGTTTAGGCGGTTGCTATCTCCCTTTGCAAAAGTGGTTTCTCTAGCAATTGCCTTGTTTAAAAGTATGCTGACCATACCTTGAGCTAAACTATTATTCTGTTCGGAACCATAATAATTGGGTAAATTTATTGCAATAATGATCAATGGTAAATTCCTTATTGATATATCTATATGGTTTGTACTTGCAATCTTTCCTTTTCCGTACAAGAACTTGGGGAAAGGTATTGCTTTTTTGGTGATCGGTGTGTCATCTTACTGACCATTAATTTTATCGTGGACGCGTAGATCAAAATTCCGAGATTTGTTGTTATTTTATATGGATTGCCAGAAGAGTGGATTGCGTATTTGGCTGCAAATCACAGACTGGGTCTTCAAAATGTTTCTCATCCGGGTTCTATCGGGCAATATGAAAAATTGCCTCGGAATCGCAAGCTGTTTGGTGGGTGTGTTTCATTCTGCTTGTTTCCTTTTTTGAAGGAGACTTCAACAGAAAGAGAAACGATATCCTTTGCTGAAGGATTTTCTATTGTTGCAATTGTATTAATTATTTCTATAAAGTATATGGAAACAGCTCATCACTGAAACCGGCCGGTTCCGTAACTAAAGCCTTGCCTATATTCATGATTAGGGAGTTAATATATTGTTTCTGAATTGGTCTGAACTTCAGTCGTTTATTCTTGGTCATTTATGGTCTTGGTGCCCGGCGGATACAGGGGCTCAATCTAATACACCATGAAATTGCATCCGCTGCACTATTGCTGTGTCATAATCAGTTGAAGCCCTTCCGATATTTAAAGGGAGCTGGCGCAGGCACCGCTACTTTGGGGTGCTGGCGCCTAACTCGCCGTGGCGGGAGCTGGTGGCGACAAATGCCCGCCGGAAGTTGGGGGCGGGGAGTAAGGCACCCCAGCCAAAGACAGTGCGCACAGATTTTGGCGCATCGCGGGCAGGACACCCGGCGCGATACTTGTGGTTACAGTTGCTGGCGCGCATCTATTGGGTGTTTGCGCTCAAGTGGAGTGGGTGCGTCGGGAGGTGCGCTTGGTTGGGTTCATTACAGAGCCAGCGACCGTGCGGCAGATACTTGAACACGTTGGTGAGCCAACCAGTGCCCCGACAATCGCCCCGGTTCTTTTCTCCTTTTGGAAAATTTAGACAACGGGGCTGTTTTACACCACATAGGCCCGAGTTGATTACAGAGCCGGCGACGGTGCGGCAGATGCTTGAACATGAAGGTGAGCCAACTAGTGCCCCGGCATTCATCTCGGCTCGCTCACCGCCGCTGGAGATGAAGATTGGGCATGAGCTGGCTGCGCCGGAAGCTGTGTTTGAGGCAATCCCTGAACTTGATTTTGACCAGACGGCGAACCTGAGAGCGGAAGCCCTGCATGAGCGATTGTTGCACAATACGGGAGTCGATGCAGAGCCGATCCCGGAACTGGAGTTTGACCAGACATTGGCTTGATAACCCTGCGCTGTAGAGATGGAACATGCGGCGGAGCGTGGGTTGGTGTGGACCAGGCGCCGGCTTGGTGCCGCAAGCGGTGTGGGCTGCCAATTCCGGATTGTAGGCAGTGTGCAATTTCCTCCTGTCACGCGTATCAAAGCTCTGCGAACACCAAACAAAAGCGGTCTTTGACCTGAAGTTTATGGTTGGTGGGAGTTGGCACAAAGTAGTACTTGATGTTAGTAGCTAAATAATATTGTGTCGAAAAGTTGTGCTTGAAGAGAGTGAGTGCGGCGCGTATCGTGTCGACATGGATTGGGGCTCGAATTTCCGATCCGTCGGCCAGATAGCCAGTCCCCTGGCCCTGTCGAATGAACGCGCCTTGCTCACGTATGTACATTGCCATGACCTGGGCTCGTTACGTGCGGTGCTAAGTGATGATTTCGGGAATACGTGGGATATGGGTTGCGAGCTGGTCTTGTACTCTAGTCAGGCCGGCCAGGAACCTTGCGTGGGCGTGCAACCCAACTTCAGCTGATACTGGGAAGATATGTATCGTTGGACCTTCGGCCAGCCGGCTCCCATTGGCCTTCCCAATGGGGAGGTATTGGTCGCTTTCTATGGCGGAACACCTCAAGCTATGTCTATGCACTGGGTGCGACTGGCCGGTGCCGTCTGAGCCGGGAAAACTACGAAACTTGTGAGGAGGCCAAAATGTCGAAGCTAGTTCTGCTCGAATCGAATGTCATCTATCGCAATCCATACCCGGGCCATCAGGCGGTGAGCGCATTCCACCCCTTTGCCCTACGCCTATCAGAGCGCGAACTGCTTTGCTACTTTAAACATGGACAGGCCATGTGCTCGCGCGACGGGATGACGCATATCGCCCGTTCTCTCGATGGCGGTAAGATCAGGGCGCATGAAGGGCCAATCGTCGATCGCTCAATAGCGGAACGCTACTATCAGTATGGGAGCGGACAGATGACCCGGCTGATGGATGGCTTCATAGTCCTGGCCGGCATGCGCTGTGACCGGACTGATCGGACCCTTTTCTATGCCAATCCCAAAACCGGCGGTAATCTCCCGTTGGAGATCTACACGGTGCGTTCATGTGACGGCGGCCACACCTGAAGCGAACCTCTTCTGGGCGAGTTTCCAGCCAAGCGGGCGGGTTCCGAGCCGTCCCTGTCGAGCCCAGTCATCGTGTTGAATGATGCGCATTGGATGCTGCTGTTCGAAACGTGGGCCGCCTATGAGGCCAAAGAACTCGATATCGTGAGCTATGTCGTGTTCTCGCGCGATGAGGGGCGAACCTGGGGCGACATGAAGGTCGTTACAGAGTGCCGGTCCTAAGATCGTTCTTTCTCTCATGGCAACATCACTCCTCTGGCGGACGGCCGATACCTGGGGATGTACTTGGCGGGCAACGCCACCTTCAGCGAATTCTTAGCTATCCACTGGAATATCGGCGACGCGACCGGAAGACACTGGACGAAACCCGAGTCGACATGCATATTCGGTCAAACCAACTGCCCCGTGGAGGTGAAAGGCGGTCAACTGGCCATAATCTATTGCCATCGAGAGAAGACGGATCAGCCGGGCGTCAAAGTCGTTCTGTCGAATGATGGCGGGGAAACTTGGGACAAAGAGACTCAGGTCGTTGTGTGGGACGCTTACGGCAAAGCGTCATTGGGTGTGGCACGTACCGACAAGTATCCCTCCAGCCATGACGCAATCGCCTATGGGTTGCCACATCTGATACGCCTTAATGATGAGGAGCTGCTCGCCAGCTTCTGGTGCACACAGTCGTGCGATACTTACGTGCGCTGTTGCCGTCTGCGGGTATCCTCCTGACATACATGGAAGCTTCTTGACTGAATGGAGCGCCGGTATGAATGCGCGTTGTGGACAGGCATCGCTACTCAATGTGACTCTGGTTGGTGTGGCGATGAAGGGCCGGGCTTTTTTTGAGAAAGCTCTGGTATAGTTGAGGAATTGGGATGATCTGTGTTTGGAAAGTGGGCGCCGTCGGGAGAAGATTGTGGGTTGACAAAAAACGTGTGGTGATATATTATTTTAGAGACAAGGAAAGTAGCCTTGAATTATCTTTTCGTCGTGATGGTGGAGCAGGGGCTAGCGTTGGAGATCAGCAACCGCTTTTGCGTGGATGACCACGGCGCTGGTGCCCGGAGAGGAACGACCGAGGAGTTCTGCGTGGGCCGCGCTAGTATCGAACTCCGCAGGGCTGTGTGACTCTGGTATAGAGTGTCACAGGAATCCACCGCATGCGACTGATCGACTTCTTCGACCGCGGTGTGAGTCGCAATCCGCAAGGCACCTGCCTGATTGATAGCGAGCGCAACCTGACCTTCACCGAAACCAGCGAACTCACGCATCGGCTTGCCAACGGGCTGATTGCTCACGGCATGGAGCCGCTGATGGTGGGCGCTGTTCTGAGTCCGAACGACGTAGATGCGTTTGCCTGCATTCTGGGTCTGTTGCGCGCGGGCATGGCTTGGATGCCGCTCAATGCGCGCAACTCACTTGATGACAACATCTACATCCTAGACAGCAACGAGTGCGTCTGGCTTTTCTATCACAGCAGCTTTGACAAGGACCTCGCCGCCATTCGTCACGGGGCCCGGCATATTCAGGGTTATGTCTGCGTGGATAAGTCCAATGGTGCCGACCCGTGGCTGTACGATTGGCTCAAGGGCCGCAGCGCATCTGCGCCCTACATTGCGGTAAAGCCGGACGATCTGGTGTCGATATGGCCGTCGGGTGGCACCACTGGCCGATCCAAGGGCGTGATGCTCACGCATTTGAATTTCACGACCATGATCGCGAATTTCTGCGCCAGCATGCATTACGAAGATCCGGCGGTCCACCTGATCGCCGCGCCAATGACGCATGCAGCAGGCTGCGTCGCGTTCCCAATGCTGGCCATGGGTGCTACGCAGGTGGTGCTACCGCGCGCTGACCCGCTGGAAATGATGCAGGCCATCCAGAAGCATCGCGTTTCCACCCTGTTTCTGCCGCCGACTGCCATCTATTCGATGCTGGCGCATCCGCAGGTGAGGACGTTCGACTACTCTTCGCTCAGGCACTTCATTTATGCCGCTGCGCCCATGTCATCGGAAAAGCTTAAGGAAGCGATGGAGATCTTTGGACCTGTTATGGCGCAGACCTACGGGCAGGCCGAGTCCCCGATGCTGTGCACGTTCATGTCGCCAAAAGACCACAACGTGGTTGGCGACCCAGTGCTGGAGCGCCGACTTCAAAGCTGCGGCAGGCCGACCGTGTTTACGCAAGTTGAAATTATGGACGACGAAGGCAAGCTGCTCGGCCCCGAGGAGCGTGGTGAGATCGTCACACGCGGCAATCTGGTCATGAAGGGCTACTACAATAACCCTAAGGCGACCGAAGAGGCGTCCAAGTTCGGCTGGCACCATACCGGCGACATCGGCCTGAAGGACGCGGACGGCTTTGTCTACATAGTGGACCGCAAGCGCGATATGATCATTTCGGGCGGTTTCAACCTCTACCCTTCCGAGATCGAGCAGGTCATTTGGGGTCACGCCAGTGTGCAGGACTGCGCAGTGGTCGGCGTGCCGGACGAAAAGTGGGGCGAAGCGGTCAAGGCTGTGGTGGAGCTTAAGCCCGGACAGTCGGTATCACCGGAAGAAATCATGTCGTTCTGCCGTGAACGCCTGGGCGGCATGAAGGCCCCCAAGACGGTGGAGGTCTGGCCGCAGCTGCCGCGCAGCGCAGTCGGCAAGGTGTTAAAGAAGGACATCCGGGAAAAATTCTGGGGCGGCCAAGCGCGCCGAGTATGACCAGGAAAAGCATATGACAAACCGACTGAAAAACAAGATCGCAATGGTGTTTGGCGCTGGCTCCATCGGGCCAGGATGGGGCAATGGCAAGGCCACCGCCGTAGCTTATGCGCGAGAAGGCGCACGGGTGATTGCGGTGGACCTGAACCTGGACGCAGCCAACGAAACGGCCGGAATCATTCTCGGCGAAGGTGGTACTTGTGAGGCCGTTTCGGCAAACGTTACCGTGGCCGACAACGTCGCCCGTGTCGTTGCCCACTGCATGGAACTGCATGGACGCATCGATATCCTGCACAACAATGTTGGCATGGCCTACATTGGTGGTCCCGTGGAGATGGCCGAGAAGACGTGGAACGATTCTATGTCGCTAAATGTTGGCAGCATCTTCCTCACCTGCAAGTACGTCTTGCCGATCATGGAGACGCAGGGTTCTGGCGCGATCGTCAACGTGTCGTCCATTGCCAGCATCCGCTGGCTGGGCACTGCCTACATTGCCTACGCGTCGTCCAAGGCAGCTGTGAACCAGTTCACACAGGCTGTTGCGCTGCAGTACGCCCGCAAGGGCATCCGTGCCAATGCTATCCTGCCAGGCATGATGGACACACCGACTGTGCGAGCTTCGCTAAACTCCCAGTTTGAGGACGAGGCAGACCTCGTGGCCAAGCGCAATGCGGCGTGTCCCACGGGCGCAATGGGCGATGCGTGGGACATTGCTCATGCTTCGGTTTTTCTAGCCTCGGATGAGGCGCGTTACATCACCGGCGTTTTGCTACCTGTGGACGGTGGCATGACCTGTAAGATTTCCTGATTTTCCTTACACCCCTTTCTAGGAGTTCGACATGGACGCATGCATCGTAGGCTGGGCTCACACACCCTTTGGCCGCTTGGAACAGGACGACATCGAATCGCTGATCTGCCGCGTGACTCTGGAAGCTATCGCCGATGCGGGACTCGAACCCAAGGACATAGATGAGATTTACCTTGGCCACTTCGGCGAAGGTTTCGTGAAAGAGCGATTCCTGTCGTCACTGCCCCTGCAGGCTTCGGACGATCTGCGCTTCACGCCCTCCACCCGCGTAGAGAACGCCTGCGCCACCGGCTCGGCGGCGCTACACCAGGGTCTCAATTCGATTGCGGCTGGCCGTTCAAAGGTGGTGCTGGTCGTAGGCGCCGAGAAAATGACCGAGGTTCGGGGACCCCAGGTGGCCGATATTCTCATCGGCTCGGCTTACCTTAAGGAAGAAGCGGAGGTGGCGGCCGGTTTCGCGGGCATCTTTGGCAATATGGCGCAGACTTACTTCGAGCGGTACGGCGACCAGAGCGACGCGCTTGCGCGCATCGCCGCCAAGAACCACCGTAATGGCGTGAATAACCCATATGCCCAGCTCCGCAAGGACCTCGGCTACGACTTCTGCCGCGAGATATCGGACCGAAACCCGATCGTGGCCCCACCACTCAAGCGCAGTGACTGCTCAGCCGTATCCGACGGCGCCGCAGCACTAGTGCTGATAGACCGCGACATGGCCAGGAACGCGCAGAAGGCCATCGGCTTCCGGGCCGCCGAACATGTCAACGACTTCAAGCCGATGAGCAAGCGCGACATCATCGCGTTTGAAGGCTGCTCTAGGGCGTGGCAGCAGGCATTTGCTACATCCGGCCTGACGCTGAATGACCTAAGCCTAGTAGAAACGCACGACTGCTTCACGGTCGCCGAACTATTGGAGTATGAAGCCATGGGCCTTACGCCAAAAGGGCAAGGCGCGCGCGCAATAAACGAAGGTTGGACCGAGATGGACGGCAAGCTACCGGTGAACCCCTCGGGCGGGCTCAAGGCAAAGGGACACCCGATAGGGGCGACCGGCGTTTCCATGCACGTGCTCGCGTCTATGCAACTCGCGGATACTGCGGGGGGTATCCAGGTGCCCAATGCGGAACTAGTGGGAGTCTTCAACATGGGCGGCGCTGCTGTAACCCACTACGTCAGCATCCTTGAACGCGTGCGTTAGACATTCAAAAGGCCTAGAATTACCGCAGGCATGGGCATCCTGCGCTTATGGCAGTAGCGTGCAAGCTAAAGTCACCAGCTTCACCTGTTTTAGTGTAACGTGTGACCTGTCGCTGAGCCGCCCCCAGACCTAGGGTGCGGCCAGACTTTGGGGTGGTGACACCGCATCGCATCAGTAATAGTACGCGCGGCACGACGTGTAAGAGTGCGCGCTAGTTTCTGGCGGAGAGCAGCTGGTGCTTGGGCCGCGGGGCGCCGGTGGAGTGGTGGCGATGAAAGGCAGGGTAATTTCTGTAGGAAAGCTTTGATAAACCTGAAGGAGCGTAACGATCTGTGCTGGGAAAGTGTGCGAGGTTGCGAGAAAATTGAGTTTTTACGATAGCGGTGTGGCACCGTATTATTTCAGAGAATATGAATATAGACTTGGATTTCCGAACCCGTGGAAAGCCAACTCCCAGACCACCGTCTGGCCGTGGCATGCGCTGACGCGCTGATGTAGGCAACGCCAGAGGCAGCGCCGGGGGCGTGGGTCTGCGATACTTTCAGCTCGCATGCAGTTCATATTTTTCACCACGTTTCCGTTTTTTGCTCTCGTGCTGTGCGGCTATCTGGCCGCCCATCGGCGCATCGTACCGGAGTCTGCGATCGGGGGCCTCAATGCCTTTGTGCTGTTCTTCGCACTGCCATGCCTGCTGTTCCGGTTCGGCATGAACACCCCTGTGCTGGAACTGCTTAACCTTAGCGTGTTGGCGGTCTATCTGACGGCGGCCGCGTTGGTGGTGTTCTTTACCATCTCCATGACGCTCTCGCGCCGCGTCGAAATGAAGGACGCTGCGTTCGGCGCGCTGGTGGCTGCGTTTCCCAACACCGGCTTCATGGGGGTGCCGCTGCTGGTCGCTTTGCTGGGACCCACGGCGGCTGGCCCGGTCATCTGCACGCTCTTGGCCGACATGGTGATCACCAGCTCCGTCTGCTTGGCCTTGGCCCAGACGGGGCAAAGCACCGGGCAGAACCTCATGCATGCCCTGATGCTGTCGCTGCGCGCCGCGGTCTCCAATCCGCTTCCGTGGTCTATTGCGACTGGCGTCGCCTTGGGCGTGCTGCAGTGGACATTGCCTACAACTGCAATGGCTGTGGTGAACATGTTGGCTGATGCGGCGAGTCCGGTTGCGCTGTTCACCATCGGTGCTGTGCTATGGCGCTCAGGAGCCTCCCCTACCACGCCTATTCAGCCATCCGCCCATCGCGACCAGCGCGAGCGGGCCGTGGCGATGGCGCAGCGGGCTTCTCTGGGGGAGTCGGTGTTGGTAGACCCAGAGGCTAGCACCCTGCCGTCTGTATGGCTGCAATTAAGTGTTGAAGGCGCAGCTTCCACCTCACATGATTCGCGCAGCAGTTTCTTCGGCGCACCGAAGCAGTGGCAGTCTCGAGTTCGTGCCTGGCGAGAGCGCTGGGCTGCCTTTACCGCAGGCGGCGTGACGACGGTTGTCGCCATCAAGCTGCTTCTCCATCCCTTGCTGATTTTGTTGGTAGGCGCTATCGCACGTGGCCTTGGTGCACCTCTTACGAACAGCCAACTGACAGTGCTGGCGCTGGCAGCCGCCTTACCGAGCGCCAGCAATGTTTCCTTGCTGGTTGAACGTAACGGGGCTGACGCAGGTCGCGTGGCACGGATCATCTTGGGCTCGACCGTGTTGGCGGTGGGCAGCTTCACGCTGTTCGCATGGTCATTTGGGTCAGGCTTGCCGTGACGCTTATTGGGCACAGGGAAGGACTGTAGTCATTGCAATGAGGCGGAGACAGCCACCGATTGCTTCGCATGAGTATCTGGGATGGCACTTGATTGCTTCTAATCCCGTCATGTACGTGCTAGATAGACCCTGTCGGTAATCAGCATGTTTCCTCGCGGCGTGATCGATTTGGCAATGACTGACGACGCTATAGGGCTACAGGCCGCTGCCTCACCTACAAACTGAGTTCAAGCGAGTTTCTGGATTGGGTTGCGGCATTGATATCACCGCCGCGCAAGCATCGGCACTGCTTCGGGGTGCTGGCGCCTAACTCGCCTTGGCGCGCGCAGGTGGTGGCGCAGGCTGGCCGGAAGCTGGGAGCGGGGAGTGAGTCACCCCGGCCAAAGACAAAGCGCACAGATTTTGACGCCACGCGGACAGGACACCCGGCGCGATATTTGTTGGCACAGTTGCTGGCGCGTATCTACGGGGTGTTTCCACTTAAGTGCAGTAGGTGCGCCTGGTTGGGTTCATCACAGAGCCGGCGACGGTGCGGCAGATACTTGAACATGTAGGTGAGCCAACAATTTCCCCGGCAATCGCCCCGGCGCGCTCGCCGCCGCTGGAGATGGAGTTTGCGCAGCGGGCGGCTGCTCCGGAAGCGGTGTTTGGGGAAATCCCTGAACTTGAGTTTGACCAGACGGCAAACCAGAGAGCGGAAGCCGGGCATGATCGGTTGGGGCACAATGCGGGTGTCGATGCCGAGCCGATTGTTACGCGTATCAAATCTCTGCGAACACCAAACAAAAGCGGTCTTTGACCTGAAGTTAATGGTTGGTTGGGCTTAGCACAAAGTAGTACTTGACAAGAGTGGGTTTAGAGGTTACTGTGTGTGTGGATTGGGGCTTGAATTGTCTATCCGTCAGCGCGACGCCTAGTGTCCGGTATCGGGTCGATCGAAGTGCCTGCAGCATGCTGAATTCTCTTTCCGACTGATCCTCGGCCCGCCC
>Ga0209553_1001116_pt1 | contig 13580 bp, 9 predicted proteins | sample LauGreFBDMM110DN_2_FD_188217 | JGI IMG/M metagenome (GOLD analysis project Ga0209553, IMG submission 188217) | Freshwater lake microbial communities from Lake Michigan, USA - Fa13.BD.MM110.DN (SPAdes) (version 2) | ecosystem: Environmental > Aquatic > Freshwater > Lake | place: Lake Michigan, USA...
GGAGTATGGAATCCCAAGTGTTAAAGCGGCCTGGTGGGCTGATGTGAAAAACGTTGGAACAGTTTCTAGGTCAATCTTTTGGCCAGCACCAAATGTTGATTCCAAGTTAGTGGGATTTACCCGCCGCCAAACAGCAGGTAGTGAAGAATCTCGCGCGAAAGTCTTTACGATTATTGATGCAGCCTTTGCGCAGCGTCGAAAAATGCTGCGATCAGCCCTTTCTAGCCTCTATGGATCATCTTCGGCCGCTGAAGCGATTTTGATCAAAGCCGGCATTGATCCAACACTTCGAGGCGAAGCTTTACAGATTGAATCTTTTTGCAAGATCGCTGCCGTTGCACCTGACATTTTCTAGTAGCAGTTATAGGGTCACGGTATGCCAGTAAAAAGTGTGACCGTGCGCGTACCTGCAAAGGTCAACCTTCAATTATCTGTTGGGCCAAAAGAGGCCGATGGCTATCACAACTTAGTATCTGTTTTCCAAGCAATTTCAATCTTTGATGATGTCACAATTAAATTGTCAGAACCTGGTGCTGGATTAACAATTGCAGTAACTGGCGAGCAAACTCATGGTGTTCCAGCTGATGCAAAAAACCTAGCAGCTAAAGCTGTGGCACTTATTTCAAAGGAGTATGACTTAACTGTTGATGCTCATATTGAGATAAAGAAATCTATTCCAGTTGCTGGTGGAATGGCGGGCGGTAGCGCAGATGCTGCAGCAGCAATTGTTGGCATTGACCACCTCTACTCACTTGGCATGTCTCGTGAAGAAATGGTTGAGATTGCAACACAACTGGGTAGCGATGTTCCATTCATGCTAAGTGGCGGAACTGCAATTGGAACAGGCCGTGGTGATCAATTAACTGCGGCGTTATCACGCGGCACCTATCACTGGGTGCTTGCCCTCTCCACACATGGATTATCAACACCGGCTGTCTATACCGAGTGTGATCGATTGCGCGCTGAACTTGAAATCATCGAACCTCAAACTCATGAAGGATTAATGCAAGCCTTATTGGCTGCAGATTCTCCAGCTGTCGGCAAATCACTTGTTAATGATCTACAAGCCGCAGCATGTTCATTGCGTCCAGCGTTGCGCTTAGTTTTAGATGTTGGTCAGGAATACGGCGCACTCGGTGCAATAGTTTCTGGATCAGGCCCAACAGTTGCCTTCTTGGTTGCAGATGTTGATGCGGGCCTTGATTTAACGGTGGCGTTAACCTCTAGCGGGGTAGTGGGCAGCGTTGTGCGGGCATATGGTCCTGTGGCTGGGGCGAAAGTAATCTCCTAATAGGGCGCAGTTGGTCACAAGCACCACCATTTATGAGGGAGAATATGCGTTCCGCCATTGTGTAGTGGCTAGCACATGGGCCTTTGAAGCCCAGGGTCCAGGATCGATACCTGGTGGCGGAGCCATCTAGGAAACCGAAGCAATAGACTTCACGTGTGACCGTACAAACCGTGATTGTCCTAGCCGCAGGCGAAGGCACACGCATGAAGTCGGCAACTCCTAAGGTTCTTCACAGCGTTGCAGGACGTTCGCTACTTGGACATGTTCTTCACGCAGTTGATCATCTTCATCCAACTGAACTTCGAATCGTTGTTGGGTCGGGCCGCGATGCGGTTGAAGCGCACATCGCACAGATTGCACCTAAGGCGACAACTGTTTTTCAGGAACACCGTGGTGGCACAGGACATGCAGCGCAGTTAGCGCTCGCAGGCAAAGCACCAAAGGGAACCGTTTTAGTTTTAGCTGGAGATACACCACTGCTATCTGGTGATTCATTGGCACAGTTTGTTGCAGCCCATACATCAGGAAAGTTTGCCGCATCTGTATTAACGGCAGAACATCCAGAGCCAACTGGATACGGACGCATTATTCGAGATGATAGCGATGAGTTGTTGCGTATCGTGGAAGAAAAAGATGCAACAGATGATGAAAAATTCATCTATGAAATTAATAGTGGTGTGTATGCATTTGATGGCGAAAAGCTTGCGGCATCTATTGGCAAATTAACAACGGCAAATGCACAAGGTGAATTGTATTTGACCGATGTCATCGGAATCCTGAAGTCATCAGGTGAATCAATAGCCGCAATCATGATTGATGATTTCACTGAAACTCTTGGCGTAAACGATCGAGTGCAATTGGCAGAGAGCGCGGCCATGCTTCGTGATCGAATTAATGATCAATGGATGCGCGCAGGTGTCACGATCATTGATCCAACAACTACCTGGATTGATTCAACTGTTGAACTTGCTAATGATGTAACTCTGCATCCTGGTACCGCACTCCTTGGCTCCACAAAGGTTGCAACAGGGGCTGTTATTGGGCCACGCACAACCCTTACAGATTGCGTTGTTAAAGAGGGTGCACAGGTCCTTGAATCAATCGCCATCCAAACCGTGATCGGTGAAGGTGCCACAGTGGGCCCATTTACATATTTGCGAGCAGGAACTCAGCTCGGTGATGCAACCAAGGCTGGTGCATTTGTTGAAATGAAAAATGCAGTTGTTGGTACTGGTTCAAAGATTCCGCATCTGTCATATGTTGGCGATGCAACGATCGGTGTGGGCAGCAATATTGGTGCAGCAACAATCTTTGTTAATTATGATGGCGTTGAAAAGCATCACACCACAGTGGGCGATCAGGTCCGTATTGGCAGCGACACAATGCTTGTGGCACCGGTCTCAATTGGAGATGGTGCTTATACGGCTGCTGGATCAGTTATTACAGAAGATGTTCCGGCAGGAGCAATTGGTGTTGGCAGAGCGAAGCAAAGAAATGTATTAGATTGGGTTCTGCGCAAGCGCCCAGGAAGTAAATCCGCACAAGCCGCCGAAGCAAGTACCAATCACAAGAAGAAGTAGGAAGGGCTAGATACATGAGCGAAATCCGTTTATCTTCTGAAAAAAGATTGCGCCTATTTGCAGGCCGCGGATTTCCCGAACTAGCTGATGAAGTAGCTGCCGAACTTGGTATCCCTTTAACACCAATGTCTGCATATGATTTTGCAAATGGTGAAATTTTTGTTCGCTTCGAAGAATCGGTTCGCGGTTGCGATGCATTTGTTATTCAAAGTCACACAGATCCAGTTAACAAGCAGATCATGGAGCAGTTGATCATGGTTGATGCATTAAAGCGCGCATCAGCAAAACGCATCACCGTGGTTACACCTTTTTATGGTTACGCACGTCAAGATAAGAAGAGCCGCGGTCGTGAACCAATCACAGCTCGCTTGATGGCAGATCTGTTTAAGACGGCAGGAGCCGATCGTTTAATGGCGGTTGATCTACACACTTCACAGATCCAAGGCTTCTTTGATGGTCCTGTTGATCACTTGTTCGCACTTCCTATGCTCGCAAATTATGTTGGCAGCAAGGTTGATCGCACTCGCTTAACAATTGTCTCTCCTGACTCAGGTCGTGTTCGCGTTGCAGAGCGTTGGTCAGATCTTCTTGGTGGCTGCCCAATCGCATTTATTCACAAGACTCGTGATCCACGCGTTCCTAATGAATCCATAGTGGGCCGCGTTGTTGGTGATGTTGTTGGACAAACATGTGTAGTTATTGATGACATGATCGATACTGCCGGCACTATTACAAAGGCGGTAGATGCGTTATTTGATGCAGGTGCTGCAGATGTAATCATCGCTGCGACTCACGCCGTATTTAGTGGTCCTGCAGTTGATCGCTTAAAGAACTGCCGTGCATCAGAAGTGGTCATCACAAATACTCTGCCAATTACCGAGGATCAAAAATTCGACAATTTGACGGTGCTCTCAATTGCTCCACTTCTGGGCCGCGCAATCCGCGAGGTCTTTGAGGATGGATCAGTTACAAGCCTGTTTGATGGTCATTCCTAAGGCTCAATTTGCTTCATTGATGGCCTAAAAGATACTGTTCGACCTGTTCCGGCGAGGGTAGCGAATAGCTTTCCGTGATCGACGGGTAAGGGATTTTTCTCCTGCTGGAACTTTGTGTACGCACCGAAGAACCAGGACAACTAGGAGCAAAGGGTTTAAAAATGGCAGAAGTAAAGATCGTCGGAACCACTCGTACAGAATTTGGTAAGGGCGCATCACGTCGTGCACGTCGCGATGGTTTAGTTCCTGCTGTTATCTATGGTCACGGAGAAAAGCCTCAACACATCACTCTTCCTGCAAAGGAACTTGGCGTTGCTCTTAAGCAGTCAAACGTTCTCTTAGACATCACAATTGATGGCAAGAATGAGCTAACTCTTCCAAAGGTAATTGTTCGCGATTTCCTTAAGCAGATCCTTGAGCACGTTGACCTAGTTTTGGTTCGTCGCGGCGAGAAGGTTGTTGTTTCAGTTCCTGTTCACACAGTTGGTGAGCACGATCGTGATGGAATTCTTGAGCACGTACACAACACAATTGAAGTACGTGTTGACGCCTCATCAATCCCAAGCTTCCTAGAAGTAGACATTCAAGGCCTTACCGCAGGTTCTTCAAAGTACGCATCAGATGTTGTACTTCCAGCAGGCGTTGAACTCGAATCTGATCCAAAGACAATCGTTGTTCACCTATCTGAGAAGTCAACTGCAGTTGTGGAAGAAGTTGTAGCACCAGTGGCAACAGATGCTGAAGCACCTGCTGCAGATGCCGAGAAGAAGGACGCTTAACCCTTAGGCTTTGTTGTTATGACGTGGTTGGTAGTGGGACTGGGTAATCCAGGAGATCAATACGCTGCCACACGTCATAACATCGGCCAGATGGTGATTGATGAATTAGCCAGTCGCCATTCAATCAAGTTTTCATCACACAAATCCCGCACAGACATTGCCGCTTATAAATTAGATGCTGGTATACATTCAATAATTCTTGCTAAATCAAAGAGCTATATGAATGAAACAGGCGGACCAATCAAGGCGCTGGCTAATTTCTATTCGGTAGAAACTGCAAACATTATTGCTCTACATGATGAACTTGATATTCCTTATGCTGCTATTCGCACCAAATTTGCCGGCGGCGACAATGGCCATAATGGTTTGAAATCAATGACATCTGCATTTGATGGTCCTGATTACTATCGTGTTCGTTTAGGTATTGGCCGCCCTATGGGTGAGCAGGATCCCGCAGATTTTGTTTTAAAGACATTTTCAAAGGCCGAACAAAAAGACTTAGCCGATTTTATTGAGCGTGGCGCAGATGTTGTCGAATCTTTGATCACAAAAGGTTTAGAAGTAACTCAGTCCACCTTCAATAGCTAAATCAGCCAGTATTGCGAAGACCTGCAGCAACACCATTAATTGTTAGTAATAGCGCACGGCGCAACACTGGATCAGCAGATTCACCCGCATCACGAACTCGCTTCAATAAGTTGATTTGCAACAAATGAATTGGCGAAAGATAAGCATCACGAACCTGCAATGTTCTGGCCAAGATTTCTTGATCGCCAAGCAAAGCCTTCTTGTGCGTAAGTTTCAAGATCTCTGCAACAGTTAATTCAAACTCGGCTTGAATTTTATCCAAGAAGTGATGGAGTTCTGTTGGAACAAGCGCTTCAACATAACGCTTTGCAAGAACTAAATCTGTCTTTGCAAGTGTCATTTCAACGTTGCTAATAAATGTTGTGAAGAAATGCCATTCTTTAAGCATTTGTACCAAAAGATCTGAATGCCCAGCCTCGCGTGCTGCTTTAAGTCCCGATCCCACACCAAACCAACCAGGCACAATTTGGCGTGACTGAGTCCAGCCAAATACCCAAGGAATGGCGCGAAGTGAATCAAGACCACTTGCAGCATCTGGGCGACGTGATGGACGTGAGCCCAGGAACATATCTCCTAGCTGTTCAACTGGAGTAGATGTATAGAAGTAAGCGGGTAAATCTGGTTGATCAATCAATGATCGGTATTGCTTAAAGGAAGCGTCACTGAGCAATTGCATGCAATCGCCCCAGGATTTCAATTCGGCAGGAGATTGTCGTGGACCACGATTTAAAACAGTTGCTTCTAACGATGCAGCTAAGGTTAATTCAACGTTTTCACGAGCGAGGGAAGGCAATGCGTACTTGTCGCTAATTACCTCGCCTTGTTCTGTCATCTTTATCTGACCATCAACTGATCCCCAAGGCAAAGCGATCAACGCTTCATATGTTGGTCCGCCACCGCGACCAACAGAACCACCGCGACCATGGAATAAACAAAGCTTGACGCCGTACTTCATCGCAACATCTCGCAGTGAACGCTGAGCACGGTGGATCTCCCACTGACTAGTTGCTATGCCTGCATCCTTATTGGAATCTGAATATCCAAGCATTACCTCTTGCAGATCACCGCGCAAAGAAACAACTGTGCGGTAGGCAGGATTACTCAAAAGCTTTTCAAGAATCTCACCAGCAGCACGTAGCTCTGCAACTGTTTCGAGCAATGGCGCGAACCCAATAGTGGCTTTCTTGTCCTTCAATGAAACTAGACCAGCATGCTGGGCAATGACAACTGCTGCTACTAAATCATCTGCGCCCTTGGTCATCGAAACGATGTAGGTTTCTATAGCTTCTGGTCCAAATCGATCAACTAAATCATTAATCGCAATAAAGGTATCTAGGGTTTTCTTACCAGATGCATCCAATGCCGATGTGTCAAAAATTGTTGTGTCAGCAAGTGCTTTTGTTAGTAGTAGGAACTTTTCATCATGTGACTTAGCAAGATACCCAGCCACGCCAGCTATCTGATTTAAAACATTGTGGTGGGCATCTGAATGCTCGCGAACATCCATCGTTGCATGTGTAATTCCAAAGGCTGCAACTGTGCGAATAGTGCGCTCAAGTAAGCCTGTGGCAATCAATTCGCCGCGGTTTGCCATGAGCGAATCACGCATCAACACTAGATCTGCCAGTAGTTCGGCTGTGTTTGCGTAGTCGCGATTTGGTACATGTGCTGCGCCTTTTGCATGGCGATCACGTGTAGCTGCCAAACGATGTACGATTGCTGTTGCCTTTAAGCGATATGGCTCTTCAGTGTTCAGACGCAAGAACCGTGGTTCAAATTCTGGAATATTTGCCAGATTCTTTTCAACAGATGCAGAAAGTTCAGGCGTTGCCCCAACAATCTTTGTTGAAACAGAGAGCATCTGGCGCAAATCATTCATTGCAGCGATAGTTACGCGGATAGCATGCCCAACTTGTAGGACCATCGCATCTGTTGTTACCTGGGCGGTGATATTTGGATTTCCATCGCGATCTCCACCGATCCAGTTACCAAAGGAAAGTGGCCGTGCTGTAATGGGGACCTCAACATCAATACGCTTCATTTCCTTTGCAAAGTCATTGAGTACTTCTGGAACTGTCTTTGTGAATAGATCATCGAGGTAATACAAAGCGTTTAGGGCTTCATCCAAAGGTTCTGGTTGACCTAATCGAAGCTCATCTGTTTGCCACAATAAATCAATTGTTTCTGCCAAACGATTTTGCTGTGATGGATTTCGTGGGTCATCTAATAGTTCTGCAATACTGCCTAATTTATTCAATACCGAACGTCGTGCAGCTTCAGTGGGGTGCGCAGTAAAAACAGGACGCACAGACATGGTGCTTACCCATTGTTCAATATCCTCTTTGCTTAATTCATGTCCAGGTGTCTGTGCCTGTAGTGCTTCCTCGATGCGATCAACTGCGCGTGCTAGCCAAGAACCACCAGTTGCACGTGTTTCTGCCAGAACGCGTGCACGGTGAACTTGTTCTGCAACATTTGCGAGGTGAAAGTAGGTACTAAAAGCACGTACTAACTGCACGGAGTCTTCAACTGAAAGATTTGCAAGAATTTCTGCGCCATTTCCTTCGCGCACAGACTTTCGAACCTCTTCTACTAACGCTAAAAGTTCGGGACCTTCTTGGCGCACAAGTGTTTGACCCAACAAATCACCAAGGCGGCGCACATCGCTACGTAAACCTGCCTCATCTGCAGCGATTGGGCTTTGGCTCATAGGGCAATCCTCTCAGGTATTGGGGTGTGCTCAAAATAAATTACACTTACCACTTCAAGCCCCTCCATTTGGACCCCCCTCCAAAAGGAAATGGGGCCTTACGGCATTGGAGGCACGCATGCGCGGACTTATTCCCGTCCTACCAATCGCACCAGATGCATCTCATATTGTGGCACCGCAATCGATGTATCCATTCTTACTTGCCGCACGCGCATCATCACATCCGTTATTAGTTGTTACTAGTTCTAGTCGCAGTAGCGAAGATCTTGTCAATGAATTACGCGAGCTCTATGACGATGTCTTGGAGTTTCCAGCATGGGAAACATTGCCTCACGAACGATTAAGCCCGCGTAGTGACACCGTTGCCAAGCGAATTCAAACTCTCTACGCATTACAAAATAAGCATTCAATCAATCCAATTGTTGTAACACCTGTTCGCGGAGCAATCCACAGAATCATCAGCAACCTTGGCTCAACACCATTGATGAAGTTAGAAATTGGTGGAGAACAATCACTTGATCTATTGGTTCGACACTTATCCTCTCTTGCATATTCACGAACTGATTTAGTCGAACGCCGTGGAGAGTTTGCTGTTCGAGGTGGAATCGTTGATCTCTTCTTGCCGCTAAGCAATCATCCAATACGCATCGACTTCTTCGGTGATGAAATCGAAGATTTGAGTTATTTCGAAGTGGCAGATCAGCGAACATATGCACCCGTTGTTGGAAGTGTGGAGATCTATCCTTGCCGCGAAATGCTGCTCACGCCTGAAGTAAGACACCGTGCAATTGAAGTTATCGATAGGTATCCAGCCGCAGCCGAGATGCTAGAGAAAATAAGCGAAGGTATTGCCTTTGAGGGTATGGAGTCATTGATTCCATTGCTCATTGATGAAACAGAAACACTTCTTTCTCGCATGCCGGCAAACACACAAATTGTCTTTATTGATGAGCAGCGCATCCGATCACGCGCTGCCGACCTGTTAGCAACTAATGAAGAGTTTTTCAATGCCTCATGGTCAAATGCAGCGCTGGGCGGGATAGCACCATTGCATGATGGGGTTGGCACTTATATTTCATGGGATGAGCTCAAGCAAGAGATTGTTTCTTGTGGCATAACAGCTGCTGAATTAAGTCCATTCGGGACTGATTTAGAACAGGACACACTCTTTTTAGATTATTCACCCATTGACCCAATGCGCGGGGACATTGAACGAACCGTTGAGGCTTTGCGCAAATCGTTAGAAGAACATCGCGTCGTAATTTTTGCCACTCATGGACATGGAATGTTAGAAAGATATGCGGGGATATTTAGAAGTGCGGATCTGCCCGTGCAGATTGTTGAAAATCTTCTCACAATCCCTGCAAAGGGGAGTATTTACCTAACAACTTCAATCATTACCCATGGTTTTGAAAGTGCTGATGATCAAATTTTCTTTATGACTGAGAGAGATCTAACGGGAAGCAAAGGCAGCGTTAAAGATGGTGATCGCATGCCATCAAAGCGCAAACAAGCCATTGATCCTCTGGAACTAAAGAGTGGTGATTATGTTGTCCACGAACAACACGGCATCGGTCGCTATGTTGAATTACTAGAGCGCACAGTTGCTGGCGTGACTAGAGAGTATTTAATTATTGAATATGCGCCAGCAAAGCGTGGCCAGCCCGGGGATCGCGTATTTGTTCCCACAGATACTCTTGAACAAGTATCAAAGTATGTTGGTGGTGAAGCTCCGACGGTTCACCGAATCGGTAGCGGAGAATGGCAGAAAGCAAAGGGCCGTGCTCGCAAGGCGGTGCGACAGATTGCCGGTGAATTAATCAGGTTATATGCCGCCCGCACCAGCTCTCCAGGCTTCGCATTTTCACCAGATACACCTTGGCAACGAGAGTTAGAAGACTCGTTTTCATACATTGAAACACCTGATCAGCTTTCGACAATTAATGATGTGAAAGAGGATATGGAACGCCCATATCCAATGGATCGCATTATTTGCGGAGATGTTGGATATGGAAAGACTGAGATTGCAATTCGAGCTGCATTTAAAGCGGTACAGGATGGCAAGCAAGTAGCAGTCCTTGTTCCAACTACTTTACTTGTGCAACAACACTCAAAGACATTCGAAGAAAGATATGCAGGTTTTCCATTAAAGGTTGCTGGGTTGTCTCGTTTTAATACAACTAAAGAGAGCAAAGAGATCTTGGCAAACTTGGCCGCAGGATCAGTCGATGTGGTTATCGGTACTCACCGGATACTTTCAAATGATGTGCAGTTTAAGGACTTGGGACTTGTCATTGTTGATGAAGAACAACGCTTTGGAGTTGAACAAAAAGAGTCCTTAAAGAAATTGCGCACAACGGTAGATGTTTTAGCTATGTCTGCAACACCTATTCCGCGCACACTTGAAATGGCTGTTACAGGTATTCGTGAAATGTCCACGATCACAACACCGCCTGAGGAGCGTCACCCGATCCTCACCTATGTGGGTCCCGCCGAAGAAGCACAGATTGCCGCAGCGATACATCGAGAACTACTGCGTGATGGCCAAATCTTCTATCTGCATAACCGTGTCGAAAGTATTGATCGCAAAGCCTTGCACTTAAAGGAGCTTGTTCCAGAAGCCCGTATACGTGTTGCTCATGGCCAGATGTCTGAAGGAGAATTAGAGGATGTAATTCTTGCTTTTTGGAACCGCGACTTTGATGTGTTGGTCTGTACAACAATTGTTGAAAGTGGTTTGGATATTCAAAATGCAAATACGCTAATTGTTGAACGTGCAGATCGTTTCGGACTCTCTCAACTACACCAGATCCGTGGTCGTGTAGGGCGAGGTCGTGAGCGTGCATACGCCTATTTCTTGTACTCAGCTGATGAACCATTATCTGAACTGGCTCATGATCGATTAACAACAATTGCTACAAACACAGACCTAGGCTCTGGAATGCGAGTGGCGTTAAAGGATCTAGAGATTCGTGGCGCAGGAAATCTTTTGGGCGGTGAACAGTCTGGCCATATTGCCGATGTAGGTTTTGATTTATATATGCGCATGGTGGGCGAAGCGGTTCAGGAGTATAAATCAGGAATTATTGAGACAGAAGAAAAAATCTCTGAATGCAAAATCGAGCTTCCGATTAATGCACATCTTTCTTCAGAGTATGTGCCAGGAGAGAGATTGCGTCTTGATTTATATCGTCGCTTAGCTGATGTGAAATCAACTACTGATGTTTCATCGATTGAAGCAGAGCTACTTGATCGCTTTGGAGAATTACCGAAGGAAGCCAAAGCCCTGCTGGGCGTTGCTGCATTACGTGCACAAGCAAAAGCTGTGAAATTGACTGAAGTTGTTGTGCAGGGCAAATTCCTTCGATTGGCTCCAATGGTTCTACCTGAATCTCGACAGTTACGTTTGACACGTTTGTATCCAGGCTCGCTCTATAAGGGCGCAGCGAGCACGGTTTTAGTGGCATTACCAAAGGCGGATGCATGGAATCCGTCGCAGAACGCCCCTGTTGTAGTGGATACTTCTCTTCTGGCCTGGGTCGTTGAGGTCCTAATCCAACTAAGCGAAGTACCGAAAGCGAGCTCATAGTGAAGAAGTTTCTTGCAATTATCGTAGCAACAGCGCTCCTATTAACAGGATGCTCACAAGTTGGAGCGGCAGCAACAGTTGGCGGTACAAAAATTACTCAAGCAACGGTGCAGGGAAGTATTGATTCAATTCTTGCTGAACGTACAAAAGTAGACACAACCCAGATGCAATTAGAAACAGGCGAGTCACTTAACCGTTCACAACTTCGTTTCCACTTGTTTAGCAAGATTCTTCGCGCGCTGGGCGAAGAGTTAAAGATTGAAGTGACAAAGGCAGAAATTGATACACGCCGTGCAAGCATCATTGAGCAAGTTGGTGGAGCAACCTCACTTCCAAGTGCCTTAGTAGGTGCCGGAATCGCACCAGCTGACCTTGATACATACATCGAAGCAATTTCATTTTCGGACAAGATCAGTCAAGCTCTGGTTGCCGCTGGTGTTACCGAGGATCAAGTTGGAACAGAGATTCAGAAGCTTGTGGTTGCAAAAGCTAAAGAGCTTGGCGTGACCGTTAATCCTCGCTACGGCAAGTGGGATCCAAAGGTTGCAGATGTTGTTGCCAATGATTCTGCATCATCTGCCGTAACTCCTTCAGGTAACTAGTTCGTAGCTATGCACGGTTCACAACTTCAACGCCTAGTTGAAGTCATGAATACCTTGCGTTCACCGGGTGGTTGCCCATGGGATGCAGAGCAAACTCACGAGTCTTTACTTAAATACTTGCTGGAAGAGTCCTATGAATTTGTAGATGCTGTGCAATCTGACAGCCGTGTTGATATGCGCGAAGAGCTAGGTGATGTCTTACTGCAGGTGTATTTCCACGCACGCATGGCTGAAGAACATCCAACAGATCCATTCTCAATTGAAGATGTTGCCCAGGGGATTGCTGACAAGCTAATCCGCAGACATCCTCATGTGTTTGCAGGTGTTGAGGTCCGTGATTCACAAGAAGTCCTTGAGAATTGGGAAGAGATTAAGAAGAAGGAAAAGGGCCGCACATCACCACTAGATGGTGTTGCAATGTCACAACCAGCGTTACCTTTAGTTGAAAAATTGTTATATCGAGCAGAAAAATATAATGTTGAAGTCACTACGCCAGAGAGTGTTTCAATCGATGGTATTGCTGATGAAGGTGCAGTTGGCCAAGCCCTGCTTGCAGTAATCGCTTGGGCAAATGCCAATGGGATTGATGCCGAAGCTGCCCTGCGCAAGGAAGCCATGCGGATCGCCCAACAGATTGGGCCCTCATAACTCACGGTAGGATTGGTGTAGTTAGGTGCCATTTCAGCGTTGAGGTCGGCCACAGTTTAAGAACCCAAACCTTGAAGAATTATGAGGAGATACGCAATGGCAATCATCGAGGCGTTAGCAGCTCGTGAAATTCTCGACTCCCGTGGAAATCCAACGGTTGAAGTTGAAATTGAATTAGAAGATGGAACTCAGGCACGTGCTGCCGTTCCAAGTGGTGCATCAACAGGTGCATTTGAAGCTGCTGAACTTCGAGATGGTGGCAAGCGTTATCTTGGTAAAGGTGTTGAAAAAGCAGTTGCCTTTGTTAATAATGAAATTGCTCCAGCGATTATTGGTTTTGATTCACAGGATCAGCGTCTTATTGATGCAGCGATGATTGAACTAGATGGCACAAAGAACAAGTCACGACTTGGTGCAAATGCAATTCTTGGTGCTTCATTGGCTGTTGCTAAAGCATCTGCAGAATCTGCAGATCTTTCATTATTCCGCTACCTAGGTGGACCAAATGCACATGTTCTTCCAATCCCAATGATGAACATTCTTAACGGCGGAGCCCACGCAGATACCAACGTTGATATTCAAGAGTTTATGATCGCGCCAATTGGTGCTCCAACATTCCGCGAATCAATTCGCTGGGGCGCAGAGATTTATCACGCCCTCAAGGCTGTTCTGAAAAAGCGTGGACTTGCAACATCTGTCGGCGATGAAGGTGGCTTTGCTCCAAACCTAGACAGCAACCGCGCAGCACTTGATTTGATCCTAGAAGCAATTGAAGCTGCTGGATATAAGCCAGGTATT
>Ga0209553_1001118_pt1 | contig 13566 bp, 11 predicted proteins | sample LauGreFBDMM110DN_2_FD_188217 | JGI IMG/M metagenome (GOLD analysis project Ga0209553, IMG submission 188217) | Freshwater lake microbial communities from Lake Michigan, USA - Fa13.BD.MM110.DN (SPAdes) (version 2) | ecosystem: Environmental > Aquatic > Freshwater > Lake | place: Lake Michigan...
CATGTTTTGGCAAAGCAAGAAGGCGGCGGCTGATTTGATCGCCAATGTTGAGATCGGCAAGTTTCCCTGCAAAAACGAAGTTCAAGTGTGCCCACGATGGACGGTGGCGCAACAAATCTCACTGGACAAGGCCACTCTTGATGGCCGGTGGCAGGCCAGCAACTGGATGGACCGGGAGTACGCGTTCATGCTGCCTGAAGAGGCTGCCTATGACCATGGTGGCTCAGGATCCAAGGTGATTGACATGTTGGATGAGTTTGGCGCCGTGGCCACCCCATTTCTGCAGCCCAAAAGGGTCAGGGCCAAGAAACGGGTGGCATAACCATTTGCGCTATGCCTGTCATGACCATGGCCAGGTGGTTCAAGAACCCAGGGCTTTTAGGTCCTAAACCCAGCGTTTTGAGGGTTTAGAGGGGTGTTCTGGCGGGGATTGGCGTCCTGACTGTTGACGCCGACGTCAAATTGACCCAGCCTGTGCAGATCTTCTGTGACCCATCGCGATCACCATGTCAGGCCGGGACCAGCCGTCCTTCCGCCGCCTCGATCACCATCGGCGTTTTCCATTGAGCACGGGTCGTCACTGCGCCCCAGCGTTCGGCCACATTCTGTACCCAGGCCGGCGTATAGAAGCGTTCCGCCGCTTCCTTCAACTTCCACAGATAGATCCCGACAATTGACTTTCCATCATCGGCGATCCCGTAGTATTTCTTGACGAGGTCGCTGATGTTCAGGTAGTTGTGGGCGGTCGACTTGATGATCCCACGCAAGTCAACCTTGGTCTTTCCCGCCGGCACGTAAAACGTCCACATCACAGTATGCACCGTCATCTCCCGTTTCTTGGTCGGGCGCGGATGGAATTTTATTAACCTGGAAGATACGATAAGCGAATCTTGCCGAGGATGCAATACTTACTTGACCATACGGGTGGATCAAGAAATTGCGGTCTGGTCCGCCGGCCTCCAGCAACAGCACCCGATGACCAGCGGCGCTCAGCCGGTTTGCCAGCAGACATCCGGCGGACCCAGCCCCTACGATCACGTAGTCAAATCGGGGCGGTGGCATACGCAGTGGTAGCATTCATAGCCGCAGGTGAAAGAGCTTGAACCGAGAGCATAGCAGCCAGATCCAGCCGCGACCCTGCATTGGGGACCTATGGCCCGCTGGGCCGTGTGAGGAAACAACGCCATGCCGACATTCCCTTCGATTGCGCCAGACACCATGCGTCAGTTGCTGGAGCCGCCAACGGGCCCGGTGCGCCTGGTGCTCGACACCGATGCCTACAACGAGATCGACGACCAACAGGCTATTGCGTGGGCCTTGATGTCACAGGATGTGTTGCGCATCGAAGGCATGTATGCTGCGCCTTATTCGTTCCGCCACCACCGTCCGCGCATGCTGCAGGCCTACGAGATGCTGCGCCAGGACCCGTCAGTCCATCTCCCGCCGCCGCTGCCGCACTATCGCCGCTCGATCAACCTCATGATGAAGCAGGGCATGGATCCCTACTCGGCGCCCTACCCAGGCCCCGATGAGGGACTGGAGCTGAGTTACCAGGAGATATTGAAAGTCTACGGCCTGATGAACGAGAACCCGGTGGGCAAGGTGTTTCGCGGGTCGCCCGATTTCCTGTCTTCACTGGACAAGCCGATCGACAGCCCTGCAGCGCGCCACCTGATCGAACGTGCGCTGGCACACGAAGACGGCCCCCTCTACGTGGCTGCGATCGGCTGCCTGACCAATGTCGCATCGGCCATCCTGATGGCACCGGAGATCGTCTCGCGTATCGTGGTGTTGTGGACCTCGGCCTACCCCTCGGGGGTTGGGTTGTGCAACGAACCTTCGCTGAACCTGGCGGAGGACAAGCTGGCCTCGCAGCTGATCTTCGACTGCGGCGTGCCCCATGTCTACCTGCCGGGTTATTACATTGGCGCGCAGCTCAAAGTGTCCCTGCCCGAGATCGAGCGCTGGGTGCGGGGACGCGGCAAGATCGGCGACTACATCCACCATTTGTACACCCACAAACCGGTGCATCCAATGCACGGTATCGACGAAGCGTTTGCCCGCACCTGGGTGGTCTGGGACATCATCAACCTGGCATGGCTGATCAACCCGGAGTGGGTACCGTCGCAGTTGGTACGCGCGCCCGTGCTGACCGATGACCTGTACTGGAAGCATGACCCGCAACGGCACTGGATGCGCGAAGCGGTGGGCGTCGACCGCGATGCGATCTTCCGCGACTTTTTCAGCAAGCTGGATAGGGCATCCGCAGCATGACCGCTGGGCCAGGCACTCCGCCCATGGAGACCGCTGCAAGAGGTGGGCTGCCGGAGTGCGGGTTCGACAAAGTGGATGGGCGCTGGACCATCCCGATCCCTGCCCGTTGCAACATCGGACACGACACGGTAGGCCAGCACGCCCTGCAGACCCCGACGTCGCCAGCGCTGGTGTTTGAGGATGCCACTGGCGGCGTATGCACATGGAGTTTTTCGCAGCTTGACGATTGGGCGCTGCGGGTTGCCGCGTGGTTTGCCACACTCGGTGTGGGTCGCGGCGACCCGATGGGCATCCACACCGGGCAACGCCCCGAGACCATGGTGGTGCATCTGGCGCTGTACAAGCTCGGCGCTGTCGCCGTGACCTTGTCGGAACTGTATGGCCCTGACACCATCAACCATATCCTGCACGACTCGCAACTGAAGATGGCGGTGACGCAAGACGGTGCCTGGCCGGGCGTGCGCGCGATCGACCCACGCGAGATCATGGCACTGCAGAGCGGCCCGCTGCCGACGGGCTTCGTTCCCTGCGATACAGACGCGGATGAGCCCGCGCTGCTGATGTACACCTCCGGTTCAACCGGGCGGCCCAAGGGATTGCTCCATGCGCACCGCATCCTGCACGCCTATATGCCGACGGTGCGCATGTTCTACGACCTGTCAATGGATGACGCTGACGCAGTGTTCTGGACGCCGGCCGACTGGGCCTGGGTTGGTGGCCTGCTCGACCTGGTGTTGCCGGCCTGGGCCGTCGGCAGGCCCGTGGTCGCCAGCCAGCATCGATTCGATCCGCCGTGGGCGTTTGACTTCATGGCCAGGCACCGGGTGACGCACACCTTCATGACCCCGACAGCGCTCAAGCGGCTGGCTGAAATCGCCCATCCGCGCGAGCGCTGGCCGCTGCACCTTCGTGTCATCTGCACGGGCGGCGAGAGCCTTCCCAGCGAGGTGGTGCGGTGGGCGAACGATGCGCTGGGTGCCACCTGCAACGAATTCTACGGCCTGACCGAGTTCAACCACTTGGTGGGCAATTGCCGGCAGTTGTACCCGATTCGGCCCGGTTCGATGGGGCGCGCCTACCCCGGACACGGTACGGCCATCATCGACAGCGAAGGACAGCCAGTGCCATTGGGCGAAGTCGGCGAAGTTGCCGCAAGGGCAGACGATCCGACGCTGTTTCTGGGGTATTGGCGCAGCGCCGCCGCGCCGGCGCAGATCGAGACCGATGGCTGGTTGCGCACTGGCGACCTGGCGCGGCAGGATGAAGATGGCTACTTCTGGTACCAGGGCCGCAACGATGACCTGATCAAGAGCGCCGGATACCGCATCGGGCCTGCAGAGGTGGAGGATTCACTGGTCGCCCATGCCTTTGTCGCCGAAGCGGCGGTCATCGCCAGCCCGGATGCGGCACGCGGCAGCGTCGTGAAGGCATTTGTGCGCCTGGCCGAAGGTGTCAAGCCGTCAGACGCGGTGGTGCGCGTGCTGCAGGAGCATGTCAAGACCCGGCTGGCGGCCTACAAGTATCCGCGCGAGATCGAATTCGTGCACGAGTTTCCGCTCACCAGCTCGGGCAAGATCCGTCGCGGTGAGCTGCGCCAGTTGGAGGCCGAACGCAAAAAAAATGGCCGCGTGTGATGTCGTGGTCTGCGGCGGTGCGGTGCGACCGTTTGGTCGCAGCCGCGATGAATCGTCGCCCCGTGACTGGGTGCGCGGTGTTGTCGATGGGGCCTTGGACGACGCCGGAGTGGAGCGTCGCGAAGTCGACGCCATCGTGCTGGCCTGCGAGAGCGACCACCTCTCGATGCAGTTGTCGCCGGGTGCACTGATGGTCGACGAAGCCGGTCTTCTGCCTTGCCCGGTAATGCGCGTGGAATGTGGCGGCGCCAGTGGTGCGGCGGCGGTGCGCGCCGGCGTGATGCACCTGATGTCGGGCCTGCACCGCTGTGTTATGGTGGTCGGTTTCGAGCATGCCGCCAGCCATCTGGCAGCCGACGACGTGCGCCGCCTGTATGGCCTGTCGTTCGACGCCGATGTCGAGGGTATGACTGGTGTCGGTGCAACCCAGCTGTATGCCCTGTCCATGCGCCTTTTCATGGCCCGTTTCGGTATTACCGAGGCCCGCATGGCACAGGTGTCGGTGAAGAACCATGGCCACGCCCTGCACAACCCCTGGGCGCACCTGCCCCGGCAATTGAGCGTCGAGGACGTATTAGCGTCGCGACCTGTAAGCGCTCCCTACAAGCTACTCGACTGCAGTCCACTGAGTGACGGTGCCGCAGCCATCGTGTTGATGCGCGCCGGGGCTGCACCAGGGCCAGTTGGCGCACGCGCCGCCATCCTCGGCAGCGCCTGTGCCAGCGACCATGTGCGCATCGGTGACCGGGCGCGTCCGGAGTGGTTTTCAAGCAAGGCGCGGGCTGGCAAGGTGGCGTTTGCAATGGCCGGGATCGGTCCGCAGGACATCGACGTGGCGGAGTTGTACGACGCCTACAGCGGAGCCGAGTTGCAGGCCATCGCCGCCTACGGCCTGGCCGCGCCGGAGCAACTGGCGCAGCTCGGGTTTGGCGCAGCCGACCGGCTGTCGGTCAACCTGTCGGGCGGCTTGCTGGGCCAGGGTGCCGCACCGGGCGCGACCGGAGTGGCGCAGGTCCTGGCGTTGGCGCGCATTCTGACCGGGCGTTTTGGTCTGCAACCCGCCCGGACGGCGCGTCATGCGCTGGCCGACGCGCACGGTGGTGTGGCCACGGTCACGGTGGCACATGTGATGGGACTGTTGTGACGATTCCCATCGAAATGCAGTTTCGCTACCAGCATCCGCTGGGCGCGCGCGCACCGTACTTCGACGGCTTGTTGCAGGGGCGCGCGATGGGCAGCCGTTGCGCAGTATGCGCCCGGGTGTCGTTTGCGCCCGCGCTATGCTGCACCTCAGACTTTCAGTGGGTGGAGTTGCCGGGTACCGGCAAGGTCGTCGCCGCCACCCATGGCTTTGCCTTGATCGCCATGGACGGCGCCGACAATTTGGCACTGGGTGTGGTCCTGGCGCCCGCATTGGTAGGGCAACAGGTGCGCCTGTGCCTGGCGGCCGGCCCAGCCGCGCACCCGACACAGGCCGCTTTTTTTCAGGTCGACACCGGCAACTGCATGGCGTCCGAATAAGGCACGCTCTGCACCGGCTTCATGCCGGTCCAGGCAGCGATCTCGGCCAGCGCAGCGGCGTGGCTGCCGGTGCTGAGCACAAAATGATGTTCCAGGCCCTCGACCAGCGCGGTGTTGATCATGTCCGCCAAGCTTGCCTTTTGCTGGTTGATGCGAAAGTTGGTCACCCAGCCGCGGCTGCCCTCGAAACCGGCGCTGGAGCCCGCGACGATGTCGGCCTCCACGATGACCAGCGCCTGTGCGTCGCCGGCGATCCGGGTGATGGTGCAGGGGCCCGGGGCAAAGATGAAGTCGGCAATGGCGCCGGCGCGCACCCCTCCAGGGGCCTTGCGGCCAAGGGTCGGATGGTTCTTGATGCGCATGCCACCGGGGCCGGCCAGTGCAAGGGGGCTGCCGCCCATGTGCCACATCAGTGCGGCGTCGGCAGGCAGATCGATATCAATCATGTCCAGGAGATAGGAGCTGGTGCCGCTGACCGCATCCAGCAGCAGCATGGTGGTGGCACCCAGCCGGTCACCCTCCGCCGCCACCGGGATTGCGTCCACCTCGTTGAGCCAGGAGAACGCCAGGCCAGGGTGAATCTGCAAAGTGTCTTGCAGGCGCGGCCAGTCACTCACCGTGAGTGCAGAGTAGGCGTGGTCTCGCGCCATCTGGCGCATGCCGATGTAGAGCCGCGCACTCACTTCCATGTCGCGCGCGCTGACCTCGACCCGACCTCCCGCATGCTTGTGCATGGCCGCCACGACCGCAGCAACCTCGGCATCGGACGCACACGCCTGGCAGTCCAGCAACTCGGCCATCTCGTGCTCATGAAAACGCGTGCCGATGCGCTCGTGCACGCGGCGCTCGTCACACAGCAGGTTGAAAAACGTCGGTGCCAGGCCCCCGACCACACCAACCCGCGCGCGGGCCATGGCCTTGATGGCGCGCAACGCCTGCACCGTGACTGCCAGCCGCGGGGCGAACCAGGCGTGATCGGTCGTGCCGAAGAACCACTTGAAAGGTCGTCTCGGGCGCAGGTAACGGGTCATGATGCCGGCGTTGAGGTTCATCGATACATAGTTGCCGAGCAGTGGCGGGCCGGCATGGGTTGGTTCGCTGGGAGCCCACAAGCCCAGCAGCATCTGCGATTGCGCAAACGGGGCCACCACATCTCCCATGGCAAAGGCGCTGCTTTGCAGCAGCACCATGTCCACGCCCTGCCCTTCCAGCGACTCGGCAGTGGCTGCCGCTTCGTCGGCCGTGACGATGGGGCCGGTGACGACCAGGTCAAACCCCAGGCTGTCAGCCAGGCGTTCGAGCCCTTCGGCAGAGGCACTGAAGACACCAGACTCGCGCGCCAGGTACGATTCCAGATGGGCGCCCACATAGGCAATTTTGGGTTTGATCATGGTATTGAGCTGCCGCTGGCGGCATCCGGAAAGATCCACACATGCTCAGGTGCCAGTGTCAGTGCCACGGAGTCACCCTCCTTCCACGAGCGCGACGACATCTCTTCCACACGAACGGTGCTGCCGTTCACCTGCACGTCGTAGGCAAGCGAACCACCAAAGAACACGCGCCGGCTGATCTTTCCCGTCAACGCATTCGCGTGCCCGGTGGCATCAGCGGCGCGCATGCTCACATGCTCGGGCCGAATGGTCGCGGTGACTTCGGCCCCCATCCGGTTCGCGTAGGCCGGATCGAGCACCAGTTCACCCACCGCGGTGCGCAGCACGGCACCGGTTGGCGTTTTGAGAATCGTGCCGTCGAAGAAGTTCATAGCGCCCAGGAACTCGGCCAACTCGCGCGTGCGGGGCTTGGAAAACAGGGCTTCGGGCGCGTCGAACTGGATTAGCTCGCCGCGAAACATCACACCAACCACGTCGGCAAGCTCCATCGCCTCGACCTGGTCATGGGTGACGAACACCGTGGTGATACCCAGACGCCGTTGCACCTGGCGGATGAAGACGCGCATCTCCTCGCGCAGCTTGGCATCGAGGTTGGACAGCGGCTCATCCATCAGCAGAAGCTGCGGTTGTGTGATCAGCGTGCGGGCGATCGCCACGCGCTGCTGCTGACCACCCGAGAGCTGGCTCGGGAAGCGCTTCTCCAGCCCGGTGAGCTGTACCACCTCCAATATCTCTGCCGTGCGGCAGGCGATTTCTGCTGCGGCGACACCGCGCACTCGCAGCCCGAACCCGACGTTGCGTTCGACGTTCATGTGCGGAAACAGCACATAACGCTGAAACACCATGCCGATATTGCGATCTTCCGGCGACACCGGTGCGATGTCGACACCGTCGATGCTGACCCCGCCGCTGGTGGGCGCGGTCAGGCCGGCTATCATGCGCAAGGTGGTAGTCTTGCCGCAACCTGATGGGCCCAGCAATGCGACCAGCGTGCCGGTCGGCACCTTGAGGTTGAGCCCCTTGACGGCGGTCGAGTCCTCGAAACGTTTTGTCAATGCGCGCAGTTCAAGCATAGCGTGGCTCCAAGCCTGTTGAGTGCCGGGTTGCTGCAGCGCATAGCGCGCAACTGCTCAATCGTTTTCCGGGTGTTTTCATGGTCGTACAGGGATCTCAAGCAGGGTGAAACTGTGCGCTGGCAGGCTGAAGTGCTCGTCCTGGACGGGCCAGCTCCGCGTCTCGATGCTGACCAACCCAGGGCTCTCCTCGGTATTCTCCGCCAGATGGTCCGGCCCGCTCACGATCCGGGCGGTGGCGTCGGCGCTTCGCCTCACGCCAGAAATGGTCAAGTCTGCTGCCAGTTGAGGATGGCGATTCACAACCGAAAGATAGATCTTGCCCGCAGCGAGGTCTGAGGTGACTGCCGCGTCTATCAACGGCACTTCGGCAAACGCGGGTTGGTTGCCCATGGCCGGGCTGGCAATGGACGGACACTGCACCTTGCAGCCAACGCTGGTCGACCCGCGATACGCCGTCAACAGCTCCAGCACCAAGGTGCTGGGGGTCTTCCAAACCGAGCGCGCGCTGACCCGGTAGTTGCCCATGACATTGACCAGGTTATAGATCGCGGAGAGCTTGATCCGGTCGCAGTGGCGCAGGCAGGTGTTGGTCACCGAGGCCGCATACAGGGCGTCGGCAATGTTGTAGGCCTCGATGAACAACGGCCCCCTCGCGCCGAAGTAAGTGTTCCATTCGTCGAACGCCAGGAACGGCGGCGGGTCGCTGAATCGCCCCATCAGCTCCAGCGTGCGCGTCAGCATGGCCTCGACATCCAGGCTGGCGGCGATCTTGGGCAAATACAGCTCGACTGGCGGCGGCGTGGTCAGGTCCTTTTCGGTGCGAATCGAGTAGTAGTGCACGCTCAGGCCGTCGATCTCGCTGCCAGCGGCACGCAGCAGCAACTCGTTCCAATGCCCGTACAGGTCGACCGGGACACCCACGGCGATCAATACAAGATCGGCGTCCTTGGCCCGCATGGCGCGGGCAAACTCCAGGTAGCGGCGGGCATAGGTCTCGGCATTGCAATGGCCGAATTGCCAGTTTCCGAACTGCTCGTTGCCGACGTACCAGACCTTGACAGAAAACGGTTCGGCGCGGCCGTTCTTGGCGCGCAGATGGCCCATGGCCGTGCTCTGGTCGCCATTGCAGTATTCGACCCAGTCGGCGGCCTCCTGTGGCGTGCCGGTGCCCATGTTGACGGTGAGGTGCGGCTCGCTGCCAATGGCCCGGCACAGGTCAATGAACTCGTGGGTGCCGAGGTCGTTGGACTCCCACAGCAACGCCAGCAGGCCGGTGGGGTCGAGCTTCGACGGACGCAGGTCTTGATCCCCCAATCCATCCTGCCAGTGGTAGTCCGACGCCGTATTGCCACCGGGCCAACGCAGGCAGGTGGGAGACCACTGTTTGAGGGCGTGGACAAAGTCAGCCCTGAAACCGCCAACATGGTCCAGTGGCATGAGCGACACACAGCCGATCCAGAAGCGGCCGGCGGCGCTGGCGGTGATGCTGAGGCTGGCGTTGTCGTCGCGCTGCGCCGCTGTGAACACCTTGCGGTGTGTCGTCCAATGCTCGGCGGTGGGTGCAATCTCCCACACCATGTCGCCCAGCTGGACACGCACCGTTTGACCCTGCCCCTTGAGCACCAGCCGCAACTCCAGTGGCCGCCCTGCCAGCAGCAGCAACCCGGTCTGGCAAATGCCGTGCGCCTGGCCGTCCGCATTGCGGATCCACACCGACTGGGATTGAGTGCCGCTGTAGTAGTCGGTGTTGTCATGGATGAACACGACTTTTAAGGTGTCCGGGTTCACAGGCAGCCATACCTGGGCGTCAAGGGCGGTTGGGGGCACACTGACCCGTGGCGTGCGCAAAGCGGCAATTCCGAAACCCGGATTCTGGTGGTTCAGCCCTTCGTTCAGCCCGACATACACGCGATCGTGTTCAGCGAACTTGCGTACCCGCAGCATCTCTGCCCAAGCGCCCTGGTAGACAGTCTCGCCGATATGTTCGAAGTTTGCGCCAAACAAGTGATCGTGCACCTTGCCGATGACGTCGGACGTGTCAATCCGGATATGCGTCTGCACTGCGGTCATGCCGGACTCTCCATATCGTTGTCGCCCGATTCTGGTCGGCTCGATGCCACAAAACGTATGTCCAGTCGCCGGAAGCCGCGGGTGTCGCCGTTGGAGGCCCACAGCGGCTCGGCGGCGAGCGAGAAGTCGGGAATGCGCCGTAACAATTGCTTGATCGCCACCCGCAAGTCGAGGCGCGCCAGATGTGCTCCCAGGCAGGTGTGCACGCCGACACCAAACGCCAGATGCGGATTGCGCCGCCGATCCAGGACACAGCTGGCGGCTTGCGGAAACTCGGCCTCATCGCGGTTGGCAGCACCATACAAAACACCGAGCGACTCCCCCTTGGGAATGGTCACTCCGTGCAGCGTGGTGTCGCGCGTCGTGATCCGGCCGAGCAGCTGGATCGGCGACATGTTGCGCAGAAACTCCTCGACTGCTGCGCGCAGGGCTGCGCCGTCGTCGAGCCGCTGCGCGAGCCAGTCGCGTTCCGCGGCATGTTCAGCCAGGAACCATAGGGCGTTGTTGATTCCGTCCACCGTCGCCTCACGACCAGCCGTCAACAGCAGTATGCCGTAACCGCGCAATTCCAGGGGCGATAGCGCAGCCCCATCGACCCGTGCCTGCGTCAGGAGGCTGAACACGTCGTCTTGCGGCTCGGCAATGCGGTTGGCCATCAGCCCGTCCACGTAGGCGGCCATTTCCTCGGTGGCCCCACTGGTGCGCGCCGGGTCGTCGCCCATGCGACCCTCGAAAATCTCGCGGGCCCAGTACACCCAGCGCTCGGCGTCTTCCACCGGTAGCTTCAGGAACCGGGCCAACGCGTGGGATACCAGTGGCAACGCGTAGTCGTGCACCAGATCACAATGGCCCGTGGCGGCAAAGCGGTCGATGAGGGCGTCGGCGACATCGCGTACCACGTCCTCCAGCTGGTCAACCGCTTCGCGCGCAAAGACGTCGCGCACCAGGGACCGGTATTTGCCATGTGCCGGCGGGTCGGCCTCGATCGGGAGCACCGGGTAGTCGCGGGCATGGTAGTTGGGGATGGCAATCGTCCCGGGTATCGCCGAAGAATAGGTCTGCCAATCCTGCAGCGCGGCGCGCACATCGGCGTAACGCGACAGTATCCAGAAGCCCCCCTGCTTGCTGGTGTGGGCGACCGGGCAGGCATTGCGCAAATGGTCGTACACCACGTAGGGGTCCTTGATGAACTCCGGATCGTAGTGATCGAACTCGCGCTCGCCCAGGGCCTTCATGGTTCGATCCGGCTCGCTTTTTCCGCCAACGCGGCAAATGCCGGCCCATGGCCTGTCTCCCCATCCAGCGGCACGGCACTCGCCCGGGCCTCCACCAGCCGATGCAGCCGCTGCAGGTTGGGCAGTGCCTCACCTGCGAGCCAGTCCCTCAAACCGGCCGCGCCCTGGCGTGCGAACACGGGTATGCCGCCACTCCACAGTGAGCGGCCGCACAACACGCCGTTGAAGCGCGCGGCCAAATCGGCGGCTAATTCCAGCCCTTCTTCCAGTTCGTCGAACGGCACGCCACCACTGAGGTAGACCACCGGCAGTTGTGTGGTTGCGGCTATCTGCTGCAACACCTCCTGCGCTTGTGCCAGGGAGTAATCCAGCCCCACCCTGCTGGCGCGGATCGGTAGTTCGATCTTGAGAACGTCAACATGGTAGTGCGGCTGGCTGAATTCCTGCACCGCGCGCAGGATGTCTTGCGGGCGCTTTTTTGCGTCAGGCGATGGGGTGACAGGCTCGAGCAAGAAGGGCAGGCCCACGCCGGCGCATTCGGCGCCCACCCGTTCCACCACGACTTTGCGCTGCTGGTCCAGCATGCCCGGTGCGTCGGGGTCGTAGTACAAAAACAGCTTGATGGCACGGGCGCCGATTGCCGCCAAGCGACGCACGCTCCAATCAGTTGGCATCAAAGGCACCAGTGAGGCTGCGTCCTTGCGGTAAACGTCTTGTTCGTAGCCCAACACCAGACTGTGTTGCGGGGCCAGGTTGCGGCTGATGACGGGGCCACTCTGCGGGTCGAGCAGGGTCAACGATGCGCTGGGCCCAAGCACTGAGACAACGGTTTGCTTGAACAGCAGCGCGTCGTCCTCACGGGCCAGCCCGTCGCGGGCCTCCTGGATGGCGGCGTCGAGGGATCTGCCATGGTCAATTGCCAAGCCGTTGATGCGCCCTGTCTTAGTGAGGCAATTGACAAAAAGGCGCGACTTCACGAACGTCCTCGATCGGTGAAAAACGGGACTGCGGCCGGCGCCAACCAGAGCCGGCGCATTTCGGCGTCGCAGCGGCACAAGGAAAGCGACATACCCAGGCTTTCCTGGGTGGTCACATATTCGCCAACCAAGGGGCGAAATACGCGAATGCCCCGCTGCTCCAGTATGCGGGCCAGGACACCGTAGCTGATCAACAGCTCCATCAGCGTCGTGCCGCCGCTGCCGTTGACGAACGCCAACACCTCGTCGCCGGCGTTGAATGGCAGATCCGCCAGCAGCGCCTCTGCCATCACCGACACGATGCCACTGGCCGGCCCCATCTTCCCGCGGCCCATGCCGGCCTCGCCATGGACGCCCATGCCGATGAAGATCTCGTCATCGGGCAGCTCGAAGATGCGCTCGCCTGAAACCGGCGAGATACCGCCAGACAGCGCGACCGCCAGTGTGCGGGTGGCATTGCGCACGCGTTCACCAAGTTGCACCAGTTCGGCGAGTGGCGCACCCTCCTCTGCGCGTGCGCCCAGGATCTTGTAGATGAACATGGTGCCAGGGGCGCCACGGCGCTCGGCCTCGCGGCCTTTCGGTGCCGAGGCAATGTCGTCGTACATGACAAGCGGCTCAACCCGCAGCCCTTCGGCCTGCGCCATCTCGATCGCCATCTCGGCATTCATCAGGTCTCCCGAATGGTGCGATATGAGCAGGATCACACCGGCGCCGCTGTCTGCTGCCCGCAGCGCTTGCAGGATCAGGGTCGGCGGTGGAGCTGTGAAGATCGGGCCCAGGGCATTGACATCGAGCATGCCACGGCCGACCCACCCCATGGCGATCGGCTCATGCCCTGAGCCGTTGCCGATCACGAGGCCGACCTTGCCCGGTTCCTTTCGGTTCCGCCGGACGATGATGCTGCGTCCCGGCAGTCGATCGACAATATCTCCATAGGCGGCAACATACCCGCCGATCATGTCCTCGACCATTCCGTCCACGCTGTTTATCAGTTTTTTCATGCGCCGTTCTCAGCCAGAACTTCCACCATGCAGGCGATCGACACGGCGCCCGGGTCTACCTGTCCGACGCCAGCGTTTTCGACGTAACGCGCGCGGCCGCGTCGAGCCACCATGGGAATGGTTGCGTTGGCACCGTCGGCCGCCGCCCGCGCCGCTGCTGCAAGGCCACCAGCGCTGTACGCATCAGCCAATGGCAGCAGGGCATCGAGCATGCTTTTGTCGCCAGCTTGCGCCTTGCCACGCGTCGCAACGCGTTGCGCGCCGTGCTGGAACCGCGCTGCCCAGCCATCGTGTCGCGCAAACTCCAGCAGCAAGCTGCCAAACAATGCGCCCGACGCGCCGCCAGCGCTCGAAAGAAGGGCCTCGCCGGCCGCCTGCAGGCAA
>Ga0209553_1001120_pt1 | contig 13544 bp, 13 predicted proteins | sample LauGreFBDMM110DN_2_FD_188217 | JGI IMG/M metagenome (GOLD analysis project Ga0209553, IMG submission 188217) | Freshwater lake microbial communities from Lake Michigan, USA - Fa13.BD.MM110.DN (SPAdes) (version 2) | ecosystem: Environmental > Aquatic > Freshwater > Lake | place: Lake Michigan...
CTCCACCATTGACCTGTGGTTGAGCCGGCTGGGCTGGAGCTGTAAAAAAAACGCGGCCCGACGCCGAGCAGTCGCGGCCCGACGTGGCGGAGCAAAGAAGAGAGTGGCCACAGCGGTTGGCGGGCGTGCCCGCCGCCCGGCTGGTCTTCGTGGATGAAAGCGGGGCCCACACCCAGATGACCCGGCGCCACGGGCGCAGTCCGATCGGGCAGCGGCTGGTCTGTCCCGTGCCGCACGGGCATTATCGGACGACCACGCTGATCGCCGCCGTGCGGCTCACGGGGCCCCAAGCCCCCTGGATGTTTGACGGGCCGATGAATGGTGAACTGTTTTTGGCCTGGGTGAAACAGGGGCTGGTGCCGGGGTTGCAACGGGACGACGTGGTCATCCTGGAAAATCTGGCCAAGCACAAGGTGGCGGGCGTCCGGGAGGCCATTGAGGCCGCCGGGGCGCGGCTGGAGTATCTGCCGCCCTATTCGCCGGACCTCAACCCCATTGAAAATCTGTGGAGCAAGGTGAAGCAGGGGATCAAAAGCCGCGCTCCGCGCACGGCCCGCCAACTCTGCAAGGCCACCGGGGCCGTCTTCGCCGCGGTCACTCCCGAAGACTACCACGGCTTTTTTTACATGCCGGCTACGCTACATAATTGATGTAAATCTCTAGTAAAAGGCTACATAATTTATGGAAACACTCTGAAGCGAAAAATTGCCCCTGTCGAAGAAAATTACAGTGACCGGTACAACTCCGCCGCGCGTTCGAGATTGATGCCGGGTGGATTGCGGTCGAGCAGCCATTTCAAATCCTCCTTCGCGCCCGCCGGGTCGCCGCTTTGCAGGCGGAGCATCGCGCGGGTCCAGCGGTCCTTCGGCTCGTCGGGACTGAGCACCACGATCACGTCAAAGTAGCGGAGCAGTTCGCCGGAGGATTCGGCGCGCTGGGCGATGCCCGTCAGGTTGCCGACCATGCGGAGAATGATTTCGCGCTTGGTGGCGGCCTGGAGCATCTCGTCGGTGAGCGGCCCGCCGGTGCGGGCCTCGACCAGTTCATCCAGCTCGGCCCGCGTCATGGTTTTGCCGCCTTCGAACACGTCGATCACTTGTTCGGCGCCGTTCTTCGGCGTGTGCTTCACCATGAAATGGCCGGGGATCGGCACGCCGGCCACGTTGTCCAGCCCGATGCGGCGCGCCAGTTCGATGAACAGGATGGAGAGCGTGATGGGCAGGCCCTCGCGGTCGTCGAGGACTTCGTTGAGGTAGCTGTTGGCGCGGTTGTAGTAGTCGTGACGGCTGCCGTGAAATCCGTTTTCGGTGAAGAGATATTTTGTGAGCGCGCCGAGCTTGGCGGGATCGGCGGCGCCGGCGGGAAATTTGGCGGCGACTTCGCGGGCCATTTCCTCCAACTGCGCGCGGTAGGCCTCGACATCCAGCTCGGGGTTGTCGAGCTTCGAGACGAGGAGCGCGGCGTGGAAGAGATCGATCTTCGCCTCCGGCCCGCCGAGGACGCGCACGAGATTGGTGTGCACGGACTGGCGATGGACGGCCAGGGCGAGCTGGCGGAGGCGCGCGGCCTCGAGTTCGAGCTGGCGCGCGCGTTCGCCGAGTCGGGCGCGGCTGGCCTCGGCGTTGGCCTGCAAGGACTCGGCCATCTTGGAGTCGGGCTGCGCGGAGTATTCCTGGATCTGCCGGTCGAGCGCGGCGCGCAGCTCCGCCGAGAGAGACGCGGCGGCGAGGTTGGTGCCGATCTGGAAATGTTTAAACTCGGCCTTGGTGTCGCGAAATTTCGCGAGGCCGGCGCGGCCGGCGGCGAGGCCGTGATCGTCGGATTCGATGATCAACTGGTCGTTGACGTAGCAGCGGATTTTATCTTTTTCGACGCGCACCCGGAGCGCGTTCCATTCGCCGGGCCGATAGTGGGGGCTGGGGACGGTTTTCAAAATGTCCCAGGTGTCAACATTCGGACCGTCGAAGCGCGTCAGGCGTAACTGGCCGCCGGTCGGATAAAACCCGTAATGCCGGTCGCCCCCGTCGGACGCGAAGACCAGCCCAGCCGCGCCGGCCTCGTCGTCGAGTTTCACGGTGACGGCGATTTCGTAGGGCGCGGCCGGCACGGGTTTTTGCGAGAGGCAGAGCGAGCGGCCGCCGAAGCCGCTGCCCAGACCATCGACCTGAAGCCCGCCGCCGCGCCGGCTCCAGCGCGCGCCGAGGAGCGGCGTCCAGTCCTTGGGATTGAGCGTGCCGATGGTGAGCCAGCGTTCCATCGGCAGCGGATTGGGTTTGGCGAGGAGCGACTGGAGCGCGCTGACCGGCATGGCAAAACCGAGGTTCGCGGTCAGCGCGGATTTCATCGTGAGCAGGCCGTGGACGCGGCCTTGCAAATCGAGCAACGGCCCGCCGCTGTTGCCCCGCTCGATGGGAATGGCGAGCTGGATCATCTCGACGCCGTCGAACTCGCGCTTCGCGGAGACGACGCCCTGCACGACGCTCTGCTCGAGACCGAGTGGATTGCCGATGGCGATGACCGGCGTGCCCGGCTTGAGCGCGTCGGAATCGCCGAGCGGGAGGGGGACCAAGTTCGTGGCGGCGATGCGGATCACGGCGAGGTCGAGCTTGCGGTCAGAGGCGAAGACCTCGAGGACGGAAAATTTTTTTCCGCCGGGCAGTTCCACCGTGATGGGACGCGCCTCGCCGATGACGTGAAAACAGGTGGCGATGAGTCCATTCGAGGCGACGACGAAGCCCGCGCCGACGCCGTCCGGTTTGCCGTCGCGTCCGTGGTGGGAAATGGTGACGACGGATTTGAGCGCGGCCTCGGCGAGGCTCTCGATGGATTTGGCCGGGGCGTTGGTGGCGGCGGAAGGTTTGGATTTGGCCAGTAATTTTTCCGCCGCTGCAAGCGGAAACGCCAGCAGCAAGGCGGCGAAAATGGATTTGGAAATAGGGCTATGCACCTGATTGCCTTTGTCCAACCGGACACGCTAAAGCATGAACTCCAACGTTACGCGCGGGCCATTTCCGTTGGAGTTCAACCTTCAGGTTGCTCAGGTCTGCATGAAGAAGAATCAAGCGCATCGCCCTATTTGGAAATTCCAAGCATGGAAGTTTAGGGCGGGATCACCGCGCCGCTAGATGTTTTCGAGCAGGCCGGTGCTGTCGCCGAGTTTCTCGGTGCGCGCGCCCATGCGGTCCACCATCGAGAGCCAGAGATTGTTGAGCGGCGTGTTTTGGGGGTAGCGGACATGGCGTCCGGGCTTGAGCGTGCCGCCGCCGTGGCCGGCGAGCAGAACCGGCAGGTCGTCGTGGTTATGGCGGTCGCCGTCGCTGATGCCGCTGCCGTAGGCGATGAGACTGTTGTCGAGCAGCGTGCCGTCGCCTTCCTTGACGGATTTGAGGCGTTCGAGGAAATAGGCGAGCTGGGTGATGTGGAAGTGATTGATCTTTGCGATTTTTTCCTTCTTCACCTTGCTGCCGCCGTGGTGGGAAATCTCGTGATGCCCTTCGGTGACGCCGAACGCCGGGTAGGCGCGGTTGTTGCCGTCATTGGCGATCATGAAGGTGGAGATGCGCGTGGCGTCGGACTGGAAGGCGAGCACGAGCATGTCGAACATGAGCCGGATGTGCTCCTGATAATCCTTGGGGATGCCGGTGGGCTTGGTCGCGCCGGGGAGCAGGGCGGCGGAACGCTCGATGCGTTGCAGGCGCTGCTCCAATTCGCGGACGGCGGTGAGATATTCCTCGACCTTGCGCTGGTCGGTGACACCGAGGCCGGCTTTCAACTGGCGCGCGTCCTCCATCACGAAATCGAGAATGCTCTTCTGATGGCGCTCGCGGCGGAGGCGGCTCTCGGCCTCCTCGCCCTTCACCTCGTTGCCGAAGAGGCGCTCGAAGACCAGGCGCGGATTGACTTCCTTGGCCATCGGGGTCGATTCATTTTTCCAGGACATGTTGGCCGAGTAGGCGCAACTGTAGCCGGAATCGCAGTTGCCGGCGTTCAGGCCGCGTTCGCAGCCGAGTTCGAGCGAGGCGAAGCGGGTTTCCTTGCCGATCTTTTGCGCGGCCACTTGGTCGGCGGAAATGCCGACGCGGATGCTGGCGCCGTCGGTCTTGCGGGCCTGGGCGCCGGTGAGGAAGGAGGACTGGGCCCGGGCGTGGTCGCCGGCCCCATCGCCGTTCGGACGGGCCTTGTCACAGGTCAGGCCGGAGAGGACGGAGAAATCTTTTTGGAACGCCTTGAGCGGTTCGAGAATGTAGGGCAGCTCGAACTGGCCGCCGGTGGCGGCGGGCGTCCAGTCGGCCATGTTCACGCCGTTGGGGACATAGAGGAAGGCCACGCGTTTCGGAAACGCGCTCGTGGCGGCGGCGGCGGAAAACGCGCGCACCGGGAGCATCGCGTCGAGCATCGGCAGGGCGACGGCGGTGCCGAGGCCTTTGAGAAAAGTCCGTCTGGGAATCTGCCATTTTTTGTTCATAGGCTTTTGCTTGTTATCATGGACGAAACTAGCGGGCACGGGCTTCAAAGACAAGCGGGGGATTTCATCTGGTCCGCCGATTTCCAAGATGGCCTTTTCGCGCGGCGGGCCTACACTCGCCGCCATGAACATTCAAATCGCCGTCTTGTGCGACGCCGCCACGGATTCCGGCGGGAAGCTGAACATCCTCGGCACCTTCGACACGATCAACGCCGCGCACATGCCCGCCACGCATCCGCAATGCTCGATCGCGCTGCGCATGGTCTTCAGCAAGATCGAGGAGGGCCCGCACAAGGTGAAGCTCAATTTCGTGGACGAGGACGGCAAGCTGGTCATGCCCGCCATCGACATGCCGGTGGAGGTGGCCGTGCCGGAGGACGCGAACTTCATCTCGCGCAATTTCGTGGTGAACATCCAGCAGTTGAAGTTTTCGCAGCCGGGGCTCTACTCGATCGAACTGGCGATGGACGGGCGGCACGAGGGCAGTGTGCCGTTGCTGGTGCGGCACACGAAGCCGAAGAGCGAATGATTTGTCCGTGCGTCTGAGCACCCGTATTCTTTATGGCCTTCTCCGATTTTCCCGAACAAGCCGCCGTCGAACTGCTTCAGCGCAGCCTGGCGCGCGGGCGGCTCGGCCATGCCTATCTGTTCTCCGGCGCCGATCTCGGCCAGCTCGAACTGGTGGCCCGCACCCTGGCCAAGACGTTGAACTGCGAGCAGCGCGCCGTGCCGCCGGACAGTTGCGACGTCTGCGCCAGTTGCCGCAAGATCGACGGTGACTCGCATCCCGACACGCAATGGATCCGGCCCGAATCCAAATCGCGCGTCATCACCATCGACCAGATGCGCGATCTGATGCAGACCATGCATCTCAAGCCGGTCCACGCCGAATACAAGGTGGGCGTGATCGTGGCCGCCGACCGGCTGAATCCGCAGGCCGCGAACGCCTTCTTGAAAACACTGGAGGAGCCGCCGCCCAAGTCGATCCTCGTCCTGCTCACCACCGAGCCGGGGAAAATTTTGGAGACGATCATCTCGCGGTGTCTGCGGCTGAATTTCGGCGGGGAGACGGCGCGGTTTCGCGACGAGGCGCTGGTGAACTGGCTGGCGGATTTCAGCCGCACAGCCGTGGAGGAGCAGGGGAGTTTGTTGAGCCGTTACCGCCTGCTCTCCGTGCTGCTGAAGCGGCTTGGCGAACTGAAGGAGTCGATCACCGGGGCGCTGACCGCGCGTTCGCCGCTGGAGCGTTACGACGACGTGGAGCCGAAGCTGCGCGAAAAATGGGAGGAGGAACTGGTCGCCGCCATCGAGGCCGAATACCGCCGGCAGCGCGCCGACCTGCTCACCGGCCTGGAATGGTGGCTGCGCGATGTCTGGCTCCAGACGCTCCCGCAGACCGGGGCGCTGCTCACCTTCCCGCAGCTCGCCGAAGCCGGCCAGACGGTCGCGCGCCGCATCTCCGCGCCGGCGGCGATGGAAAATTTGCGCGTGCTGGAGCAGACGCAGTGGCTGCTCGGCTCGAACGTGCAGGAGGCGCTCACGCTGGAGGTCGGCCTGCTGAAACTCAAGCTGTGACGACCCGATCGTGAAGACGCCACCCGACGCGGCCCGCTGGCGGCAAGGGTTGTTCACCGCCGCGCTGGGCCTCTGGCTGGGGCTGGCCCTGCTCAAGTTCGGCAACCCCGTGGTGCTCGATGCGCAGGTCAAGACGCCGGAAAATCTCGAGGAAATGATCTTGGCGGCATGGCCGGTGGCGTGGGGTTACGGACTGGGCATGGTCGGGCTGGTGCTCGGGATTTTCTCCGGGCCGTGGATGCGGCCCAGGTGGTCGGTGCTTCTTTTCGCGCCGCTGGTCTGGCTGGTCTGGCAGTTCGTGGCCGGCACGCAAACGCTGAACGCTGCGCTGACCGGCGCCACGCTGCGGCACTTCACAGCATGTGTGGCTTGTTTTTACCTGGGTTATTTCGCCTTGAGCCGGTCGCGCGTGCTGTGGCCGCTCTGGACGGGGTTGGTGGCGGGATTTGCCATCGTGCTCGCGGTCGGCTGGGAGCAGCATTTCGTGGGACTGGAGCGGACGAGGGATTTTTTTTACGAGCAGCCCGACTGGCAGACGTATCCGCCAGAACTGCTGAGGAAGCTGGCCAGCAGCCGGATTTACTCGACGCTCTTTTATCCCAACACGCTGGCCGGGGTAATTCTGCTGCTGCTGCCGGTGTCGCTGGTCTTCGCATGGCAGATCAATCGGGAAAAGTTCGAGGCTGGAGCCCGCTGGCTGTTGGTCGTCCTGCTGGGCGTGGCGGCATTGGCCTGTCTTTATTGGTCGCAGTCGAAGGCGGGCTGGCTGATCGCGTTGCTGCTGGGCGGAGTGGCGCTGGGGCGGAGTCCGGTTTCCGGGCGATGGAAGCGGACGGTTTTGGCCGGCCTGCTGGTGTTCGGGCTGGCGGGATTCGCCCTGAAATATGCCGGCTATTTTGAGAAAGGGGCCACGAGCGCGGGCGCGCGATTCGATTACTGGCGGGCGGCGCTGCACATTTGGAAGGAGAACCCCGTGGTCGGAACCGGGCCGGGAACTTTTTCCATCGCCTACTGCGCGATCAAAAGCCCGGAGTCGGAAATGGCCCGGCTCACCCATAACGATTATCTGGAGCAGGCCTCGGATTCCGGCACGGTCGGATTTGCCGGCTACCTGTGCCTGGTTTGGGGGTCGATGGTTTTCGCGTGGCGACGCTCCCTGCCCGGCGGCGACTGGCTGAAATTTTCCGTCTGGCTCGGCTTGCTCGGCTGGTCGGTGCAGGGATTGGTGGAGTTCGGGCTATACGTCCCAGCCCTGGCGTGGCCGGCCTTTCTGTTGCTCGGCTGGCTGCTGGCCGCGCCGGTGAATCGAATCGACAAGCAACCGGAAACGGCTACCCTCGCGCCCGGCAAATGAAAATCCTGTTTCTCAACGGCCCCAACCTGAACCTGCTCGGCACTCGCGAGCCGGAGAAATACGGCCGCATGACCCTCGCCGAAATCGAAGCGAAGGTTCGCGAACGCGCCGTCCGGCTGGGGGCCGAAATCGACTTCCGCCAGTCCAATCTCGAAGGCCAACTGGTCGATTGGATTCAGCAGGCCAAGGACAAATTTCAGGTAATCGTCATCAACGCCGCCGCCTACACTCACACCAGCATCGCGTTGCGGGACGCCATCGCCGGGGTGGGGGTTCCGACCATCGAAATCCACCTTTCCAACGTCCATGCGCGCGAGGAATTTCGCCATAAATCCCTCATTGCCCCCGTCTGCCGGGGGCAAATCACCGGTTTCGGCCCACTCTCGTATCTGCTGGCCTTGGAAGCAGCCGTTAGCGGTAATTGACAGCGGCGGTTTGGGGAAATCACGGTTGAGTTTAGCATTTTTCGGAGATTCTTCACCCGGATATTACTTCTTGACCCTCGAATTCGGTCTCTTTAGTTTCACGTCCGCAATTCGAGCACATTCCCAGAGCATGGTCGGGACACGGTGACAGCTCGCTTGCTTAAATGAACGACACGAAAAACCGACTTTCACTCCGCCAAACCAAGAAACCATCGTGGACCTAAAAGACATCAAAGCCATCATCGACCTGATGAAGAAGAACTCCATCTCGGAGTTTGAACTGGAGCGCGGGCAGGAGTTCAAAATCAAACTCAAACGCGGCGGGGCCGGCCCGGTGCAAATCATCCAGTCGGAGGAGTCGCCGACGGCCTTTTTTCAGCAGATGCCCTCCGCCGCCGCTCCGCAAATCGGCGCCCCGGCGGCGGCTCCTTCCGGCGAGACGGAGATCAAGTCGCCCATGATCGGCACCTTCTACCGTTCCCCCTCGCCCGAATCCGGCCCGTATGTCGAGGTCGGCAGCGAGGTCAACCCGGACACGGTGGTCGCCCTGATCGAGGCCATGAAAGTGATGAACGAGATCAAGGCCGAGGTCAGAGGAGTCATCACCCAGGTCATTGTGGACAACGCCAAGCCGGTCGAGTTCGGCCAGCCGATGTTCAAGATTCGTCCGCTTTAACACCCAGTTTCTAGCCGCCAGTTTCTTGTTTCGAGCCGCCGAAGACCGCACTTGGAAACCAGAAACCGATAACCAGAACCGATTCGACCCATGTTTGAAAAAATTCTCGTCGCCAACCGTGGTGAGATCGCCGTCCGCATCATCCGGGCCTGCAAGGAACTCAACGTCCGCACGGTCGCGGTCTATTCCGAGATCGACGCCAACTCCATGCACGTCCAACTGGCCGACGAGGCCATCTGCATCGGCAAGGCGGCCAGCAGCGAAAGCTACCTGCGCATCGACCGCATCATCAGCGCGGCCGAGATCGCGGACGTGGACGCCATTCATCCGGGCTACGGTTTCCTGAGCGAGAACGCCCACTTCGCCGAGGTCTGCGAGAACTGCAACATCCGCTTCATCGGCCCCAGCAGCCGCGCCATGAACCTGCTCGAAGACAAGGCCGTCTCCCGCGCGCTCGCGAAAAAGGCGGGCGTTCCCATCCCGCCCGGTTCGGAAGGCATCGTCGAGAACGAGCAGATCGCTTTGGCCACCGCCAAGAAGATCGGCTATCCGGTCATGATCAAAGCCGTGGCCGGCGGCGGCGGACGTGGGATGCGCGTGGCCCACAATGACATTTCACTGGTGAAGGGATTTCACACCGCGCGCACCGAGGCGGAGAAGGCGTTTGGCAATTCGGGCGTGTACATCGAAAAGTTCATCGAGAACCCGCACCACATCGAGTTTCAGATTCTCGGCGACAATCGCGGGAACATCATCCACCTCGGCGAACGCGACTGCTCCATCCAGCGCCGCAACCAGAAGGTCGTCGAGGAAAGCCCCTCGCCGCTACTCGAACACAAGTTCAAGGACCTCCGCAAGAAAATGGGCAAGGCCGCCGTCCGCATCGCCGAGCTGGCCCATTACACCAATGCCGGCACCGTCGAGTTCATCGTCGATGACAAGGGCAACTTCTATTTTCTCGAAGTTAACAAGCGCATCCAAGTCGAACATCCCATCACCGAGGAAGTCACCGGCATCGACCTCGTGAAGCAGCAGATCATGATCGCGATGGGCGAACCGCTGCGCATTTCCCAGAACGACGTTCAGTTCAAGGGCCACGCCATCGAGTGCCGCATCAACGCCGAGGATCCCTTCAATGATTTCCGTCCCTCCCCCGGCCGCATCGAAATGTATTACGCCCCCGGCGGCCGCGGCGTGCGGGTGGACAGCCACGCCTACGCCGGCTACACCATCCCGCCGACCTACGACTCGATGATCGGCAAGCTCATCACCTACGGCAAAGACCGCCGCGACGCGATGGACAAGATGAGCCGCGCCCTCGGCGAATACATGATCACGGGCATCAAGACCACGATTCCGTTCGAGCAGGCGATTCTCCAGGACCCGAACTTCCGGCGCGGCGTGTATTCCACGAACTTCATCGAGCAACTCCTCGGCGGCGCCCGACGGGAGCTGATCGAGGAGAAGGCGTGACGCGAATGGCGTGATGCTGAGTTCCCGCCCATGAAACCGCTCGCTGATTGCCGGCTCTACACCTTCGTGGACGCGGCTTATCTCCACGGGCGACGCCCGGCGGAAATCGCCCGGCAGCTTTGTGACGGTGGTTCCGACCTGATTCAACTTCGTGCCAAAAATATCCCGCCGCAGCAAATCCGCCGGATGGCCGAGGAAATTCTGCCCGTCACCCGCGCCACTGGCGTGGGCCTGGTCATCAACGATCACCTCGACATTGCGCGCGACCTCGGCGCGGACCTTTGCCATCTCGGCCAGGAAGATTTTTTCGACGCCGGTTTCACGCACCGCTCTCAACTCTCAACCCTCAACTCTCAAATCCTCTTTGGCCTGAGCACCCACGCGCCAGCGCAGGCGGAACGCGCCGTGGCGGCGGGCGCGGACTACGCGGCCATCGGGCCGGTTTATGCCACCAGCACCAAGCCGGGCCGCGCGCCGGTCACACTTGATTACGTGCGCTGGGCGGCGGAGAACGTGACCATTCCGTGGTTCGCCATTGGCGGCATCACCCTCGAAAACCTGCCCATCGTCCTCGAGGCCGGCGCCCGCCGCGTCTGCGTCGTCTCGGCCATTCTCAACGCGCCGGACCTTGCGAAAGCTTGTCAGCAATTCCACAAACACCTAGCGTGACTGCCGCAACTTGAAATCTGAAACCCTGAACTAATCAAAATGAGCGTCCTGATCGTTGGTTCCACCGCCCTTGATTCCATCAAAACCCCCAAGGCCGAAAATCCGAAACTTCTCGGCGGCTCCGCCAGCCACGCCGCCGTGGCCGCGAGCTTTTTCGGCCCGGTCAAAATGGTCGGCGTCGTCGGCGAGGATTTTCCGAAAAAATATCTAAAGCTCTACCGCAAGCACCGGATCAATCTCGACGGTCTGCAGGTCAAACCCGGGAAGACGTTTCACTGGTCCGGCGAGTACGAGGTGAACATGAACAACCGCCGGACGCTCCTCACCGAGCTGGGCGTGTTCGAGACCTTCACCCCGTCGCTGCCGGACGCGCACAAGGCCGCGCCCTTCGTGCTCCTCGCCAACATCGCGCCCGCGCTCCAGCATCACGTCCTCGACCAGATGCGGAAGCCCAAATTCGTCGTCGCCGACACCATGGACCTGTGGCTGAACATCGCGCTGCCCGATCTCCTCCGCCTTCTCCCGCGCGTCGATGGCTTCGTGCTCAACGACAGCGAGGCGCACCAACTCACCAAGGAGGACAACGTCTTTGCCGCGCTGAAGAAGATTCACCAGCTCGGCCCGAAATACGTCATCATCAAAAAAGGATCACACGGCTCCATTCTCTCCGGCCCGCAGGGTTTCTTCATCGCGCCAGCCTATCCGCTGCACAAAGTGGTGGACCCAACGGGCGCGGGCGACTCATTCGTCGGCGGGATGATGGGCTACCTCTCGGCGGCCAAAGGCTCGGTGGATGCGAATATCCGCCGCGCGATGATCTACGGCGCGGTGACGGCTTCGTTCTGCTGCGAAGGCATGGGCGTGAAGAAGACCACCACCGTGACGCGCGGCGCCATCGAGCAGCGGCTGAAGGAACTGGCGAAGCTGACGAAGTTTTGAAGGGCGGGGCGAACAGCGCACCCGCTCAAATCTGAAAATCCACCGACGCCTTTTTGTCCGCCTTGTTCAGCACGCGCATATCGAGTCCGTCGTAAACCACGAGCGAATTCGGGGCGACGCTGTCCATGATGAACACGTTGCCGCCGATGGTGCTGCCCGCGCCGATCACCGTTTCGCCGCCGAGAATGGTCGCGCCGGGATAAATCGTCACATGATCTTCGATGGTCGGATGGCGCTTTCTGCCCTTCAACTGCTGCCCGCCCGCCGTCGAGCGCGCGCCCAGCGTGACGCCGTGATACATCTTCACATGATTGCCGATCACGCAGGTCTCGCCCACCACCGTGCCGGTGCAGTGATCCACAAAAAAGTGCGAGCCGATCTGCGCGCCCGGATGCAGGTCCATGCCGGTGCGGACGTGCGCCCATTCGGTCATGATGCGCGGGAGGAGCGCGATCTGATTTTTGTAGAGCAAGTGCGCGAGCCGCTGCACCGCGATCGCCTCGATGAACGGATAGGCGACGATGACCTCCTCCTTGCTGAGCGCGGCGGGATCGCCTTTGTAGGCGGCCTCGGCGTCGGTCTGGAGAATCTCCCGGATGGCCGGCAGTTGGCCGAGAAATTCCATCGTGATCTGATGCGCGGCCTTGCGAAATTCGTTTTTGGCCAGCCCGGCCGGCGGCTGGTATTCGAGCGCCTTGTAAACTTCGTCCTCCAGCCGGCCCAGCACGGAGTCGAGCAGCGCGGTGGTTTCAACCTTTAGCTCTGAGGAATGCGTCTGCCTCTCGTCGAAAAATCCGGGAAAGAGCAGGCGCAGCAAATCGACCGTGATCAGGGCGATGGCCGCCTTTGACGGGAGATTTTTTCCATCGAGATGGTTGATGCCGCCGACGCGGGCGTAGGAGGCGACGAGCTGGTCGGTGAGGTGCGTGACGTTCATGGCGCTTACAATTTTGTTTCAGGGCAACCGCGCATGAACGGACGCTACACGGCCGGTGTCCGGCTGGACATAAAAATAGCCGGCCGGCCACCCGCACCGTGAAGTGCGGCATGACCGGCCGGCGGAGAGTTCGCCGGCGCAGCGGCCGGATCAGGCCCCTTTCTTGGCCTTCTTTTCCTGAATATCCTTGGCCAACCCGGCCTTTTCGGTGGCATCAAGCTTGCCGTCGCCGTTCTTGTCATACTTCTTGATTATGTCCGCGTCTTTTTCCATGGCGGCTCTTTCGGTTTCGTCCAGCTTGCCGTCCTTGTTAGTGTCGAATTTATCGAGGACTTCGGCCTTGATCTTGCCACCGCGCGCGGCCTTGGCGGCCTTGTCGGCGGCGTTGACGTTCAATCCGACGACGATGAAGAGGCCGGAAACGAGTGAGAGGAGTGTGAGTTTTTTCATATTTTTTGTTTTGTTGACTGCGTTCAACAATTATTGACGCCCGGTTCGACAACGTGGTTACAGAGATTATGCAGCGCCTGCCGGCGGCAATCTCGTCATCTGCCGGCGTGCGCGAGCAGCACGGCCTGCACCACCCGCTCGACGCTGATGCCGTTCATGCAGCGGAAATCCACCGGACATTCCCGCAGAAAGCACGGCGCGCAAACCGCGCCGGACTGGAGCAACTGGTGGCGTGGATCGCCCGGCAATCCCGGTCCGGTCATCTCTGGCGACGTGCTGCCGAACGGGACGACGACGGGCGTGCCGACCGCCGCCGCGAGGTGCATCGGGCCGGTGTCGTTGGTCAACACCACGGCGCATGCTTTGAGCACGGCGCACAATTCCCGGAGTGAAGTTGTGCCGGCGAGATTGAAAACGGTGGTGCGTGGTGCGTGGTGCGTGAGCGCGGCGGCGATGGCTCCGGCAAGTTCGACATCCGCGCTGCCGCCCAAAATGAGCCAGGCGCAGCCGGTGCGTTTCTGCAATTCGACCGCCGCCGCGATGAACCGCTCGCGCGGCCAGCGTTTGGCCGGGCCGTATTC
>Ga0209553_1001122_pt1 | contig 13537 bp, 11 predicted proteins | sample LauGreFBDMM110DN_2_FD_188217 | JGI IMG/M metagenome (GOLD analysis project Ga0209553, IMG submission 188217) | Freshwater lake microbial communities from Lake Michigan, USA - Fa13.BD.MM110.DN (SPAdes) (version 2) | ecosystem: Environmental > Aquatic > Freshwater > Lake | place: Lake Michigan...
TGGTCACCGATCACCGTATAGAAATGCAATTCGCGCTCACCGCCGTGATGTCAGGTCGACTCGATGAGATGCTCAACGCGTTGCAAGAGCACGAAGTTGACCTTCGGCTTGAAAGCATGTGAGCGCGCCTCAGCGGTGATCACACCTCGACAGATTCTTCTTGCCGACGACTGCCCCACTGCTTGCGTTCCTTCTTTGGGGGAACCCAACCGCCGCGAATCTGTACGTTGTTTTCGCCGAGCAACGCGCGTAGTTGCGTGAGGAGCGATGCATCGGGAACCACCTTGAGTCGCCGCGAAAGAAGGCTGGTTCGTCGATCGCGTCCGTCAAGATTGAGAAGCACCTCTACCGCGCGGCCACCACCTGTCGGGGCACTCGCCGCTTGTTTCAGCAGGCCTGCCGCCAGTTGCAGCGTTGCGGCGAGTACTGGTGAAGGCGCCGTGTTGGGCTCATGCATCGCGACATCAATCGAGAGATCGAGTCGCATCGCGAGATGCTTCGACGCATCTTCAAGTGGGATCACGCGATCCACAAGAATGTTCGGCTCCGCACGTTTGCGATCCACTGTGCCGATGACCACCACGGCGCGGTCTTGCGCGACAAACTCGCCGTACTTCGCGAACATTTCTGGGAAGAGCACCGCTTCCATACCACCGTGTTTATCCGTGAGACCGAGCACCATCATCTGCGCGCCAGGATCTCGACCGGCTTTCACGCGCAGAATTTTCATGCGCGAGATGAGACCCGCACACACAACTTGCGTGTCTTGCGCGCACTCCGCAATGTGCTTGAGGTCGCCGGTGGTGAATGCCTCCACCGCATCGCCCCACGCATCAAGTGGGTGACCAGACACATGGAAGCCGAGTGCTTCCTTCTCAAACTGCAATGCTTCCATGCGTGGCCACGGCGCACTCTTCTTCAACTCGATCTTGGACGATACTTTCGCTTGACTCGACTCGGCAAACGCGCCGAAGAATGTTTCTTGCCCGCCCGCGCGATCACGCGCGAGCGAGAGTCCGCCTTGCATTGCGTTCTCAAGACTCGCGACGAGTGACGCACGCGCATCAACTCCATGCAGACTGTCGAAACAGCCTGCTTTCACGAGACTTTCGAGCGCAGCGCGATTCACGGCGCGAAGATCGACGCGCTCACAGAAGTCAAACAACGACGTAAATGCGCCGGCCTTCGCGCGCGCATCGATGACTGCCCGCATCGGACCAGCGCCCACGCCCTTAATTGCTTTGAGCCCAAAGCGAATGTGACCGGTCCACGCCGAGACCTTCTCCCCCTGCACGAACACAACACTGAAATCCTCTTGCGAGAGATTGACATCAGGAGGACGCACTTCGACGCCGACATGTCGCTTCGTGGGCGCGTCGTCGGGGAAAACAAGCTTGCGACAATCGTCGAGGTACACCGACCACTCTTCTACTTTGCGCGCCTGACTTTCAAACGTCAGTAACGCCGCCATGTAGTGACTCGGAAAGTACGTCTTCAAGTACGCGGTTTGGTACGCGATGATCGAGTAGCCCGTCGAGTGACTCTTATTGAAGCCGTATCCCGCGAACTTGAGGATGAGATCGAAGAGCTCATCCGCGCGCACATTCGGAAGGCCACGATCTGCGGCGCCGAGAATAAAGGCTGCACGCGCGCCATTAATGACATCCTGCTTCTTCTTCGAAATCGCCTTGATGACTGCGTAAGCTTCGCGCAGCGGAATGCCGCCGAGATGATGCAAGACCTGCATCACCTGCTCTTGATAGACCATGATTCCGTAGGTCTCGCTCGTGTAGCGCGCGACCACTTCGTGGATCACAGGCATCGCTTCGCGCGCGTGCTTTCGCGCGACGAATGTTGGGATCAACTCCATCGGACCTGGGCGAAACAGCGCGTTCGCTGCGATGAGGTCTTCCAACCGATCCGGCTGCATCTCCGACACGAGTCGCTTCATACCGCCGGATTCAAACTGAAAAATGCCGTTCGTATCGCCACGACGGAAAAGCGCAAAGATGCGCGGATCGTCGAGCGGGATGCGATCAAGGTCGAGTGGATGCGGAATGGGCTCGACCACACCCGTCGCATTCGCTCTCGTTTCGCCTGCTGTAGGAACTTTCATTCCCACTGCTTTCCAAATCTCTGCATCAGGAAGCGTCGCGCGGATGATCTCTTTACAGCGCTCAATCGTCGAGAGCGTGCGAAGTCCGAGGAAGTCCATCTTGAGCAGACCGACCTTCTCGCAGGTTGGGCCATCCCATTGCGTGACAGCATCTTCGCCGCCGCCAGTTGGCCGACACAACGGGACAATCTCATCGAGCGGACGCGTTGCGACGATGACGCCGGCTGCGTGAATACCTTGGCTTCGCGCGTGATCTTCGAGACCGCGCGCATGCTCGATCACGCGTGCGAACCGTGGATCATTCCGCACGGCTGTCGCGAACTCCGCGTTCTTTTCGAGTGCTTCGTCAATCGTGATGTCGAGTTCAGCGGGAACAAGATTCGCGAGCCCTTGCGCTTCCTGCGGCGTAAGTCCCATGACACGCGCAACATCCTTGATCGCCGCCTTCGCCTTCAATCGACCGAAGGTGACGATCTGCGCGACGTGTCCATATTTCTTGCGCACATACTCGATGACAGACGCGCGACCATCCTGACAAATATCGACGTCGATGTCGGGGTACTCATTGCGATCGGGATCCGCGAATCGTTCGAAGAGGAGCCCATACGTTTCGGGACACGCGTTGGAAAGCCCGAGCACAAATCCAACCATCGTTCCAACACCTGAACCGCGTGCCGTCGCGGGAATACCGCGTTGTCGCGCCCAGTTCACAAAGTCCCAGACAATGAGGAAGTACGCGCTGATCATCTTGTCCGCGAGCACCTTCAACTCTCGTTCGAGTCGCGCACGAATCGCAGGCGTCACGCCGCCCTGTCCATAGCGCCACACCAAACCAGCTTCGCAGAGATCGCGAAGTGCAGCGTCGCAGCCCAGTGTCATTTCGGCCTGCGATCCTTGATCACCTGAAGCGTCGAACGGAAGCACTTCAAACTTCGCGCAATATGCCTTGAACCACTCCGTGAGATCGCCGCTCTCGTATCTTGGCGAGAAACCTGGATGTTTCACGCGCACGACCGGCACGTGCTTTTCATCTTTGGGGAGTGTCACGCTACAACGCGCGGCAATGCGACCAGCGTTCCGAAGCGCTTCTTGTTCCTTCGGTGCGGGGAAGAGTGCGCTCATCTCTTCGGGACTCTTCACGAAGATTTCTTCGGGATACTTCAGGCGCGTGCTGTCGTTCTTGTTCTTCTGCATCGAAATGCAGCAAAGCGTGTCATGCACATCGTGATCTTCGCGAAGCAGGAAGTGCGCATCGTTGTCTGCAACGAGTGGCAGCCCACACTCTTCCGCAAGCGCGATGAGATGCGGATGGATCTCTTCTTGCTCAGGGACATGCCGCTGTAACTCGATGTAGAAACGTGGCTCGCCTTTCGCATTGGGCTTGAACACGCTCGCGTGCCACTGTGCCTCGGCAACCGCGCGCTGCCAATGCTCAAGAGATGCGCCAGATTTCGTCGCGCCTGCGTGTACGAACTGCACAAGGTGAAAAGCGATGGAGGAACCGAGGTGTCCGTTGATCGCAATTAGTCCATCGCCCCACTTCGTGAGCGTCGACTTATCCATGCGCGGCTTGTAGTAAAAGCCTTGGAGGAACGCATCGCTCGAGAGCTTGAGAAGATGCTTCCAACCGATGATGTCTTCAGCAAGAAGCACAAGATGGAATCCACCGTCTTGCTGGCCCGTGTGCGTGCGATCGAGTCGATCGCCCGGCTTCCCATCGCGATCGGGTGCGACATATGCTTCGATGCCGAGAATGGGTTTGATTCCCGCAGCTTTCGCCTTCGTGTAAAACTCATGCGCGCCGAAGAGGTTGCCGTGATCAGTCACCGCAACCGCATCCATCCCGAGCGCTTTCACGCGCGCGAGCAATCGATCGATCTTGTTTCCACCATCGAGCAGCGAGTACTCGCTATGCAAGTGCAAGTGCGCGAACACAGGCGCTGGTGGAGATTCAGGAGTGGCCGGCATTGCCTGATGGTACGCCGCGGTGCGATCTGTGCCAACGGATTACGCGCTGTCTTTGACGCGGACATTTTCGCGACCTGACGCATCGGGTCTTGAAAGATCGCGCGTCGATTGGGACGGCGTAAAAATCCGCAGCGCAGCACGGATAAGTGCGAGTGCGAGGACGAGAGCAATCACGACGACGATGCAGGCAAATCCGCACACAACCAGTGCGAGGATCAGCAGCGCGAGAGGGATCGCAAGCACAATCGCCGCAATGCCATAGAGCACACGAAGCGCGAAGGACTGCGGTGCGCGCTTGAGTGGGTTTGCGGCACGCACACGCCCAGCTGCGTTTTGTACTTGAGCACCGAAATTGACAAACGTGAACTTCATCGAGAGTTGCGTAGGTTAGGCAAGCCAGCATTCGCGCATGGAAATTGCGCACGCGCCCGGTTTCCCGTTGCCGATGATCGACTCATCCACACGCACCACCGGCAGCACGCCCCACGACGAGTTCGTCACGAACACTTCATCGGCCGCCACAACATCGTCAATCGTGAGGTTTCGAATTCGCACGCGCGTGCCTTGACTCAGCGCCCATTCCATCACAGCCATGCGCGTGCATCCAGGAAGAACGGGCTGCATGAGTGTGATTTCGCCATCCATCGCTTCGTCGTCGCCGCGTGCGATCGGTGTCGAGAGCACGCCGTCTTTCACGAGGAACACGTTGCTCACGCTGCCACTTGCGAGAAATCCTGCGGTTGAAAACCAGAGCGACTCCGTGCATCCAACGCGCGCAGCGTGACCGAGCGCTTCAATGCGTGGCCAGTACCAGAGCGACTTGTGACCGAGGAATCGATCACTCGTGGAATGTCGCGATGCAGAGACAGTCGCCGCAACGCCGCGCGCGAAGAGTTCTTCTGGATAGTCCGTGGGTGGTTGTGCCACGATGATGATCGTCGGTGAGCGCACTTCCCGTTCGCGATCGGCGGGCGTGCGTGTCCACGGCAGTCCGAGATCGCCGCCTGTGACCGTAAGACGAATGCGTGCATCACGCATCCCGTTTGCCGCAAGTGTGTCGAGCACTGCTTCGCCGAGCGGATCCACGCGAAGTGCGTCAGCGAGACCGAGTTGTTGGGCGCTCGTCTCAAGACGCGCGAGATGCTGATCGAGTCGAATCACTGCGCCGTCACGCGCAAGCATCGTCTCGAAGAGACCGACGCCGTGCTGCACGCCAGCGTCAAGCACATTGAGTCGTGCGTCGGTGCGGTCGCAGAGTTGTCCGTTCAACCAAATTTTCATGCGCGCAGTTCCATCGTGCTCTGTCACTTGCCTTCAGTAATCACGGTGATTCGAAACTTATCGATCGTCCCGCCACTCGCATCAATCCCCAACAGAATCGCGCGTCCATCGCGCAATCGAACTGTTGCGCCGTGCGACGCGCCTGTTCCCGTGAGATCGCCTTCCACGACATCGATCGTCGCGCCGTGCACACCTTCAGAACCCATTGTCCGCGCGAGAAAACCAGTCGCGATCGGCTCTGTGAGTCCAGGAGATTTTCCCTGTGTTGCCATCGCGAGCGACTCATGCACAAACGCGCTGACATCTTCGCGCGATGCCATCTCGAGTTTCCCATTCCACCAAAACATGCCGACCGCGATTACGGGAACAAAGATTACGAGCATGATGCGGCGGACTGGATTAACGCGACGGAGGATCATGAGGGACGAGAAGGTATCATGTGTTGCAATCTGCTCGATGCAGGAGGGCTCACTTATGCAACACGCATGTGCAATGTGCGGAACCTCGATCCCTCCGCAGTCGCGGCGCCACTCTGCGTGCCTCGCGCGCTGGATTTCAACATGCCCGAATTGCGGACATTCGGCGGCGCTGCAGTCGGATGAAGATCGCGCTGCAATCGCGCGTGCGATGTCGATTCCCGGAAACATCATTCGACTCGCCTGCTTCCTCCCCTTTTTCTTCGCGTGCGGAATTTCCACCGGTGCCTTGAGTGCCTTCAGTTACGAAAACAACTTCATCAGGTACCAATATCTTGTCGAAAAACCTCCCGCCGCCCACTTCCTCAAGTACGGCATGCTGCTTGCGTTCGCCTCTATCGCGGGTGGTGTTGGCATGAGTCTCCTCTCGCCACATCTCTCCTACGGCGCTCGCGTCGTGCGCCTGTTGCCGCTCGCGTTGATCGCATACGCGGCTGTGTTCGTGATGAACGGCGTATTCACTAATCTGTTCGGTGGGGCCGCGAAGTTTCCGTTCTCTCTCCTCTTGGGCGGTCTCCTCGCAACCGCTTTGGGAATGAGCCTTGGATGCCTCCTCATGACCGATCGCATCTGGAACGGCCATTGGATTCGGCGTCGGCAAATTCAATCACGGCGCGCAATTTCGGGATAACGCAATTCACTGATGACAACACACCCACCACAAACAATCGATGATTCAAGCGAGAAAACCGGTCGCACGCTCGACGGGCATCGACTCTGCGCAACCTGCTTGCACCCGATGGCGGGGAGTCCGATCGAGCGGCATCGCTCGAGCAATATTCTCTTCGCGCGTTGTACTGAGTGCGGCGCGCCAAGTCCGCTGATTGAATATCCAACGCTCACGCCATGGGTCACGCAACTGCACGGACTCGCGGCCTGCGCGGTGCTGCTGCTCACGCTGCTCGCGTTCATCGTGCAAACACTCCTCGCGTGGGGTGCGATGGCGCTCGCTGTGTATGTCCCAGAGAATGAAGTGTTTTCGCGCGTCCAGTTGGAGATGAATCAGGCTTCGAAAGCCATCGCGCCCAACCCGTTAACCGAACCGGCCGCCTGGCTACTCACTCCCGACGGTCAAGCGGCACTCACATCGTCGACGGATTCATCCGTGTACTTCGCGCTACTCACGCTCGCAGGTATCGGCGCGTTCCTCATCGCGATGTGCAGCGGAATGCTTGCCGGAGTGGCCTGCCTGCGCCTTCGCGCGCTGCCACGGATGTTGATCGCGAACCTCGCGCATCTTGTCTTGGCGGCGATGTGGTGCGCGATATGTGACCTCGACCGAGAAGCTCCGTGGAGCACCGTAAATTCTCTCGATTGGTCGGACATCGTGCGATCAAATGACTCCGCAACCAGATGGATACTCGCATTCGCGGCGCTCTTGCTCGGCGGCGCTGTCGGCGGACTTCTTGGTCCTCTGGTGCTGCGAACTCTGGCGAAAACAGTCTTCCCGCCGCGTGAGCGCGAACTCGTCAGTTGGATCTGGACCTTCGGCGGAATGAACGTTCCGAAGTAGTCCGCGTTCCCACCACGAATTCACACGCTCTCGGCAGACGCTGCGTGCGCTCGACGGCTATCCTTCGCCCCCTCCAATGCCGATTATTACGCTTGCCAACCTTGTCTACACCATCGGAACCCGCGTCCTCCTCGACGGCGCAGTGGGCGCCATTGAGGCGAGTGAAAAGATCGGTCTCGTGGGACGCAACGGTTGCGGCAAGAGCACGCTGCTCAAGATCATCGCGGGCAAATTGCAGCCAGACTCGGGCTCGGTGCAGATCGGTCGCGGCACGTCGATTGGATATCTCGAACAAGACCCGAAGGTTCCCACCGAAGGCACGCTGTTCGAAGCAGCGATGGATGCGTTTGCGGACCGCGATAGATTGCAAGTCGAACTCGAGCACGTCTACGAATTGATGGCGCATGCGGAGGGCGATGAACTCGAGCGCCTCATGACTCGCCAAGCGCATCTCGATGAAGCACTCGAACGCGCAGGCGGCTACGCAGTCGAACATCGCGTTGAAGCGATGCTGCACGGCCTTGGCTTCACCGATGAAGATTTCACGCTCCCGGCGGCAGGACTGAGCGGCGGTCAACGCGCACGACTTGGACTCACGCGCCTGTTGCTGAGTGAGCCCGATGTGCTTCTGCTCGATGAGCCGACGAATCACCTTGATATCGCGGGCCGCGAATGGCTCGAAGAATTCCTTGATACGGAGTTTCCTGGTGCAGTCATTCTGGTCTCGCACGATCGTTGGTTGCTCGACAAGGTCGTGCATCGCATTCTCGAAATCGATCGCGGTGTGATCTGCGAGTACCCAGGAAACTACAAAGCATTTCGCGCGCTGCGTGCTGAACGCCGACTCGCGCAAGAACGCGTGCTCGGCAAACAGCAGGACAAGATTCGCTCGGAGCAGGCGTATATTCTCAAGTACAAAGCTGGTCAACGCGCGCGCCAAGCGAAGGGCCGCGAGACTCGGCTTGAACGATTCATCGATCAGAACGTGCAAGAAATCGCGCCTGAAATGGGCTCGATGGCGCTGCAACTGCCGACGCCTCCAGAACTGGGCGACTTTGCATTCGTTGCAGAAGGACTCTCGAAAGCCTACGGCGATCGCGTGCTCTTCAACGATCTCACGCTCGCTGCAAAGCCTGGCGATCGCATCGGCATCATTGGTCCAAACGGCGCCGGCAAGACGACGCTGGTGCGGGCGATCCTCGGCGATCTTGTGCCCGACGCTGGCACTGTGAAATTGAGTCCACGACTTGAAACTGGTTGGTTCCGTCAGTCACACGCGCATCTTGATCGCATGCTCAAGGTGTACGAGTATCTGCAGTCCACCATCCGATCACTCGAAGGTGGACCGCGACCGAGTGAACAAGAGGCGCGCAATCTTGCAGGCGCGTTCATGTTCAGCGGCAGCGAACAAGAGAAACTCGTCGGCGATCTTTCCGGTGGCGAGAAGGCACGACTCGTGCTCGCGTCACTCGTTGCGAGTTCGAAGAACCTGCTGATCCTTGATGAGCCAACGAATCACCTCGACATCCCAAGCGCTGAGCGACTCGAAGAAGCGCTCACTGGATTCGGCGAAGGACGCGAGCGCACCGGCGTTGTGATTCTCATCAGCCACGATCGTGCGTTGCTCGAACAGGTTTGCCAGAAGCTCCTGATTCTCGACGGCTTCGGCAACGCGACGGTATTCGAAGGTCGGTATTCGGAGTACGCGCGTCGTCAGAAGGAACTTGCAGCGAAACTCGCGAGTGCCGCGAATGCATCGAAGAAAGCGCCGGTCAAAGTTGTGGCGGCCGCTGCAGTCGTTGCGCCTGTCGCCGCTCGCCCTGCTGCGGTCGTGGCCAACGCGACGAAGAATCGCGCGAGCAAGGCGCCTCGCGAAAAGGGCCCGTATCAAGCGGTGTCGCAAGAGAAACTTGAATCGCGTCTCGCTGAACTTCCGCTCGAGATCGAAGGCATCGATCTCGCGTTCGGCAACGGCGCAATCGCGAGCGATCCCGCGAAGTCACGAGCACTCAGTGCCCAGCGTGAAAAGCTCCGCATCGAACTTGTTGAGCTCGAAGCGGAGTGGATGCGGAGAGCAGAGTAGTGTGAGCCGAGAATGCCGTCAGAGAGTCGGTCAAGACCTTTGGTCATGATTGGCGGATGCGCAGAAGCACCTCGCCCTTGGGCGAAATCAGTTCGAGGACCTGTCCAAAATCCTCAGTTGCGACCATCGCAATTTGCGCGGCGCACGCGCCATCGCGAACCACGCATGTGCCGAGGTTGTGCGAGTTTCCAGCTTCATCCGTCGCTCGGAGAATGATGCTCGATTGCTCTTGCAATCCGAACGCGAGCACAACGATGGTGCTTAATTGTGCATTGAGGTGAAGCGTGCCTGTTGCGCGAGGAGCCGCGGCTGTCGCGCTCAGCAGAACGGGAGTGGAGCCACTGAAGTCGTAGCCGCCAAGCCCCAAGCCGAGCTTCGCAACCTCTTCGTTGAACTGACCAGTTCGCGCAGCATCTGCAAGCGAGTGAATCACATCAGTCTGACGCGCGTTGAACCAGAGCGTCACCGCCAACGCAGCCGCGAAGAAGAGTGCTGCTGCTCTCCACAAATGCAGTGGAACCGGTGCAATCTGCGCGCGACGAACGGCTTGCGCGTCCGCGCGGAACGACTCGAGTTCGTCAGCGAGCGTGCGAGTTTCCCCGAGCTGCGCATGACCTTGCGCATGGCGCGAAACTTCACGCCCAATGCGTGCAATTGTCGCTGGCCGCGTGGCCTCTTCAGCCGCATGCATCACGCGCGCGATGGTTCGCAATCGCAATGATCGAACGGGTGATTCGTCAGACAGAAAAGCGGGATCGAGCGCCGCAGCCTCTTGAATGTGCACGATCTCCGCTTGCACTTGCAGGGTTGCCTCTGCGAAGCCGCGCGAAAATCGGGCTGCGTCGACTTCATCGAGCATTCCATGCGCGTCGAGCACAGCGTGCTCAAGTAACTCATCGCGATTCCAGTGTTCCAAAGTCGTCATTGCTGCGTCATTCCAAATTCAATTCCAAACGTTGACTCGTCAACCGTGCGGTATCAACCGAGGTGTTCTCGACGAGACGTTTCGAATACGAAGTTGTGTGTCGGAGGATCCTGCTCGCAGTGAAAAACAGCATAAATTGCGAGAAAATACGCACCTGCAGCAGTGCATGGGGGCTGCACGCGTGGGAAAATGCTCAAGCATTCCCCGCATTTCGATCACCAATTGCGCGTTCCCGCAATTTTGCGAGACCGCGGCTCAATGCGCTCTTCACCGTTCCTAATGGAGTATCTAACTGCGTCGCGATCTCGCGCAAACTGAACCCTTGCAGATACGCGCGCTCAATAACAGCTCTCTGAAGATCTGGTAGATCCCGAAGTCGATACGCGAGTTTCGCGCGTTCTTCCTGCGACTCAGCGGGCCCGGAAACACCCTTCGAGCGCTCCTCAACTTTGACGCCGAACTCATCGACGCCAAGGCGCTCCGCCCGCACCGTTTGCTTCCGCAATCGATCGATCAGATGGCGCCTCGTGATGAGCATGACCCACGTCACCAGTTTCGCGCGGTGCGGATCGAAACGATCGGCCGTGCGCCACAACCGCACAAAAACTTCTTGCGACGCGTCTTCGGCTTCTGCCGCTGAATGAAGCACCTGCCGGCATGACTTGTAGATGAGTGCTCCAAACCGGTCGTACAACTCGCCGATAGACGCCTCGTCGCCGCTGGACACCCGCTGCATCAGGTTCCAATCCTCGCTCGGAGGTCCGGGATGGAAAGTTTCGGTCTGCATGGAAATCCAGAGCAAAGTCAGACGACTCGACGGTGCGTTCTAAATCGACGATCACAACAAACTGTCATAATTTTAACCTTCTCGCAACGATGTTTGGGTGTATTTCGGTCAATCCCCCATTTCTGAGTTACTCTGATACGTGCAGCGTTGTGCGCTCGGATGCGTCTGAGCCAGAATGCTGTCCGGTACTTCTTGGTTGCTCCAATGGTGAAGCAGAGCCTTGAAACTCCGTTCTCCGCAATGCGAGCGCAGCACGCTGCAGCCCCTAGGCTGTCTTGTTCTCGCAAGTTTGCGTCTCGGACGAACCGTGCATTCACTCTCGTTGAATTCTTGGTGGTCATCAGTGTTGTTCTCATCCTGACTTCACTCTTGATGCCCGCACTGAGTCAAGCGCGCCGCGCGGGCGATCGATTGCGATGCCTCAACAACATGCGACAGATCGGTGCTGGGCTGATCACCTACGCCGACGATTCGAACAACCGAATTCCGCAGTCGAGCTACATCAATGTTCCGAACGGAACAGTTCCTCAGCTCAACGATTCAATGTGCCTCACCACAAAGGTGAGTAGCGGTGAAGCGAGACCTGATGGATTGGGATTGCTGCTCTCGCGCATGGGTGGCTACGTGGGAGATGAACGATGTCTGTATTGCCCTTCGCATCATGGGGAGCATGATTACGAGCGCTACACCATCAACTACGCGCATCCATCCTTTGCTCAACGCGTGTTTTCGAACTACCAGTATCGCGGGGACATGGATTTCAGTGACCCGAAAGTGACGAAGCGCATGTCCGATCCGTTCCAGTCACGAGTGATCCTTCTCGCTGATGGATTCCGCACGCGTGATGATTTCAATCATCGCACTGGATCAAATCGACTGAAGGGCGACGGATCTGTCGATTGGTGGGTGGACAGCCACCAGAATGTGCTGTTCGGCGTTCCGGCTGTGATTACCGACGATGCCACTCCGCCGATGTCCGTTTATCTCGCTGCGTGGAAGTTGATCGATATGAAGCCGCAGCAGTAACGCACTCCATGCGATTCACCGCGATTCACTGCGATTCACCGCGATTCACCGCGATTCGCGCGCGGCAAGATCTACAACCTGCATTGCATGACGACCTGCGCCGGGATCGATGATCGCACTGCGCAGCGTCACAAATCGTGGTCCTACAAGCGTGAGATCGATATGAATAAGCGGTGCGTGCCGTGGGTAACTCACACCCCAACCCGTGCCGCGTGCGGCGAAGGATTCTTCGAAACCCGGATAGAGCAAGCCCAGCGACGCGCTTCCCCGTGTGATGTTGAAGTCGCCGAGCGCGATGTCTGGCGGCGTCGCGCGCAGTGATTCGAGTTGGTTCGCGAGAGTTTGCGCGAGCGTGTAGCGAGGGAGATCGACATCCGAGGGGAGATCAACAGCCTCAAGCACCAGCGGCACTCCCGAGAAATCGAGGGTGAAGCGGGAGATGTTGCATGCATCATGCGCGAGCAGCGGGATCGCTTCCATCACACGCAATCGAGAGAGCAGCGCGAATCGCCCTGCGTGCGCGATGTCGTAGTGCGCAGCGCGGATCGCTTCATCGTTATCGTTTCGGAAGATCGTGCCTGGATCGGTGAGCACAATCACGTCGGCGTTGGTTGCGAGCAGCACATCGAGCGAGACGTGCGTTGCGTTCGATGAAGGCCACGACGCATTCCAATGCACGAGACGCAGCCCACTCGCTGGGCGTTCGCGCGGCACGCCCCAATCAAGGAGCAATGCGCGAACACTCAAGAACGCCGCAAACGCGAGCAGCCACCACGCAAACATCGAGCGGCGCTGCAGTCCAACCACCACTAAGCAGAGCACGAGAGACACGAGCGCAAACCAACGCCGCGGAATCCACCACATGGTTTGCAGGAATGCGACACGATCGGTCAACAATTCGGAGACGACAAACGCGGCAACAGACAGAAGCGCAGCGCACGCCGCGATACGCGCCACGTACCACAGCACTCGATCGAATCCGCTCACTGTGGCAACTCCATCGCACGCCTTTCAATCGCGCGCGCAACGCGCATTGCTTCTTCAACCCCGACAGCAATGCCCTCGACCGCTCCCACGTCACGACCAATGCTCCACCGCAACGGGCTCCCATCAAAGCTCTGCGCACGCGCGCCCGCTTCGACTGCGATGAGCGCGCCGCCCGCGTGATCCCACAGCGCAGCGGGCGAAAACGCGCACGGCGTCAACACCGCGTCAGCGTCGCCTCGTGCGACGAGAGCATATTTCGCTTGGCTCTCTGCATGTTTCCACTCAAGCGCGAGCCCTTCCCGCGCTGCAGCGACTTCGACTCGCTCGCGCCACTTTGCAGAAGTGTTCGGCGCGCTCGCGATTCGAACGTGCCCG
>Ga0209553_1001127_pt1 | contig 13493 bp, 10 predicted proteins | sample LauGreFBDMM110DN_2_FD_188217 | JGI IMG/M metagenome (GOLD analysis project Ga0209553, IMG submission 188217) | Freshwater lake microbial communities from Lake Michigan, USA - Fa13.BD.MM110.DN (SPAdes) (version 2) | ecosystem: Environmental > Aquatic > Freshwater > Lake | place: Lake Michigan...
GGGCACCACCAGTGGGGGGGGTACCTAAAATTTACGGAATAAAAAAAATGACACTATCTTCACAATATCTACATATTCAAATTAGGGGAGCTGGTTTTTAAATTCGGGTAGCTCAGCTATAAATTTGTACAGCACAAGTGCGTCATTCATTTGTATAAATGGTTTGGAGGCCTTGAACGCAGTTTCGATGCGTTCAAGGACTTCTAGTAATTCAGGAGTCATGTTATCCCTTAAATCTTTTAGATTCTCTTTTAGACTGTTGCTGGCCAAATGTGAGGCCATCTTGTAGTTTAATAAACTGAGGAATCCTATTAGAGACAATCCCAATCTTATTTGTTGGCAAGGCAATTGCAAGTAAATCACTAGCACCTTGGTCCATGTAACCAGCGTCTAAAAGCCCTTGTTCTGTAGGGAAAACATCACAGTGCCTGTCATTATCCCTATCTACTAAGTGATCTTCCCTGCCACCCATAGAAAACAAGTACCTGAAGTTGTGCGGTATCTCACGCTGGTATCTTTTAAAACGGGAAACCTCTTTTGTGTAGGCATAAAATGTAACCTGCTCATGAAGTATAGCTATATCAATCCACGACTGTAGGTAGTCGTCTGAAAAGAAATCACCTGCATCGTGTATCCTCAGGTATTTCAAATTTCTCTTCTTGCGTATCTCAGCACTCATGTCAGTAAACCACTCAGCCTGTTTAAAAATAAAGTGCTCTAAGTTAGCAAGGTGTTTAGCCTTCACCACTGGGAAAAGATAAGTACCATTGCGTGCGTAGCACATCTTCGCACACACACCTGCATTAGGGCAGCAGTTGAACCAGCTACCATCTGACATTTTTACATTCCATGCAGGTATAGTCCAATTCCAGATTCCATCCTTACGCAGTTCAGAATTCTGTGTTAGTAACTTCATGACTTTAGCTCCTTGTTTACTTTGTTAATTCGTTCACCAATCCAACGCATAACAGGCACAGCCATAGAATTCCCTAGAGCTTTATATCTAGGGCCGTCTGGGCACAATTCGGCAGGTTTATTCTTCCACATAATGGATGTGTAGTCGTCAGGAAACCCTTGTAACCTTTCACATTCACGGGGTGTAAGTCTTCTAACAGCCGTACTTTTAATAAGCACATTTTCGCCGCCATTGTTCCTACCTTGTGCGTAGGCAATATCAGAAACACAAGGATCTTGTGTTCCATGAACAATGTGTGCGGACGAGCCAACGCCTGACGAAGTCAAGGCGTTGCTCGCATCAGTCTCATTCACATACAAACCACCATTGGGTCTGTCTTTCCTAGTGCCATTAGAATCACAGAATGTGATGTTATAGGCAGCAGCAGTTTGGTTGTCTCCCATATCACCCCTTAGTGTACCTGTCATCTCCGGTATAAACCTGCTAGGGCTACCTTCCCTAGCTGCGATTCCGGGTTCAAACGAGATAGACGCTAGCGGTGTGTCACCACGAACATTAGCACAATTCTTTGTTGTGAGTTGTGCTGTGTCGCTAACCTGTGGGTTGTGGTGTTGCTTCATGTCGTAGGTGGTTATGTGTGGTGCTTCATGGAGACAGTTTAGGGTTGGGCACAAGTCGTAGCACACCTCTGCGTCACCCTGTCCTGAACTTCTACAAATCACACTCACAAGCTTACCTTCGTGTGCGTACTGATCACTAACACCCTTAGGCCCATCAGCAGCAGCAAGTGCACCTGTGATAGGAGATGAGTATTCTATCTTGTAAGCACCGTCAACTATTTGTGAGTGGTCGACACCACGGTCTCCAAAGCCTCGTGTAATAGTTCCGGTAATTTCTTTCCTCTTTTCTCTGCTCGGCGTAGAATCCCTGCGCACGCTTTCGCACTCAAATAGAACCTTGGAAGCACTTGTTGTGTCTCCAAGACATCCGACAACAAACACACGCTTGCGTCTTTGGGCGAGTCCGAACCATTGAGCGTCAAGCACTCTGTAGGCCCACCCATACCCCATGTTCCCCAACGATGTGATGAAGGTAGAAAAATCTTTTCCTCCGTTAGATGACAATACACCGGGGACATTTTCCCAGACAACCCACTTAGGCCGTCTACTTTCAACGACTCTAAGGTAGGTAAGCATGATGTTTCCCCTGGGATCGTCCAATCCACCTCGCAAGCCTGCAATGCTGAAAGACTGGCAAGGTGTTCCTCCGACCACAAGGTCAATTGTTGGTAACTTCCATTTTTTGTGCTCATTGATGTCTCCGTAGTTCTTAACTTTAGGGTAATGGTGTTTTAAAACTTCACAAGGAAAAGGTTCTATTTCAGAAAAACCTGCGGGTTTCCACCCTAGGTTTTTCCAAGCAACAGACGCTGCTTCTATACCTGAACATACCGATAAATACCGCATTATGACCCTCTTTTCTAATACAAATGGGGCTAAAAATCAACACTTGGTTATTATATGACATTTCAATAAAGTGTATAGCCTAAATTAGTATTGACTAATAGTCTACCAATGGTATCTTATAACTACCTTGATGTCTATTTCCCCATAGACTGGGTGCACCCAAAAGAGGCCCTCGCTGAAAAGCGGGGGTCCAAATATACATGGCTAAGGAAGATGTAATACCAGACCCGTTCGCACAGATACCACAAGAGCGTGGGTACGACTTTCCAGAAGCAGAGATAAAAGAAGGTCGTGTGCCTGGGGATGGCGGTCAACCACTACCACACTTCATGACATTCAGTCAGGTTGTGAATTGGGCATCACGCACATACCGTTACACATTTGATGAAGCACTTAGACACAGTGCAAAAAACACACTTGCGATGCGGCGTGACCCTGTGATCATGGAGTGCATACGGTCTAGGCAAATGCCAACCGCACAATTGGGGTGGCACCTAGAGCCACAGAACCCAGAAGACACAGCACAGACAGAAGCAGCTAAAGAGTTAACGGATATCATTAAACAGACTCCTAGAATCCAGCAACTACTGATGCACCTCTTAGAAGCAATGTTCTATGGTAGGTACGCCGTCCAGCTAAACTACGAGTGGGATTTCTCAACAAAGAAACGCCGTATGTTGGTTAAGGATTTTAAACCCATCAACGGTGACAAACTTGTGTTCAGGTATTCAGGACAGGCTGGAATACTAGTGCACGCAACTTTTGACGGTTCATGGGCTATTACGGATCGTGGAAGGGCACACTTCTTCTCGCCTGACGAGCGTGAGCAACTAATCATACACAAGCACGAACCAGAAGACGCTGACTTCTATGAAGGCGAGCTAGCTGGTGGTATTCATGGTGTAGGTATCCGCAGTAAGATTTACTGGCTGTGGTATCTAAGGTCACAAGTTTTGACCTTTCTCATGGACTACCTAGAACGCATTGGTGCAGGTGGACTCACTGTGTACTACTTCGAAGCTGGTAACCCACAATCGCTAGCTGAAGTTAAGCAATGTGCTGAAGAGCAGATGCGTAACAACACAATCCTATTCCCAAGATACCGAGACAACTCAACTGCGGGTCCGGGGATAGAGAGAATTGACCCATCACCCGCTGGTGCACAGCTATTGTACGACCTTATTACGGCCTATTTTGATCAACAGATCAGAAGGTTCATAAAGGGTGCCGATGATAACGAAATGACCTCAGGAGAGGCACAGGAGATCGGCGACACGCACTCTAGGATGGTGCGATACGATGCGATGAACCTACAAGACACACTGACGGAAGAACTTGTTGCGACTCTTCAAAAGTACAACTTCCCCGGACTACCACAAATACGCTGGGTGTTCGATATTGATAAACCTAATGCAGGTGAAACACTCACCGCAGCACAAGCGTTTTATCAGATGGGTGGTACTTTAGATGAAGATGAACTTAGGGCTATTTTAGGCTTGAGCCGACCACAACCCGGTCATGCGATACTAGCCCAAAACATGCCGCTAAACCCGTCCACAATGGGTAGCCAGCCAACAGGTGTGCCTCAACAAGGGCAACCAGGGCCTATGCCTGAACAAGGTGCAGAAGCGGCTCAACCTACACCGGACGGGGCACAAGGTGCGGGGGCATAAAGCCCCCCGCCCTTGTGTGTAATTTTAACAAAGGAGTTTAAATATGCATGATAAAAAAAAGTTAGGTGACGGTGTTAAAAAAGCTATTGCTCGCACTGCACATAAAAATGAAGTTGTAAAAGGCGTAAATGAATATGGTAAAACTGCGTGGAATTCTTGGATGAAAACAGAGTACCCTTTGGAGAAACCTATAGTGAAACCAGCACACACTGCTAAATTGAAATCCGGTGCAAAGCTTGGGCAAGGTGTTAAAGATGCTATAGCTAAGCAGAAGGAAAAAAACAGATTAGCCCAAGGAAGAAACGACCATAAAAAAGTAACAGGTGGTAAACCTGATGAGGATGTAAATGTACCGACATTTGGAAAACAGGATAAATCTCAAAAAAAGAGATTTGGTGCAGGTGAGGGTGGTGGTTCAATACCTTCAGGCACAAACACAAATGTACCAAAATATAAAACACAGGCAGGCTGTGACCCAATGGTGGGTAGAAGAATAAAACCCGATGGTTCTTTTGGTTATTAACAACTAAGGAAAATACAATGCCTATAGATCCACAAGAACAAGCTATGCGAGATATTAAAGCTGGTAGGCCAGATCCTAGGGGAGGCGGGCCTGGGGTTAGGACTATTAATCCAGTAGGTGGTGTTTTTGATGTAAATAAGCACAGGCAGAAGCTAGCGGACGAATGGAATGAAAAAAGAAATCTTATACAACCCGGTACTCCAGCTGTAGCAGATATACCAGAGAAAAAAGATTTGTTTGGTAGAGTTATTCAAAAATATGTGCCCGGAAAACCTGCGGGTCTACCCACGCTACTGCCCGGAGCCATAACAGGAAAAGACTTAGGCCAAGGAAAATCACACTACTACCTATCAAGTGCTGAAGCAGCGGCTAGGGTAGCGAAGCACGGAAACGACTTTGGCCATGAGTGGAACAATCCTGCTAATGAAGACCCCCAGCAAGGACCTCCTAAAGATCTAATGAACCCAAAAGTCAACCCTAATCAAGATTGGGAACAAAACCGTTCTACAAATCCTGACGACATTCACGCAGAAGCGGTTCGAGCACAACAAAGACACTACGAGGAGATGCGTAAAAAACACCCTGGGTTTCTACCTCCTAACCCAATGGGAAATTATAAACCTGACCCTGTGTTAAAAGATGTTAGGGATAAAAGGATGATACGCCCAGACGGAAGTTTTAATTACGAAGGTTTTGTTGCAGAAGGGCACAACACAGGTAAAAGGATTCCAACTCGTCAGGAAGTAGAAGCTGCAAATCAAGTTGGTGGACGAAGAGGTGCACCAATTCAAAATAATGGACAAGTAGGTGTTCCAAACACCCCACAACCATCTGACTTACTAACTCCGCAACAGCACGCACAACTACAACAACTACAAGCTGAGGGTAACGCCAGAAGGCAAGCTGAAGGTTCGACTAGAGCACCTGACGACTACACTAAGTTAAGCCCACAAGAGCAATTAAATATTTGGAGAATTGCACATGAGCGTGGAAAATTACCTAAACAAACAAGCAATCAAGGTGGCCAAGTACCTAGCCAAGTAAACCCTAACAAAGATGTTAATGACAGGCCAATTAGAAAGCCTGAAAGTGTAAATCCTGTGACTCCGGTACCACCACCTAAAACTGTAAAGCCCCAAACTCCACAAGCTCCTAAAGACACATGGGAGAATATTGTAGTTCCAGAAAATCCAACCTTAGGGCCACCACCGGGAAACACTATAGGCGGACCAAGGCCTACATCTAAGCCGCCAGTAAAGGTAAACCCCCCTAAGGAAGTTGAACGCACTGAACCTGTTATAAACAAACTACCAACCGGAAATACGCTAGGTGGAAAAAACCCAGGTAATATTAAAGTAAATAAAACCCCACAAGAGCAACAAGGGCCACCTAAAAATCTACAGACACCTCAGGTAGCTAAACCAAAGCCACCACAGCCACCAAAGGCAGCTAAACCAGAGCCACCCACAGAAGAAATACCTGTTGGAGGAAATTATGCAAACCAAGGGAATGGTAGGACTGCGCGATTCCCAAGAGCACATAATTTAATAAGACCTAATAAAGATCCTATATTTACAAAGCCATCGTCCAGTCCTATTACAACTACTATTAAGGCGGCTAATACGCCTGCCCCAGTAGCCCAACAGCCAAAGTTATTCCCAAGGTTGGGTCAAAGACTAAGAGGCAGGTAATATGATTAATTACAACCCATTCATTAGGTTTGCTCGATTAGCCCGTGATGTTGCACGGATTAGATTTAAAGCTACTGTTAGTACGGATGGCACGCCGCCTACTACAAATAAAGTTGCCCCTGTTAAAGATAAACCTGCTAATAAACTAAAATCTCAAAAAAAAGCAAATGAATTAGCAGCTAAGGCAAAAGCAAAAGCAAAAAAGCGAGACCCTGACACATTTGGGGGGAATGTTCGTGCACAATGGCTACAGCCAAATATAATTAGTGTTTTAAAAGACCCTAACCACATAGGCGTTGATGGCAACCCGTTGTCTCTCGCCGATAGGGATGATATAATACAGCAAGGTAACGAAAGGCTAGCGTCTAAACCTACAAGCACTAAAGGGCCTAGTACATGGCTAAACGAAAGAACAGGCGAACTACACACAAGAAAAACACCTGTAAATCGTACATTTGAACAAGTTATGCAGCTTAAACCCCATAAAAGAAATTCGGCTGAGAAAGATCTTATTGAGCAGATGACTAATGAGTACGCTTTCTCACCAAGGGCTATAGCAAAAGGTAAAATTCCCTCGGGCTTACCTCAAATAAAAAATATACCTGGAAACTCAGAACTAAAGCTCAACGAACAAAAAACTTTTGGACAAACATTAGACGAGTTTTCAGAGAGCGATAGTGGCTATTACGCTGGGGCTGGTGTGGTTACAATACATGGGAAACAATATTTGCCAGGGCAAGGTATACCCCAAGCTGAGTTAGATAAACTAGAAGATGGGTACAACGGTGAATATCACAAATTAATAAACAGGGGCGACCACTTGCCAGGGTCTTTAACAAAAGACAAAGAAGCCGCAAAAATTTTAGGTAATAGTAAGGCAAAGTTAGTTCCAAAAGGTAAATCAACATACGCCAGACTATTTACTACTGCCACCAATGTAGGCCAGCCACTTGATATTAGAAGAAAGCCAGCAACTATACCCGAAACCCTTAAAGATCAACTTATAGGCATTAGTCGAAAAGATAGTGCTGGAAACCCAATTGATTCTATTTCTAGATCTGATTTAATAGACTTGCTTCCAGAAAATCATGTAGCTCACAGAGTCCTAACTACTGATGACATGCGTATGACTTACAAAGCCCTTGTTAATGGAGTTGCTGCGTACAACAGTGCACACTCCAACGAGCTTAGGGCAGGTGCTTCGGCTATTGGAGTTTTTAAAAGAAATTGGTATCGGGATAGTTCTAAGTTGTTTCACGCAATGTTTGGGCTACACGACAACGGGCACGACATAAACCACGAAGATAATTCACCTATAGTTATTGCAAGAAAAGCACAGAAAGAATTTACAGAATGGTCAAAAAGCCCTAGCCAACCAAAAAGTGCATTTTTAACATCCGCTATAGATTCTGCTAGGTTTGCTGCTGTTTTAGCAGCAACCTCACCCGGCATTAGCGTAAAATCAAATTTAGTCATTGCTTTGCACGCTTGGGATGCGTGGGAAGAATATAAAGAAAAAACTGGCCCTCCAAAAGATCACACATACCAAAACTTTGTAGATTGGGTTAGAGAAAACAAAAGAGAAGGTGTAACTTTAGCTAAGGAAGAGGCTGAGGGAGGCGAGGGCAAAGGCTCTGACACAAAACCACTTGCTGACTGGATAAAAGTTGTACCTCGTGAAGCAAAAGTAAAAAAAACAAAAGAAGAAAAAAAAGCAGAAGCAGATGCTAAAAAAGCTGCTAAAAAAGCTGCTAAAGAAGCTGCAAAAGCTAACCCAACTAACCTAGCCGATCCTGAGGAAGAGGAAGAGGAAGAAAAAACATCACAGTATGGTGCGTCTATACTTACAGCACTAATGGGCGATGAAAAAAAATTACTAGGGTTAAGCACGCCTTTGTTTGAAGGCGGTCCTAAAATAGAAAACTTTAGATTAGCTTGTTGGGGGCTTTCTGATAAGGCCGTGCTAGATGTTTGGGAATCCTACGCTGCGGGTGTTCCACAGGCTAGGTTTGGCCAAGAAATTAAAGTAAACAAAAACGACCCAAATGATAAAAACTTATACACAGATGTGGATTATAAATTCTTTGCCGCTGGCTTTAATGAACAAGCGGACTTACTTAACAAAATTCAAGTTGCACCTGAACACCCTGCAAGCCAGTTCTACAACAGCACCGACTCCACAGCTAGTAAGAAAAATTGGGAAGCCGCTGATGTTCAGGCATCCGGGTGGTGCGGTCTAAAAGGTATTATTGAATACTCTGTGTTCAATCACATGACTCTAGACCAAGCACTAGACAACATGACTGTTGGTGACATGGACAAAGTAGAAGAATTTTCAAACTTAGGAGGAGATATATTAAATGCCACAAACACTAAAGACACTGGCCTTGCGGCCTTCATGGAAAACACACAACGAAGGCACACAAATTCAGAAAATGTTACTTCGTCTGGCGGCGAGAGCAATAAGCAAACAAAGAGTCTCAAAGAACTCCTCAAAACCATAAAAAAAGGCGGGGTAAGCCCAGACACTCCAATTATAAAACTAATACCTGACGAGCTAATAGGTCACGCACGGGCGTTTTTAAACCGGATGGCTGTGAATAGTGGCTCAGGTGCAACCGCTGCTTTTATGAGCCAAGCGGCTAAAGCGTTAATACACAAGGCTAAAAAATTAGGACAGCGTTTAAAATTTGCACAGTTCACACAGGCACCCGGCGGTATGACAGGAACACCTGTTGCGACTAGAACCAACCAGCCGTTCTCCAATGCTGTGGCTAAATCCCCAGGTGGTAAGAACCTAGCACAAGGTGCACTTGGTAATCAGATTAACGCCAAGGGTGGAGTAAACACCACCGCACAAAATGCAGTAGGTGATTGGCCTAACGGTTCTGAAGAATCAATCGTGCACACGGCACCGCAAGGCACAGACCCACGCAGATTAAAATACTTAGGTGCTTGGCACGGTATCTCAGGACAGAAGAAATCTGTACTTGTGTTCCATCCGAATCCAAAAGGTCCAGACAGCTTGTATCACATGGTGCACCCTTCAACGGACATGGGCGAAGTGCGAGAACAGCTAATTGCAGCAGGTATAAACTACAAAACTTTGTTACCTGGAAAGACAAGCACAAGGGTGATGGTGTACGATCCAAACAGAGGAATGAGAAACACCATAGACCAATTTGCTACAAATAATAACTTAAATGTAGTAGAAAACATTGGACAAGGTGAGATTGTAGGGCATAATGGTGATTGGAACAGCGCTGGTGCTCTACCGAAATCCAGACAAGCTTACACAAACATCATAGGTGAATATGAGCAGAATCGTAACCAAGCCGGGCCTGCCAACAATACTAGTGGGGCACCCACCAATGGCACAGGCACCAGCACAGGGCAAGCCCAGCAACTCTCCCGCAAAACCACAAACACCACAGCAACCAAGGCCAAGATAAAATTTGACCGTAGTCGCAGGGTGTTAGAAGGTTTCCTGAGACAACACAACACACCTAACAAAGAGCTACCACCTGTTGGGGATTTACTAAGCCAAGACCTACAGAACATAAAGCCAGAGCATCTATCAAAGTATCAACAGTTGATTCCAGACGCTAAGTGGTCAGACATAGAGGGTGCGGTAACCTCACTGCAAAAAGACCCTAGCTTGTACGATGACATGACGAGTGAATCTAACAGGCGTGAGATGTACTGCAAGGAACACGCAAGGACAGTACTTCAAAGCAGTGGTTTAAAGAAGCTAATTGATAGTCTTAGAGTGCAAAATTTAATACCTGAACACGCACAGCACTTGATTGAAGACGCTAAGGATGGAGACTACTTTTCCTTAGAAGCCATTAGCTCAGAACTACAACACAGCGTACCTTCACTGCGGGCTTTCTCAAAAGCCGCAGAGAAGGAATATAACAAAGCTGGAAAGGCATGGGATAAAATGCGAACAGGACAACCACAAAAGTTTGCTAAGAAAAAATCAGCACACGCAGCAAACCAGTATCGAGCAGGCCCACATGGAGTGGCATTCCGTGGACTTAACTACAACGGTGGACAGTTTGCACCAAAGGATGACGGTGTTAAAAGGTTTCAAAAAGACTCCAACCTAACACACATGATCAAACAACTGAGAGGGCCTTAATGGACGATAAAGACATGATTGTTAAACACCATGTTCCTATTCTGGACGAGCATGAGCTTAAGGATGGCAAGGGGAATGTGGTGATTCGGCTCGACCAGAAGAAACTATCTGAGATAGTTAGAGTAAACAATAAGCGCATGGGTAATACTGGTGACGAGATACCACTTGTCATAGGGCATACCAAAGATGATGCACCTGAAGGTGAGCAACCTGAGATTGTTGGATACGCTACCAACCTAAAGGTAGAGCCGTTCTTCAAGACAGGTAGGAAGTGTATCACAGCTACCTTCAAGTTTTTCAAACATGCTGCTGATAAGGTTCGTGGTTTCCCAAGGAGATCAATAGAACTTTGGCTAAGTGATTACAAGATTGACCCGATTAGTTTGCTCGGTGCAACTACTCCTGAACGAGACTTAGGCTTACTCCGACTTTCTAAAGGCGGGGTTAAAAAATATCAAAGGACTATAGGAATGAATGATCAACAAGGTATTATTGATGGTGTTTTAGCTGGACTCCAACAAACGGATGTATGGCAATTCCTTACACAACTTTCACAACAGGGTGGTGAAGCACCACCTGAGGAAGGTGGTATGCCGCCTGAGGGAATGCCCGGTGAAGAAGCACCTATGCCTGAAGAAGGTATGGAAGACCCTAGCATGGGTGGACCTCCTATGGATGAAGGTATGGGTGAAGAACCTATGCCAGAAGAATCTATGGAGGAAGAAGAACCAATTCAATCTAGTCGTGGTAACAAAAAATACGACAGGATTAAATTATCCAGGGTAGAACAAGAAAACCAACTTCTCCACAAGGAGATCCAAAACATCAAGATTAAATTCCAGCGTGCAGAGCGTGAGAAAGATCTTATTGAGTTGGAAGCAGAAGGTTTCATGTTAGACCGTGGCGAAGAGCTATCCTTGGTCCAATCTCTACCTGAGAAGACCTATAGGGCACATCTTCAGATCATCCGTAAAAGGTACCAAAAAGCACCTATTGGTGCACGGGCCTCTTACTACCAAGAATCTCGTTCTGGTGGGGTGCGTGGCCGCACTAAGGACGAAGTGAACGAAGCTATTAACTTTGCAACCCAAAACGGCATTACCTACCAAGAAGCTCTTGGTAAAATTAATGCTGAAAAAGTACTTTAACTAGGAGAATAATTCATGCCTCTTTACAATCCGTCTTTTATTGCTGGTGGTGATATCTTCCCTGCACGGTTCGTGAGAATCACAGGCGAGTTTACCATTCAACAGTGTTCCAACAAAGATCAATCTATCATAGGTGTATCTCAAGAAGGTACATTTAGTCCACCTAATCTTGCAACTCTTTTGGGTGGCACAGAGAGTGGGCTTGCAGCTAGTATTGTAAACGGAACCGGACAATCACTTAAGGTGTTTGGCCTAGGCGATGTTTGCATGATCACAACAGGTACTGGTGGTGCTACCGCAGGTACTAAAGTTAAGTCTGATGGTGATGGCAAGGCTGTCAACATTGGGGTTGCTGCTGGTACTTACAATGTAGGTGGTACCGCACTCAATACCGTCAATGCGGGTGAAAAGGTTTTGATCCAAGTAAACCCACATGTTGTGGTTGTTGCTTAACAATTTAACTAATTAAGGATAAACATCATGGCAGATTTTGTATCGCAAAATGCTCAGTTTCCAAGTGGAACAAACACATACATTCCAAGTTTTGACGCTACTGGTCAACTTGTAGTGTCGTTCAGTCGCAACCCTAAAGACTTTGGGCTGAACAAATATATCACAATTACCCCTGTCAAAAAGTCTTCAGGTTATTACTTGAAACTCAATGCAGAACAAGCTGCTAGAGTTACATACGATAAGCTTGAAGATCATGTATGGCACGATGGTAATGACGCTCCACACGGGGAGTGGAATAATGAAAAGTTTGAGTGGCTGAACTTTAATACCCAACGGTATGTGTTCCCATTCAGGCTGGGCTATAAGGCAGTAGATCAAGCTGACTGGAAGATTGTAGCTAGCTATAGTGCGATTAACGCACAACAAGCGATGACCGCCCGTGTTGTCAAAGTTTGGAAAAAGCTGTACGACTCCGCATCTACTACAACTGCTGTTAGTACTAGTGGTAGTCCTGACAGGGGTATTCAATTGGGTGGTACTGATAGTATCGACTCAGTAGATTGCTCTGTAGCATCTAATGTAATCACAGGTGGTACCCGACTTGACGCAGGTGATGTTGATTCTCCTGTGTTGAAAAAAGCATTTAACGCAATTGCACGAAGGATTAACAAGGCAACCTTGGGTGCTTGTGGACCTAAAGAGATGTGCGTTATCATCAACCCTGAAACGGCTGATGCTATTGCACGATCTAAGGAACTCCACACTTATCTTAAAGAGTCGCCAGTAGCACTTGCCCAGATTCGTGGAGATTCAGACTCTATGAATGGTAAATATGGTTTGCCTGACAAGTTGTACGGTTACGACATCATCATCGAAGATGTTGTAAAAGTATCCAACAAGAAGGGCGCAACCAGAGTAAGCGACTATGTTGTTCCTTCAGGCGACATGTGGGTTCTTGCACGCCCAGGTGACTTAGTTGGTTTTGAAGGTTCGCCTTCGTTCTCTACTGTGCATCTCTTCGCATACGAAGAAATGACTGTAGAACAAAAAGACGATCCAGATAACCGCCGTATTAATGCTCGTATTGTAGAAGATTACGGCGTTGAAATTGTTGCTCCTATCACTGCATTCAAACTCAAAAATGTCGTAACTGGCATTGCGAGTGCGTAATGGCACATGCAACAGTATCTGATCTTCTGATGCGGTACGACTCTCGTAGAATCGCTGATCTTGTGTTAGACACAGACCAGCGAGCTACAGAGGCGGAACTAACTACAAATAGCCCAGCAGGGCTGGTCGTACAGACCGCCCTGTCTGATGCTTCAGGTATGATCAACAGTGCAATACTTGCAGGTGGTAGGTATCTACTTGCAGATTTAGCAGCTATGACAGAAGATTCTAAAGGGTATCTTAAGAGAATTTGTTGTGATCTAGCTTACGGTCTTTTAATTTCAAGGCGTGGATACGGTGCCGCTGACT
>Ga0209553_1001128_pt1 | contig 13493 bp, 14 predicted proteins | sample LauGreFBDMM110DN_2_FD_188217 | JGI IMG/M metagenome (GOLD analysis project Ga0209553, IMG submission 188217) | Freshwater lake microbial communities from Lake Michigan, USA - Fa13.BD.MM110.DN (SPAdes) (version 2) | ecosystem: Environmental > Aquatic > Freshwater > Lake | place: Lake Michigan...
CCGCCGTGAGGGTGCGCTCGTACTCATACATTTCGGGCAGCACTTCGTGGCTCAAGCTCACCGGCACTTCGGGGAACTCTTGCTTGATGATGTCGCGAATTTTCTTTTCGTGATCGCCGTTGGCAAAAGAGTTCATCAACGACACGGTGATGGCTTGGACCTTGTTTGCCTTCAGCTTGCGAACGGCCTCGCGCACCGACTCTTCATTGACGGGTCGAACCACGTCGCCGCGCGCGCCAATGCGTTCTTTGACTTCGCAGGTGTTTTCCAGCAAGGCCAGCGGAAGTGGTTTGTTCCAGATGATCCAGCCCGCCAGACCGCCGGGCACAAACGAGCGCGCAATTTGCAGCACTTGTTTATAGCCATCCGTCACAATCAAGCCGACGACAGCGCCTTTGCCTTCCAGCACGGCGTTGGTGGCGACCGTCGTGCCGTGCATGAATTCGCTAATTTCCGCTGGCGTAATGCCCGCATCTTTGCAAATGCGCTCGATCCCAGTCATGACACCGATCGATTGATCTTGCGGCGTTGAGGGGGTTTTGGCGCGATAGGTTTCTCCCGTGGCTTCGTTAATCAAAAGGAGGTCCGTAAAAGTTCCTCCAACGTCACATCCCAAACGATACGTCATGGCTTCGCGCGTCCTCGCTATGCATTTTATGAAATGGGCTTACGCCGCATTGCGGTGAAGCGTTTAAGCGGGTGGCCCGCCCTCGCCGCACCAGTCGCCGCAAACCTAGTCAAACAGTTCGGTAAAGGCGAATCAGAAATGCAGTGATCGACCGCCCCATCCCTAAGCGCCGTCCAGGTAGCTTAATTATTATGGCCTTGCCAGCACTTCTGGTCGCTAATGGCTTTTCTTATGCCGCCTTCGCCACAGATGGGAATACCCCCGCCCGGCCTAACATGGCCGGGATCGGCTTGCCGAGTCGCTCTTCGACCCATTGTGCGGTGGCGATGACTTTGTTGATATCCACACCCGTCTCCACGCCCATCCGGTTCAGCATGTAAATTAAATCTTCCAAGGGGATATTGCCGGTTGCACGTGGTGCAAAGGGACAACCGCCGATGCCACCCGTCGAGGCATCCAGGAAATCTACGCCTACCATCACAGCAGCATAGGCATTGGCGAGGCCCGTGTTGCGGGTATTGTGCAAGTGAACACGGATCGGAACACCGGGAATAGCTGCTTTCACACGGGTGATCAGTTCGGTCACGCGTACGGGATCAGCGCAGCCAATGGTATCGGCCAATGCGACTTCATTGGGGTTTACCTCGGCGCAACGTTTGGCGATATCAACCACACGCTGGATGGGCACTTCACCTTCGAAGGGGCAGCCAAACGAAGCGCCAATTGTCACCGATGTTTTAAAGCCTTCACTTTTGGCCACGCGACCGACCTCTTGCCAGGCGGTCACGGTCTCGGCTGAAGTCATGCCCTGGTTTTTCATAGCGAAGGTATCGGTGGCGACCACTGCGTAGCCCATCTCATCGACCTTGGCATCGCGCGCGCGTTCAAAGCCCTTCATGTTGAGGATCAAGCCAATGTAGCTGGCACGACCATCGCGCGGCACTTGAGCCAACACAGCTTCGGCATCGGCCATCTGGGGCACGCGCTTGGGATTGACGAAACTAGCGACCTCAATGCGCGTGATCCCAGCATCTATGGCGCGCTTAATAAACTCGACCTTTTCCTCGGTGGGCATAATCTTGGGTTCGCTTTGCAGACCATCGCGGGGCCCCACTTCAACGAGTGTTACTTTCTTGATCATGATCGCGTTCCCATTCTTGCTCAAAACTGGCCTGTGGATGTGATCGTCGCAGACCAGACTGTAGAGTGGAATTGTAGACCTGCCCATCTAGACATCAAATCATCTTCATCGGCTTGCCAGGGCACTTCGGCCCCGCTATAGGCCGAGGCGAAGCTGGCCTTTATCAGGGGCTTATATAGGGTGGACTTGTTGCGGGGCAAAGCGCCCCGGCAAGAGGACTCGGGCAGACAGGGAGAGTGATATGGCTGGAGAAAACGGCCCGTTGACGGGCTTGCGCTTGATCGAAATGGGCCAGTTATTGGCAGGACCGTTCTGCGGTCAGTTGATGGCGGACTTCGGTGCCGAGGTCATCAAAATTGAACAGCCCAAGGTCGGCGACCCTTTGCGCGAATGGGGTCGCGAGAAATCAGAGGGGAAATCGTTGTGGTGGCCCATCGTGGCGCGCAACAAGAAGTCCATCACACTCAATGCCCGCGTGCCTGAGGGCCAAGAGATCATCAAGCAATTGGTGAAGAAGTCCGACTTCCTGCTGGAGAACTTCAAGCCGACGACCATGGAGAAATGGAACCTCGGCTACGAGGAACTGGCCAAAATTAATCCGGGCATCATTATGATACGCGTCTCGGGTTACGGACAGACAGGCCCTTACTCGCATAAGGCCGGTTACGCGGCCGTGGGAGAGGCGATGGGCGGATTGCGCTACGTCGTGGGTGATCCTTCGACACCACCCAGCCGTGTTGGCATTTCGCTGGGCGACACAACGGCTGCTACATATGCGTGTATGGGTGCTTTGATGGCGCTGCATCACCGGCATCTGACGGGCCGCGGGCAGGTTGTAGATTCGGCAATTTATGAATCCGTTTTGCAACTGATGGAATCGCTGATCAGCGAGTACGACAAAGTAGGTTTCATCCGCGAACGCACGGGCTCGATCTTGCCCAACGTCGCACCCTCGAACGTGTATCCAGCTAAAGATGGCAACTTCCTGATCGCTGCAAATCAAGACACCGTGTTTCGTCGCCTCGCTGAGGCCATGGGCCAGCCTGAGTTAGGGACCGATGCGAGGTATGCAACCCACACCGCACGCGGCCAACGCCAAAAAGAACTCGATGATGTGATTGCGGCGTGGACCAAAACCAAAACCGTCAAAGAACTTGAAGGTCTGATGGACAAGGCCAGCGTGCCTTCGGGCTTGATCTACCGCGCACCCGAAATGTTGGCTGATGCGCACTTCAAGGCGCGAGAGGCAATCGTTGAAGTGGCTGATAAAACACTTGGTAAACTGAAGATGCAAAACACCTTCCCCAAGTTGTCGGCAACCCCGGGCAAGGTGCGTTGGACTGGGCCTGACCTTGGCGAGCACAACGAAGAGATTTTTGGCGGCATCCTCGGCATGGATTCAAAAACCATGAAAGAGTACCAGGAGCGCGGGATTATCTAATCGCGTTTCTACATGTGATCGTGAAAAGGCCTGGTTTTATTAACCAGGCCTTTTCTTTTATCTCGAAGCAGTCTCTATCGGTTCCTTAAGGTTCCGCCGCCGCAGGTTCAGCGCACGGCCCTTCAGAATGTTTAAGGTCGAGCAGCGCAATGAGTCCTTCCGTCGCAATCCAGAATTTTATCTCTCATTGGCTCTCATTAAAAAAGGGTTGGTTCCCAACCTTTCAGAATTCCTCGATCCCCCCACCCTTGAGACTCAGCCACTTGTTGTCCTGCTCGATGTCATATCCATCGACGATGTGCGCATCCGTCTCATGGGAACAGGATTGGTGCAACTCACGGGGCGTGAATTAACCAAAACGAATGCGCTAGACATCTACGCGCCTGAATCTCGGAAAAAAGTGGGCCAAGCCTGCGTGACGATGGTGAAAAGGCCCTGCGGCCAAATGACCGAGCGGTTGGTCAAGACCACCTCGGGTCTGGTCGTCCCCGCCAGTACCGTCACCCTGCCCGTGCTTTGCAAAAGCGGACAGGGCTGCTTGGCGGCTTTCACGCAGTCTGGCGAATCGATTGCCGCAGGAAATTCCATGTCTGTTGTGCGCGAAATTATCTCATCCGAATGGATCGATATTGGTGCGGGCTTTCCGAGCACCGCCTAAGACCGTTTCTTGACTCTGGCCTGTGGCTAGCCGAAAACCGAGGTGAGATCATCGGGAGATCAGCCATGAGCGATAAAGCCTTGAATCAAGATTACGGCAAGGCCGGGTTTGGCGGGCGCTTGGATTTCGGTAAAACTCCCTGTCTGTTACACATCGATTTTGCGCGCGCCTACATCGACAAATCGTGCGGGCTGTATGCGGGTGTGGAGGCGTCGGCTGAAGCGGCCAAAGAGGTTCTGGCCGAAGCGCGCAAGGCCGGCATCATGATTGTGCATACGCGCGTCGAGTTCACGCCGGGTGGGGCAGACGGTGGCATCTTTTTTCGCAAAGTGCCTGCGCTTAAAAACTTCGAGCGCGGCAGCCCCTTCGGTGAGTTTGTTGCAGGCCTTGAGCCTTTACCGAATGAAGTTGTGATCACCAAGCAATATGCCAGCGCCTATTTCGGCACCAATCTGGCCTCGACGCTGACAGCGGCAGGCATCGATACAGTTTTGCACGCCGGTTGGAGCACCTCGGGCTGCGTTCGAGCCTCGGCCCTTGATAGCTGCCAAAGCGGATTTATACCCATTGTTATCCGCGAAGCGGTCGGAGATCGACATCAAGCCCCGCACGATGCCAACCTTTTTGACCTGCAGGCGAAGTATGCCGAGGTCAAAAGCAAGGACGAAGTCATAGCTTATCTGCGCAATTTGCGGCGCGTGAACTAGGTTCGCCACCTTTACCGCGGCCAAACACGGCTGTTCACCCATTGGTTTGCGCCCGCCCTTGGCGTTGTCGTCAAGCGTCACTATGTGCTGGTTTAAATCATCTTCGGATGCGGTGTGGGGGCACTGCCTGAAGAATTGAAACTGGGGTTTCGCAAACTGATGCGTGATGTCAAAATTGTTTTAATCGGCGCTGGGATCGGCGGCTTGACAGCTGCGTTGGCGTTGCAGGCCCGCGGGTTTAAAGTTGCTGTCTACGAACAGGCGCCGCAATTGGACGAAGTCGGCGCAGGTTTAACGCTGAGCCCCAACGCCACCCATGCGCTGGAATCGGTCGGTCTTGGCCCAACCTTAGCCCGCGTCGCCTCGCGCCCCGAGCGCCAAGCCGTGTTGCACTATCGCACGGGCCAAGTCCTCGTTGACCTCGAGCGGGGTGATTTACCCAAGAAAAAATACGGGGCGGATTATTATCAAATTCACCGCGCTGATTTGCACACCATGCTGGCGGATGCGGTGCGCGCGTATGATCCCGACGCCATCAAACTCCATCATGCTTTCGTGGGATTGGGCCAAAACGCGAACGCCGTCGATGTGACGTTTGCCAATGGCGTCGGCATTACAGCCGATGTGGTGATTGGTTGCGACGGCATTAAATCGGCGGTGCGCGATATATTGTGGGGCAAGGTAGCGCCGCGCTTTACGGGCAACATCGCATGGCGCGGGCTTGTGCCCGTCGAGCGATTGCCCAAAGGGTTCAAGCTTAACCCTCCGTCGGCCGCCGCCGTGGGAGTGAAACACAGCATGGCGCGTTACCTGGTTCGCAACGGCACGATGCTCAATTACGTGGCCTTCGCCGAGAAAACAGGCTGGGAGGTGGAAAGCTGGGCGGTACGCTCGGAAGTCTCGGAACTGTTGGCCGAATTCGCCGACTGGCATGAGTCGTTTCACGCCTTCCTTGCCGCGACGCCACCAGAGTTGTGTTTCAAATGGGCGATCCATGACCGCGACCCCTTGCCACAGTGGACCAAAGGCCGCGTGACGCTACTCGGCGACGCCGCGCACCCGATGCTGCCCTTCTTGGGCATGGGGGCGGCCAGTGGGATTGAGGACGCCGTCGTGCTGGCGCGCGCATTTCAGGCCGCGCAATCGATTGACGAGGCCCTCAAGCGCTACGAGGGCGCGCGGCGTGAGCGAGCGACCTTTATACAACTGGCGTCCCGCGAGGCCCAAGCACGCCTGCAAGGCGGCAAAGCCGACACCTACACCAAGACAGAGCATAAGAACGAAGAATTCTTGGGGCTATTCAATTATAACCCGGCCACGGTTGCCGTTTGAAGCGGGCGCAGTTTAAACTTGGCTTGAGCATAGCAGAGCCTTAGCTCTACAGTCACAAAGTAAGAGAAAAGGATATGCCATGCCCGAGACCCAAGTTCGCCTGCCCCGCGTATCCAAGGGCAAGCGCCCGCAATTTTTTGACGACCCCGCCATCGACCAGATGATGACCTTTATCATCGAGTTATCGGCTGAGGTCTCGGTGGTTTATGACCGCCTCGACACGGTTGAACGCTTACTCGATACCAAAGGCACCATCTCGCGGGCCGATATCGAGGCTTATCGCGCGCCCGATGCGGTGGAAGCCGAGCGCATGGCGCGCCGGGATGCCTACCTGAAACGGGTGTTTCGCATGCATCAGAACACCGCGCCGACAAAGCCCGCTAAAACAGTGGTCAGCAAAGCACCAAAAGCGGCTGGCAAAGCGAAAGCAAAACCAAAGACCAAACCAAAAGCTAAAAAGCGTCGTAGATAATCTGACCTCGATCATATCTGACCAACAGAGGATCGGTTACCACAGCGCGCAACCCCAACAGACCACACAGGGGTTGGGGCCGATGACCAAGTAGAATGAATGAACTGAACTCTCTATGAATCCGAGCGCTGGAGTCCTTGAGCCTAATTCTAGGAGATCGCCATGATACCGCAAAACATGCACACGATGTTCGCCAAGCCCAATCACGACGAGGCCTCGCGCCAAGATTTCGTCAACGATTTCCGGGTGCACTTAGCTGCGAAGGTTTTTCCAGGGGCTTTTCCAGCGTACTTCAACCGCGTGCTGCCCTCGTTCATCAAAGCCCAAGGCCGCGAGCCCAAAGACCGGCACGAGGTGCGCAAGGTTATGACCAAGGATTCCTATTATCAGCTGTGGAGCGCTATGCAGCGCAACAGCCAAGAGATGATTTGGGATTCGGTCATCGACAGCGTTGAGCGGCAACTTCCTGACCTGTTGGAAAAAGCAAAAGACCTCAATGGCAAGGGGTCGTTGACGTTGAACCCCAACGTCATAGTTCCGAAATATCACGACGCCGCTGACATTCACTTGCAACCCGGCGCTTATCATACGGACTCAATCACCGACGATTTGGCGGCGGGCGCGGTTTATGATCGCGGCACGTACATCTATTCCATGGGCGGCTTAGGGCCGGCCAACGATGGTTTGGGCCGAATCTTGCGCGAGTTCTTCCGCAAGCAGTTTCCCGACAAAAAAGTCGAGCGCGCGCTCGATATGGGCTGCACCATCGGGGGCTCGGTCACATATTGGTCGACAAAAGAAACCGGCACAGAGTTTCACGCTATTGACGTGGGTGCGCCCTGCCTGCGCTACGGCCATGCACGCGCCAAAGCAGTGGGCGGCAATGTGCACTTCAGCCAGCAGAACGCCGAGAAAACCAATTTCCCAGACGCCAGTTTCGACATCGTGACATCGCACATCCTACTTCACGAAACATCGGTGCAAGCGATTCAAAGCATTTTCAACGAATGCTATCGCCTGTTGAAACCAGGTGGGGTGATGATGCACCTCGACTTGCCGCAAGTGTTTGGGCAAAACCCGCTCGAAGGTTTTTTGTGGGAATGGGAAATTTACAATAATAACGAACACTTCTATGGCCAGCTTCGCGAGCTTGACCTTGCCGAAGTCGCGAAGAAAGCGGGCTTTGATCCGGCGAAGTTCAAAATTCACCAGGTCGCAAGTTCGTGGGAAGATGGTCAGACCCCCTATTCCAATGAAAACTTCACCTTCCCGGTTTATGTGGCTGTGAAATAGCGCTAAAAGTAGCCACCAAGATATAAGGACCGACGCACATGGCCGCAGAAAAAAAAGACGACAAGAAACCCGTAAAGCTGCCCCGCACGGCTAAGGGCAAAAAGCCGATCTATTTTGACAGCACGACAGACAAACTTCTGTCGATGGTGCTAACGTTGATGGGTGAGTTGTCGGTGATGCGTGACCGTCTGGATACCGTCGAGCGCCTCGCCGAGAAAAAGGGCGTGTTCAAAATCGGTGACGTTGAGAATTATGAGCTCAGCGAAGAGGTCAATAAAATCCGCACCGAACGGCGCGCCGCCTACATCGCGCGTGTTCTGAAAAGCGTGCAAGACGAGCTAGACGCGCTTCAACAACAAGGCGACGGCATGAACGTCGACCTGGCGCCCTAATCCAAGTTCAGTTCGGATTAAACGACGTCACGACAGGGTTCACGCCGGGCTTGGAGACGAGAATGTGAGCATTCTCGACCGCGTTCCAACCTTCCTCGGCGTCAAGCGGCTCGGACACCACCATCATCTGCACATCACTTCTCGAGAAATAGAGTGAGGGGGGTTCAGGGTCGGTGGCATAGCGCAACGCATAAAGCGTCTCGCCATCGGTCAATGCGGCAGTCATACGGAACGGCTCGTCGACCTTGGCCTCGGACATCGTCTTCAGCACGGTGCCAATGGTTCTTGCTAATGCGCCAACCGGATCGGTCTCAAGGCCATGGCCGAACAGCAAATAGAAGAACGCTTCGCTGTCGGTTGTGCCAACACACACGCCATAGACATCGTCACCAATCATGGCGTCTAAGCGACGGCGCACTTTCTCATAGCCGCCAATCTGGCCGTTATGCATGAACATCCATTTTTTGAACGTAAAGGGATGGCAATTGGCAACCGATGTGGCCGTGCCGGTGGAGGCGCGCACATGGGCGAAGAACAGCCGCGACTGGATTTGGTGCGCCAGGCTGAGCAAGTTGGGGTCGCTCCAGGGGGGGCGTTTCCCACTACAGACCCGGCAAGTTCCGCGCACCATACCACCCCACGCCCGAGCCATCGCCGTTGGTGGGCACGCGGGCGCATTGCGCTGACAAGCTTTGGAGCACGAGGGAGTTGGTGGGCTCATAAATGAGCTTCTCGAGATAGATGGGCTGGCCCAGATACGTAATCCAACGGCACGTGATTGATGTGCCCCCGACTTAATTATGCGCGCCAGAAATGGCGTGTAAACAGCACCAACACGGTGAATAGTTCTAAACGACCGAGGATCATTGCAAACGATAAAACCCAGATAGCCCCATCGGGCAGGGACCGAAAATTACCGGCGGGGCCCACGATTGCGCCTAACCCCGGCCCCACGTTACCCAAGCACGCAGCAACGGCCGAATAACTGGTCATGGGGTCAAGGCCATAGGCCGATAAGATCAGGGTCATGCCGAATAACGCCAGCAGATAGGCTGCGACAAACGCAACAACCGAGAGCGGCACATCAGCCGGAACGGGTCTGCCATTGAATCGTTGCTGAAAGACGCCGTGGGGTGTGACCAGTTGGCGAATATAACTTTTGAGCATTTCCCACAGCACAACGAAGCGCAGCATTTTAATGCCGCCTGCCGTCGAACCCGTGCAGCCGCCAAAAGAAAGTATCACGGCAAACATCACCACCGGAAACGAACCCCACAACGCGTAGTCCTTACTCATGAACCCGGTCGTCGTGATCACCGAGACGATATTAAACATGGAATGTTGAAACCCGTCCCAGAACGCAAAGCCCTGTTGCGCCGCCAGCCAGACGGCGCTGGCGAGTGATAACGCCACGACGATGCCGCAGAAGAGCCGAACCTGATCATCGTGCCACAGCTCGCCCCAACTCCCCTTCAGCCCGCGCAGATAGAGCGTGAACGGCAACCCGCCGAGGCTCATGAAAATAATGCCATTCCATAGCACAATCTCGCTCGGCCACTTCGAGATCGAGGCATCAGAATTCGAGAATCCGCCTGTGGAGATCGTGGCCATCGAGTGGATGATGGCATCAAACCCCGACATCCCCCCGAACCAATAGCCGAAGGCACACAAAACGCTGAGGGCAAAATAAATCAAACCTGTGGCCACTGAAATTTCACGGGCGCGCGGCAACAATTTGTCAGTTCGATCCGAGGATTCGGTGCGCAGCAATTGCATACCGCCAACACGCAGAAACGGCAAGATCGCGATGGCCACAACGACGATACCGATACCCCCGACGTATTGCAGCAGCCCGCGCCACAGCAAAATGCCCGGCGCCATGGTATCAAGCCCGACCAGCACCGTTGAGCCCGTCGTGGTTAAACCCGAGGCAGCTTCAAAAAAGCTGCCCGCGTAACTGAGGCTGACTTTGGCAAATTTGAATGGCAGCGCGGCGAAGACGCTGAGCAACACCCACGCAACCGTGGTCAACAAAAAAGCCTGTTTGACGTCGAGCGCCATGTTCGGGCGGCGATTGGCCAGCACTAAGGCAATACCAGAAAAGCCCGTGACAACCGCCGAAGCCCAGAACACCAGCCAATCATCATTGCCGATGCTGAGGTCAACGGCGGCCGGGATCAACATCAACACGGCCAAGGCCGTGAGGAACAGTCCGTTGATATGAAGGATGGGCCTGGGGTCAGGCATGCGGGGCGAGCTGAATGATGAACAATAAACGGGTCCGGAACGTGCTTATCTTATCATGGGGCTGTGACGGCTGCACCGATATTCGGGCGCATCAGCAGATCGGCTTGCAGGACACGACCACGCTGGCTATACGGTCACACGCCCTTAAATTGAGAGAATCATGGCTGACCCGACCGAAGCCCGCGCTGCGTACAAACACTTCCTAGCGATTCCCACGCGCTGGAAAGACAACGATGTCTACAGCCACGTTAACAACACCGCATATTACTCGTACTTCGACACCGTGATTAATGAGTACCTGATCCGCGAAGGCGGCTTAGATTACGAAAACGGGGCCATTATAGGCTTAGCGATCGAGACACAATGTAAGTTCCATAAGCCGATCAAATTCCCACAAGTGGTCGATGCCGGCTTGCGGATCGGCAAGCTGGGCAACTCCTCGGTCCGCTACGAGGTTGGTATTTTTATTTCGGGCGATCCGATATGCGCCGCGCACGGGCATTTTGTGCATGTGTTTGTGCAGCGTCCCGAGAATCGCCCCACACCGATTCCAGTGCGCCTGCGTGCCGCCATGGAAAAACTCCTGGTTACCAGCGCTTAGGAGAGTGCCATGAACAAACACCGCAAGAAACTTCGCGAACTGATGGCCAAGCCCGGCATGATCGTGGCCCCCGGCGGCGGCACACCGCTTGATATTCGCCTGATCGAACAGGCGGGCTTTGATGTGGCCTATATGACGGGCTACGGCGCGGCGTGTGTGCGCTACGGTGTGCCCGACATCGGCCTTCTGGGCAACGGCGAGCTGGAAGACACCGTACGCGCCATGCGCCAGGTGAGCGACATTCCCCTGATTGTTGATTGCGACACCGGCTATGGCGACATCGCCAATGTGAAACGCGTCGTTCAAGGCATGGAGTCATTGGGTGTTGCGGGCATTCAGCTTGAGGACCAGGTGTGGCCTAAAAAATGCGGCCACATGGAAGGCAAGTTTGTTGAGCCGCGTGACGTCGCGGTGCGCAAAATTAAAGCGGCGGTGGCGGCGCGCACCGATAAAGACATGCTGATTATCGCGCGCACCGATGCGCGCGGGCCCCACGGCATGGACGAAGCCATGGTACGGGCCAAGATGTTCATGGATGAGGGCGCAGACATGATTTTCTTCGACGGGCCTAAATCGCTCGATGAATTGCAGCAAATCTGTAAAGCCAACATCGGCCCGCAAATGGCCAACATGTCCGAAACCGGCCTGACCCCGATTTTGTCGGCGAAGGAACTGGAAGAGATCGGTTTTAAATTGACGATCTGGCCCTCGACCACGTCGCGCATTGCCGTGCGGCAGGTGTCAGACTTTCTGAAACACCTGAAAACCACGGGTGACTCACGGCCCTGGCTCGACCGCATGGCCTCGCTGTCCGAAACCAACACGAAGCTGGGTCTCGACGACGTCAAAGCTTTTGAAAAAAACATCACCGGCTAATGATGGCCGAGGCGGATTTACGCACCTATCGTGGTGGCTGCCATTGTGGAGCGGTGCGGTTTGAGGTCGTGGCCCCGGCGCGCGTCACCGTGCAAGACTGTAACTGCTCGATGTGTGCGACCACCGGGTTTCTTCACCTGATTGTTCCGGCTGCGCGTTTTCGCCTCTTATCGGGCGCGGACAGCCTGACGGAGTATCGATTCAATACAGGTGCTGCGCGTCATCTATTCTGTAAGGTCTGCGGCGTAAAATCGTTTTATGTGCCGCGCTCGAACCCCGACGGTTACAGCGTCAATCTGCGGGTTCTAGATCGCAGCCAATTCGAAACCGTCACTATCGAGCCCTTCGATGGCCAGAACTGGGACGCTCACGGCGGCACTTTGGCAGGCCTCAGCAAGCCCTGAGTCGACCTGAAACCCTTAAAAACAAACCTACGCATCGCTCGGTGAAATCGCTTTTGCTTTCCGTCCAGCCACAGGGTGATGCACGATATACTCCGAAACGGAGAAACCCATGCCCGAGGGCGGCACGCCACAGACAACACCTGACCTGGCCGAGATGATCAGGCGCGCGGGTGCTTTGGTCCCAACGTTGAGGGCGCTGCGTTAGCGTCATTCACCGATGGCATGAAGCACCAACGAAACGTCTTCGGATCGAAGATCCCCGAGTTGCAAAACATCCAGATGCGCGCTTCGGAATCTTCAGCCGAGATCGATGCCGCCCAACTAGTGGCCGATTATCATATCGCCGGGTTGCAGGGCGCTGCGATCTCGGGTCTGAGCTCAGACCGGGCCAGCTTGTTGAAACTGCAACGCGACTACGCCTATATCAGTCAGATCTGCCAATCTGCTGTTGCTCGCCTGGTAGATGCCTCAGGCGCCGGTGGCTTGAATAAGGATAGCGCAGTAAATTTAAATCAAGCATATATGAAGGGTGCGAGCGCGCACCTGACGATGGGCTGGGACGCCAACTGCGTCCCGTACGGAAAATTTTTGCTCGGCATCGAGCATCAAGGTTTGATCTAAGTTTTGGAGAGATGATATGGCAGCCACCCCCGAGAAACTTCATACCGTCACTGCTGCCGACTTAATCAAACGCGTTGGCACATTGGCCCCCAAACTGATTGAGCGCCGCGCCAAGGGTGCAAGCTTGCGCCGCTTGCCCGATGAAACCATGGCCGATCTGGTCGCAACCACAGCCCTCAGGGCGTGCATGCCCGCGCGCTTTGGTGGCCACGAGTTGCCTTTCGGCACACATACAGATGTTGCTATGGAGCTGGCCAAAACCTGCGGCTCCACGGGCTGGGTGGCGGGCATCATCGGCAGCCATAATTGGTGGCTGGGCAAATACCAAATCGAATCTCAGCACGAGGTGTGGGACAACAACGCCGATGCGCTGGTGGCTGCCGCCTTTGCCTCCAAACCCGGCACCAAAGCCGTGGCGGTCGACGGCGGATACCGCGTCAGCGGCGAATGGATGTGGTGCAGCGGCATTGATCATTGCGACTGGTGCTCGTTAATGACGCCAGTCCCGCAAGCTAGCGGCCCGCCGGACTTGGTGATGGTGCTGCTCAAGCGTGGCGACTACACGGTACACGATGTCTGGAATGTGCCGGGCATGAAAGCCACCGGCAGCAACAACGTGATCGTCGATGACCTCTTTGTGCCCAAGTATCGCGCCACGCGCGTGGCCGAGCTGAACAACA
>Ga0209553_1001129_pt1 | contig 13491 bp, 11 predicted proteins | sample LauGreFBDMM110DN_2_FD_188217 | JGI IMG/M metagenome (GOLD analysis project Ga0209553, IMG submission 188217) | Freshwater lake microbial communities from Lake Michigan, USA - Fa13.BD.MM110.DN (SPAdes) (version 2) | ecosystem: Environmental > Aquatic > Freshwater > Lake | place: Lake Michigan...
GTTTGAGCGCCTGCAGGCGCAAGCCAAACGCACGGTGGCATTCCCGATGCACGAGCCCTGGCTGGATGTGGGGCGGCCGGAAGACTTGCGGCACGCAACAGAGTAGACCGCCAATAGTATTTGTAGAATGGGTGAGCGCAACACTTGAAACAAATTAAATATCCGCAGCCCGTCAATTTGGCGCTCTTCGCAGCGGACAACATGCGACCAGACGCTTACTATGGCCTGCCTACAACAGTTGTCTATTGCAAACAATGCGTGATATCGAATCAAAAGCCAAATTCTGCGGTCGAATTCCAGCACACTATAGCCACTGAGAAAACCACAATCAACTTTGACCACCGTGAAATTTGCGATGCCTGCAACTTCACCGAGCGCAAACGCAATAGCATTGATTGGCCAGATCGCGAAAAGCAGCTGCGAGATCTTTGCGATAAACATCGCAAAAAGGATGGCACTTACGACTGCATAGTACCGGGCTCAGGGGGCAAGGACAGTTTTTATGCATCGCATATTCTAAAAACAAAATATGGCATGCATCCACTGACAGTTACTTGGGCACCGCACATATACACGGAATGGGGCTGGAAGAATTTTCAGTCGTGGATTCACGCGGGACACGACAATTATTTGATGACGCCAAACGGACGCGTCCATCGCCTTTTGACGCGCCTGGCGACAGAACTACTCTTTCATCCATTCCAGGCTTTTATGATCGGCCAAAAATCGTTGGCCCCTAAAATGGCTCTCTTGTTTGATATCCCGCTCGTTTTTTACGGCGAGAATGAGGCCGAATACGGGAACCCAATTGGCGACGGGGACACTGCCCTGCGCGACCCCGCATACTCCACAAGTGAAAAGCGCTCGAAGATTTTTCTTGGGGGGGTTTCTACTGTGGATTTAACATCTCAGTTTGGTGTAGACCCAAGTGACATACAACCCTATCTTCCAGCTGACCCCGACCGAGTAGCTGAGAAAAACATTGAAGTGCATTACTTGGGGTATTATTTGAAGTGGCACCCGCAAGCTTGTTATTACTACGCAGTGGAACATGGCGGCTTTGAAGCTTCACCAGAACGCACTCCCGGAACTTATTCCAAATACAATAGTATTGACGATCGCATTGATGACCTTCACTACTTCACCACGGGAGTCAAATTTGGTATTGGGCGTGCCACTTACGATGCCGCGCAAGAGATACGCTCAGGCGATATTACACGTGCAGAAGGCGTCGCGTTGGTCAGGCGCTTTGACCACGAGTTCCCCGATCGTTTTGCGGACGAACTATACAAATATCTGAGCCTTACAGAATCAGAGTTTCCGGTCGCGAGTAAGATGTTTGAAAAATCCGTAATGGATCAGGAGTATTTCCACCTGCTCACCAACCGCTTCCGTTCACCGCATCTATGGATGCACATTAACGGCGGGTGGCAATTGCGTCATCCACTCCGGCGCGAAGGTTGATGCTTGTTGTGTCATGACTAATATCCGCCTCATCGCCCGCCTCGACATCAAAGGGCCCAACCTTATCAAGGGCATCCAGCTTGAGGGCCTGCGCGTAATGGGCGACCCGCAAACGCACGCCCAAAAATACTACGCGCAGGGCGCTGACGAGCTTGTGTATATGGACATCGTTGCCAGCTTGTACGGCCGCAACAGCCTGCATGACATCGTCCGACGCACCGCCGAGAATATTTTTATTCCGCTGACGGTGGGCGGCGGCCTGCGCTCCGTGGAAGATGTGCGCCAGATTCTGCGGGCCGGCGCGGACAAAGTAGCCATCAACACGGCAGCCGTGCAGCGCCCCGCGTTGATAACCGAAATTGCCACGGTGTTTGGATCGCAGTGCATGGTGCTCTCCATCGAAGCCAAACGCCAAGCACCGGGCCGCTGGGAGGCATACACGGAGAATGGCCGCGAGCGCAGCGGGTTGGACGTAATTGAATGGGCGCAGCGCGGCGCAGCACTCGGTGCCGGCGAACTGCTGGTCACATCAGTGGACATGGAAGGCACCCGCAAGGGCTTTGACTGTGAGCTTGTGCGCGCGGTAAGTGAAGCAGTCACCATTCCGGTTATTGCCAGCGGCGGGATGGGCAAAGCGGAGCATTTGGTGGATGTTGTAAAACAGGGCCACGCCGATGCAGTAGCAATGGCGGACATTTTGCACTATGGCCGCGCACAGATAGGCAACATCAAACAGAGAGCAGAGATTGCGGGAGTAGCAGTCAGGCATCATACTGCCTCGTGAACAAATGCAGCTGCATTAGAGTTGATAAATCATTCTTACAGGACAAATTCTATGGAATTCAAATCATTATCAGTACAGCGTACACATGACGAGTTTTACTTGAGAGAAAATCGGTACAAAGAAACTAAGGAAATGTTTAAGTTTACTGCCCACAATGCATTTAGTCGTGAACAAAAATCCCTAAACTTTTCAGTGTGCGATTTTGGTTGTGCGGCAGGGGAATTCCTGTACTATCTACACACCATACTACCGAACGCTGCGCTCTTTGGCGTTGATGTAATGCCTGCATTGCTTAAAAAGGCTTCGCAATTCGTGCCTTCAGCAATCCTACAAGAGGGTTCAGTGCTAGATAGTGGTTGTAAGCCGGACGGGGTTTATGACAGATCTTTTCTGTTGGGTGTCCACACAATCTTTGATGAGTTTGAGACATGCTTCAGTAATCTGATTAAATGGACTAAATCAGGGGGAAGCGTTTACATAGGGGGGCAATTTAATCCTTTTCCGGTGGATGTTTTGATCAAATACAAAGAATCAAAGAATTATAGAAGCGACATCTATGAGAGTGGCTGGAATATCTTTTCCCTGCAATCAGTTTCTGATTTTCTGAGCAAGCACGAAAAAGTCAGTAGTTATTTTTTCCACAAATTTGATATTACAATTGATTTGCCGCCCAGAGAAGATCCGCTTCGTAGCTGGACAATTCGTGATTGGCAAGACAATCGATTGATAACTAACGGCCTTTGCATTCTCCAATCACACTATTTACTAGAAATTCAATTGTGATTCAGCCAATCATTTCAGAGTGACAGATTACGGCGTGGGTAACCTACTAAATATTCAGCGCGGGCTGGAGCACTGTGGCCAAGCAACAATTGCTCAAGTGCGGGCAGCTGCCCTAGCGGCACAGCTGCATGTGCGGCAGCTGGCATGAGTGCAGATGTCGCCATCGTGGATTACGGCATCGGCAACCTGCTTAGCGTGCGCCGTGCCTTTGAGCACTGCGGCGCCAGCGTTGTGATGTCAGATGACCCACAGGTGCTTTTGGGCGCGCCGCGGCTGGTGCTGCCGGGCGTCGGCGCGTTTGCTGCCGGGATGCAGGCTTTGGTGCAACGCAAACTTGATGCCTGCGTGTGCGAGTTTGCTCTCACTGGAAAGCCGCTACTGGGTATCTGCCTTGGCATGCAGCTGCTTGCCACTGTGAGCATGGAGTTTGGCGAGCATCGCGGGCTCGGCATTATTCCCGGGCGGGTGGAGGCACTCCCGAATACCAGCGCTGCGGGCCAGCCACACAAAATTCCACACATCGGCTGGACTGGGATCACAGTTCCCAAAACCAGCCGCGGCTGGGCCGGCACCATCCTCCGCGATGTAGTGCCTGGTGCCAACGTCTACCTTGTACACTCATTCGCCGTGCATCCATCAAATGATGTACACCGCCTCGCCGACTGTGACTACAACGGGCGCACAATCACCGCTGCAATCCAAAAGGACAATGTCTACGGCACCCAGTTCCATCCAGAGAAGAGCGGCGAAGTTGGACTTACAATCCTGCGCGGATATTTGGCAACATGAGGATCCTTGCCTTGGTGCCGGCGCGCGGCAACTCACAGCGAATTTCAGGAAAAAATCTGCGCCAGCTGGGAAGCAAACCTTTAGTTGTCTGGCCAATAGATGCGGCAAAGGACGTGCCGGAAGTGTGCGACATCTTAGTTTCGACAGATGACCCGCGAATTGCTGACGTCGCTCGCAGTGCCGGCGCGCTTGTACCGTGGCTGCGCCCCGCTGCACTCGCCACGGATGCGGCCCTGGTGATCGATGCGGCACTGCATGCGCTCAACTGGTACGAGGACGTGCATGGCCCGGTGGACGGGTTGCTCTTGCTGCAGCCTACCACCCCCTTCACAAGTAGATCTACAATCCACCGGGGCACTAACCTGTTCGGGGCTCATAAATGCCAGTCCGTATTGGGGGTTTCATTTGCCATATCGCATCCGATGAAGTGCTTCACAGTGGACGGCGTACACCTTGCGCCGTACTTGCCAAAGCACGAACCTCATATGCGCTCGCAAGATCTCCCGCCAGCATACGTAGTCAATGGATGTTTTTATCTTAGTGCGCCGGCGGTCATTCGCGCAAACCATGCCCTGTATGGAAACAATGTTATCCCACTTGTAATTGAGTCCCGTAAGGAGACGATTGATATAGATACGGAATGGGACTGGCAAATTGCTAAATGGGCGGTGGACCAAATAGGTTGAGTAAGACTGCACACCAGGAATTAGCATCAACTATGGGCGGAATAAAGTCAAACATCCCCAGATTTGTTGAAGTGTTCGTGGCTCCAACAAAGGTATACCGATGGCCGCGGCGCAGTCGCGTATTGATTTTCGATGCTACGTAGACTGACCTGCTGCTGCTTTTCCAAAAACTATCGGTGCCTCAACCTAAAAAGCTGGCGTGTCGCTTTTGAAAAACAATCCCTGCCAACTTGGCGACGCGCCCTCGAAGTGAACAGCACCGTCATTTTTGACCATTGTCGTGGATTAACTCCCATGCTTCGGGCTGCGAACGGCGCCAGCATCATAAACATCGCCTAAACTTATGGCATGCATGACCCGAATTGGAGCGTGTACGGGGGCACCACAATGAAGAACCTGGCGACTTTCGGGACATCCAAAGGTGGCCTGATTGAGTTGAAGCGCTGGCTGACAACAACTCTTGCGCTTGCCGTGCGTTTTAACGCGATTCACACGGCGGAATAAGTAGAAACCAGCCTGACCCGTTCATTGTGAACTACGCAGCCAAGACTCCGCTGCTAAGATGCTAATCGACAACGATTTGCGTGGTGCGGTTGCATACATCGCAAGCGATCTTTCAAAATTCGTTACCGGGTAATCCTTGGCCGTTAATGGGGGCTGGAGAATCTGGTAAGTCTTGCGCAAAACTTATGGGGGACAGTTCAGACAATTTCCTTGGATATAAAACAGTAAAATAAGACCATCGATGTGATTTCGATTTTTGAGCTGGCGTTTGTATTCTCAGACTAACCACATCTTCGATTTACCCTTACCTAAGTAGCCGAAACCAATTCGATCCAACCCCGCATCGAGAACTTCCAAAACAAATATTTTGGGCAATGAATAAAAATTGCGCCAGCAAACCAATTCTGTTGGTACTTTACCCCTACGCCGTATCTGAGTTTTTATACAATCTTATGGAGCTCGATTATTACTCACCCTATTGTGATGAAATTGTCTGGGATGTATCAAGGCTCGCCAACCCCACTTTTGCATCCGCACTGACTTATGCTAGGGCCACCCGCAGCAATATAGTTTCAGTATCCACTTGGACTCAATTTTTCAGATGTGTTGCTGATCTAAAACAGCTATCCATAACGCACGCAGTAACTCTTCGCAATCACATGCTGGCAACCAACGCCGCACAATTTCTGATTACCACCCATGTGTATTATTCATTTCGCAAGAGTGCAATAAAACTATTTGATGTGATAAATGACGGCCTGCCGGTACTAACCGCTGCCTCAGCAAATACTAGTCCACATAAAGTTCCAAGCACAGCCTTGCTCGCGAGATTCCGAGCATTCATCCGTCACATCAGTAGTTTACAGGCACTAAATACAAGAATTGCACACACTATTTTTCGCACTCTCGCAAGAACTTACTCCGGCGCTTTGACCCACCGATTAGTAGCCGGCCAACACTACCTACTAGAAGGCCTGCGCGGAAAAACAAAAGGCACTACGCTGCTATTCGGTCACAGCGACGATAATAGTAATTATCTGCGCAATTCCGTGCTCTACACCGCGAAAACACCTGACTCACCAAAAATTGCCGTATTGCTGGATGCACCGGGACCAGCCTTCCCTGATGATTACATTCAAATGGGCCGTACGCTCCCAAGCACAGCTGCAGTTTGGTATCCCGCACTTGCGAAGTTTTTAAAGAGATTAGAGGCCGACACTGGCGTATCTATCTGCCTCCAAGCAGTGAAAGAAACAAGCCCTTACCAAATTCTTTGGGCTACCTAGGCCCAAGTGAACTCCAGGTTCCTGTAAGTTGACCATGGCTAACCCACTGCCTAAAATGCCACTACTGGTGGTGATCTATCCCTATAAATTTAATGAATTCCTGTACACCTTATTGGAGCTAGACTGTTATCCGCCGTATTGCGAGGTAGTTGTCTGGGATATATCACAGCTTGTCAACCTAAAGTTTTCGAATGCCGTGACCTCTGAGCGCAGCCAGAGAAGCAATGTAGTGCAAGTCTCAAGATGGAGAAACTTTTTCCGGCAAGTTTCCGAGTTGCGCCATCGTTCAAAAGTCACCAGGCTCTATATATTCAATCACGTCGTAAACAGCAATCTACTGGAGCTTTTTAGTAGCCTGACTCTGAGCTTTTTATTACGCAAAAACGATCCCACCTTTATCCAGATTGAGGCGGCGGGCATACTGAGATACTACCCTCTAACTACCTCTGCTGGTACCCAGCGCAATCTAGAGCCGGGTTGGCTTGCCAAACTCCGATCTTTTACCGCGACCCTTACTACCTTTACCGAACTCATAGTTCGGCTGCAATACTCCCTGTTTCGCGCACTCGCACAAATGTTGCCGGACGCAAACACATTCCGATTGGTGGCCGGTCAACAATATTTGGCGCCAGCCCTGCGGCGGCACCCCCACGCAGCCAAGCTAGTGTTTGGCCATAGCGAAGACTACAGTCGTTATCTCATTCACACCAAACACCCGTTCCCACATGCAGCGCGTACTGCAAAATTGGCGGTGTTGCTCGAAAGTAATGGACCAATGTTCGCGGGCGACACAATTCAGATGGGGTCTGCACAGTTTGACACTTTCGCTATGTGGTACCCCAGCCTTACTAAATTCATTGACCAGCTCGAACTTGCGACAATGGCACGTGTCGAAATAGCCGGCCACTACAAGTCTGCACACCCATCAACACCGGACTATTATGGAAAACGACACGTTCGATATGGCGAAACCCAAGAATTGGTTCGCAACAGCGAATTTGTAATTGTAAGGACAAGTACGGCAACTTCATTTGCAGTGCTTTACCGGAAACCCATAATATTCATCTACTCAAATCAAACAAAAAACAATCCGCAAGAAATGCTGGACTGTTGGGGTATGGCATCCTTTTTAGGCACTAAACCAGTAAACATAGATCAACCTCCGTGGAATTTTGCAGAATTGTTGCAGGTAAACGAAACCCGATACGCGGCATATGAGAAAGCATGCCTAACATCAGCCGGTTCAACCCGACCCAACTCGCAGATCATTCTTGAAGACATTATGAAAATTCCGGTAAGTCCCAGGCATTACACCCACGCCCCGTAGGCTATTGACCTTGAGGACCAATGATCCGGATAACTATCCGCCAAATTCCTGAGCTTTGCCGTAGACCAGATTAAGGCGCGGGCCGAGAACCACAACACCAGCCAGGTTTCTCGGGCACAGCAGGATTGGTTTTTGACTTGTTCTGCACACTTGCAGACGTGCGCAAGGTAGTAACGTCCCAGCATAAAACAACAACACAAATCGATCCCATTACGCACTACAAATCTGGCCGACCCGGAACTCTGCCCCTCTAATACCTAAATCTTTGCACTATTGATTGGTATTACAATTCGGGAGTAACGAAAATAACAAGCCAAACAACAACCTACCAGTTCTTTGGCAGACAAATTCAGCAGGGGCCTCCTAACACCGTGAAACTCTCAATATGTATACCAACCTACAATCGCGCGACACATTTAGGCAACTGCCTGCACTCAATATATCTGAATAACCCACCCTCCGCTCTTGAATTCGAGGTATGCGTCTCTGATAATTGCTCTACCGATGAAACAGAGCAAACAGTGAGAATTCAGCAAAACAGAATGGCAATAAACTACACAAAGAATGCTACCAATCTAGGGCGGGTAATGAACTACCTAAATGTGGTGGAAATGGCCACCGGAGAATTCATTTGGCTACTCGGCGACGACGATGTTTTGCTTCCATCGGCTCTGACCGAAATCGAAGCCCTCCTGATGACACATCAGAATTGTGATTTCTTTTACATAAACTCGTATCATCTCAACTCTACATACGTGAGCGCTTTCCCCGCACCGTTCGATACACGCAAACATTTGCCGCAAGGGATGCAAAAGTTTTCTGCGTGGCCTCGCAGTGGCCAAAAACACTTCATGGATCTAATCCACCCGAAATTATCGTTCGATTTTCTAGGTGGTATGTTTCTGGCCGTCTTCAGAGCCGCAAATTGGCGTGCCAACATTGACAACCTAGATCACCAAGCAATTTGTGACCCTCGAGAATTTTCGTCATTTGACAATACCTTTCCGCACATAAAAATTTTTGCCAAAGCATTTGCCAAGTCTCAAGCCTTTTACTGCGCCCAACCTCTTAGTATCTGCTTATCAGGAATTCGGGAGTGGACACCGCTCTGGCCATTAGTTCGTAGTGTCCGCCTCATAGAAGCCGTAGAGGAATATCGCAGACAGGGTTTGCCTATACTGAGTTACATTCTCTGTAAAAACTACGCGCTGCGAAATTTTCTACCCGACTTTGCCAAAATGTTTCTACACAGAGACTCCTCTGGAATAAAGTACATTAGCCCTCTTCATGTGCTATTCAACAATATTCTTTATCCCAACGTATACCTTTCCGTTATATACTTGCTGGCAAGAAAGATACTTCTAGCCATCACAAATCTGGCAACAATTTTAAAGAGACTAACTGATGCAAATACCAACGAACCGCCCCGTAATAATCAGCTGTGAGGTATGCGGCCAAACGAATATGCCGTCCGTTCTAGATTTAGGATCTCATCCGATGTGCGACGACCTAGTCCAATCGAATGACAATCGCATATGCGCTGAATACCCAATTGAAATTCTATTTTGCCCGAATTGCAAAACTTGCCACCAACGCTTTCCTATTCCAAAGCAGCACCTATTTCCGCCGACATACCATTATCGCTCGCGTTTTACAGCAGACGTGCTATTGGGTATGGAGAATTTAGTGCATACTTGCACAAAAAAGTTTGGACCCCTCGCGCAGAAAACAGTTGTGGACATTGGATGTAATGATGGGAGCCTACTAAGCATATTCCAACGGCATGATGCCCTAACAATCGGGGTTGAACCTACAGGAGCATGTTTGGAGGCTAAACATAAGGGGCATGTAACATATAACGAGTATTTCTCTGAAACCCTCGCCCGGACTATATTAGAGGAACACGGAGAACCAGATTTCATTACATTTACAAATGTATTTGCCCATATTGAAGACCTCCAAGGCGTGATTCGTGCGTTGCGAATAATGATGGCGAATTCCACTGTTTTAGTTATTGAGAATCATTACCTTGGCGCAGTCTTGAACACAAATCAATTCGACACCTTCTACCATGAACATCCACGAACCTATAGCTATTCCTCATTCGTACACGTGGCCAAGCTTCTGGATACTCAACTGCTGGATGTCGAATTTCCATCTCGTTATGGTGGTAACATACGCGTCTACATGTCAAACAATTCATATAATGCACAGGCGAGCGCAGAATTATTAACACACCCTGAAAATGATGAGCTACAGTTCCTGCAAATGTTTAGTGTGCTCCGCAACAATGTGGAACAATGGCAAGTTTCGCAGAAGCAATTCCTGCTTGGTTTATACAATCAAATTGGAAAGCTTAGAGCCAAAGCTTTCCCAGGCCGCGCCGCCATCCTAATAAAACTTCTTGCTTTAGATGAAGATCTAATAGATAAGGTATACGAAAAGCCAGGCTCTCTCAAAATTGGATATTACGTACCTGGTACCAGGATACCAATTTGCTCCGATGACGACTTATTTCTGCTACCAAACTTGTCCGTTCCGTTGCTAAATTTGGCGTGGCATATTCCCAATGAGATACAAACCTACCTGACTGCAAATGGATACACGGGTGAAGTAATTGATATTCTCTCAAATAAAGAATTTAGCAGTTTCCCCACCCGCACTCTTTGACACGGTGGGCGGCGGCTGCCGCAACACAAATTTTCCAGGTATCTGGAAAGACCAAGCGTTTAGTAGCCTTGTTGTCAGAATTTCACACGGCGGCTTCTCAAATTAGCTGAGAAATTTTTCTTGAACGTCAACGCAAAGCACATGGGCACAGTACTATGATACCTTTTTACAACTTGAAGCTTCATAACAGCACATATAAGTTAATGATAATGGAAGCCTGGTCAAGAATAATCGACTCTGGTACCTATTTGATCGGGCAAGAAACTAGAGTTTTTGAAACTCGCTTTGCAAATTACTGCAACACTAACTACTGTGTAGGGGTTGGCAATGGCCTAGATGCATTGTCTCTGACTTTGCGTGCCTACAAGGTAATTGGCGAAATTGCGGAGGGAGATCACATAATTGTGCCTGCCAATACATATATTGCAACAATTCTTTCCATAACTGAGAATAACCTCGTGCCAATTTTGGTAGAGCCCGACTTAAACACCTATAATATTGATCCGAAACTAATCGAAGCCCGCATAAATTCAAAGACCAAAGCAATTATGGTCGTTCATCTCTATGGGCAACCCGCAGACATGTCCGCTATTCATCTGATCGCAAAACAATATAGTCTCAAGGTAATTGAAGATGCCGCTCAAGCCCACGGAGCCCGATACAACGGGCAAATGACGGGATCGCTTGGCGACGCTGGGTGCTTCAGTTTTTTTCCGGGAAAAAATTTGGGGGCATTGGGCGATGCTGGAGCAATCACCACAAATAACAAGATTCTGGCGGATACAATAAGAATGTTACGCAATTACGGGGAAAATCTATTTGATGATCTCTCTTCCAGAAAATACTTAAACAAATACCGCGGTATCAATAGCAGAATGGACGAAATTCACGCTGCTGTCCTGACTATTAAATTAGAAGATTTAGATCAGCATACCAGTATTAGACAAGAAATCGCCATGCGTTACCTTGCTCAAATCAAGAATTCAAAGCTAATTCTTCCGAAGGTCCCCACTTATGCTCAACATGCGTGGCATTTATTTGTCCTTCGCACTAAACAAAGAGATACTCTAAAAGCTTATTTACAAAAACACGGCATTGCATCAATAGTGCACTACCCTACACCCCCGCATAAACAAGAAGCTTTTTCGGCATGGTCCCACGAGTGCTATCCAATTACCGAAACAATCCACAATGAAGCACTTAGCATACCATTGTCACCTATACTAAGCTTGGCAGAGCAGGTGCAAATTGTAGAAGCATTGAATAACTATTAAGTGATCCGCCTAGTTTCCATCCGCACTTTCAAGCAATAAATAACCCAAGACTAGCCCAGTTGCAAAAGGACTTTTAAGAAGCGTAAACTGAGTAAACTAGATTTGGAAATCGTGTTTCTGCTTCATTCTGTAATTACCCCACGGGTCATTAGTCGTCATTATCGCAAAAATACACGCGGTCACTCTGCCAAATACCGATCGCACTTATAAAACATCTAACCAACAAATAGAATTTTCACACCTTAAGTCTTATCAAATAGTGGGTGATAGTATCCAACGGAAACAAATGGCTAAAATAAATCTCGTACTTTCGCGGATAGCGGTTCGCTAACCAGATAATTAAGCGACGAAATAGCCACGACTTTCCAAGACCATAATCAAAGATTATGTTAGCCGTCCGAAATCGAGCCTTTGAATAGTCGTAACGCCTGCAAATAGGGTCATCAGGATCGTAAAATGCAAACGAATGAGCGGTGCCAAAAGATTTGATCCATGGATCAATATGGTTGTATACCGAACGAAAGTAAGGCTGAACCACTACAACTTTACCGTTGACCTTGCATATCCTGAAAATTTCTTCCATTACAAGTACAGGATTATCAAGAAGAAATAGTGTGTCTTTTACATGGACTTCGTCAAACTCCTGATGTTGAAACGGGTATGGGAATTTGTTCAAATCATGCACCACATCAGCATCTAGACTCGGATTGAAATCAACGCCTACTGCGCCCTGTACCTTGCTACTCCCACAACCAATATCTAATATTCGTACTGTGCTATTCTGGGTAAGACTTGGATTCTCCTATAAATTAGTTGTCATTGAACTCGGCCCTCACTATCTATTACTCTCTACACGGCACCTCTGCCTTCAACCTTGTTAGCTGTCATATCCTAGCTAACCATTTAGACGAATTTGTCCCATAGACTTTGCGCAAAAGGCGCTAGTCATACTATGCTCCTAGCGTACGGGCTACGGCGAGCAGCTATTGCCTTTCGAACTCAGCCAGACTAAGGGGACTAAATCTATTGTGAACCACTACCAATTGTACGACCCCTATAAAAAACAGAGAGTTCAAGCTCGCAGTGAAACAGCCTTGGCGCATTAAGTATACTATTTTGATCACAAACCTTACATCATGCAGTGACCTAAAAGCGAAAACTTAGCCTCGCTGGAAATTCAGACATTCGACCTCTTGCTGCACTTTTCTGGCGCATAAATTAATGACCAATTTGCCGCGCACGAGGTGCTGCAGCAGCCCTCCAATGCTGCTCTTATTCAGCCCACACTACCAAGCGCTAAAGAGGAGCCCTGCTTGAGAAGAAACAAGTGCGCACTTCCAGATCCCTATTACTATTGCGATGCCAACCGCGATGTTCGTCTAGGTCACAAAGCACACATAAATGTTTCCGGTCCTAAAGTTGAAGCAATCATTGCTTTGCAAAAACTCCGGAATTACATAATGAATCCAACTGTTTGCTCGTCGCGTCTATTTGTGCCGCGGCTAAGAGATGCGGTATTACCTAAAACTCCCAATCTCATTGGGCGCCTTGCGCGCTATATCCGGCACGCGCGCAGCGGGTGCGGGGTAGCCCGCCACCAGCAGCACAAACGCGCGCTCATGCGCGGGGCGGCCCAGCAGCTCGTTCAGAAATCCCATCGGGCTGGGCGTGTGCGTGAGCACTGCCAGCCCGGCCTGATGCAGCCCCGCAATCAGAAAGCCGGTTGCAATGCCCACCGACTCGCTGGCGTAGTAATGCTTGAGCACACTGCCATCGGCCCCAACGCCGTGCGGCTGAATAAAAACTGCAATCAGCCATGGCGCAATCTCCAGGAACGGCTTTTCAGAATCAGTGCCGAGCGGCGCCAATGCCGCCAGCCATTGGGGCGTGGCGCGCTTGCTGTAGAACTCGCGCTCTTCCTCCT
>Ga0209553_1001131_pt1 | contig 13482 bp, 12 predicted proteins | sample LauGreFBDMM110DN_2_FD_188217 | JGI IMG/M metagenome (GOLD analysis project Ga0209553, IMG submission 188217) | Freshwater lake microbial communities from Lake Michigan, USA - Fa13.BD.MM110.DN (SPAdes) (version 2) | ecosystem: Environmental > Aquatic > Freshwater > Lake | place: Lake Michigan...
ACCTAATTTCTTTAACTTCTTCAGCATCTTTGTATTTAAAGACACCACCAAGAAAGAACATGTTTAGAAGCTTCAGAGTCTTGTCGGCTAGTTGTCTAGGTCTGCTAGAAGCAAATCCAGGAGTCATCTCCCCGCCAGCTTCGTGAAACTTGATACCAAGTGCTTTCTTCTCATACCAAGAAATCTGCATAGTGCGCATGTAAGCATTCTTGTTGATAGGATGCTTTCCATGCCATTCTGCATCTACTGCAATCACGCTGTCTTGCTTATTCTCATCTTTCTCAATGCTAATAAGCTGCTGTAACAAATCCCAATGATTGTCAACAACCCTATGATCTATTATTTCTGAAGCCCCAATTGTTACTCCTTTAGTTAGAGCAATAAAACGAGATATCCCATTTTCTAACTGTCTGCCTGCAGACTGATCCCGAAGCACTTGCCTAGGGTGTACCACTGTCATAACCTGTGCTTCTTTCCAGTGTTGCTCTTGATCTCTAGCAGTAAAAGCAACATTGTAGCGTAGTTTTTCTACTCTACCTTCCATCTCACCTACACCAGCAGTACCTCCAAGCAAAGCCTTGCTGACATCTGCTCCTAAACAAAGAATGTACTTAGGCTGCACAATCTTTATTTCTTGATAGAGCAGATGCATACAGTCTTTGATCCAAACTGCTTTCAATGTAGTTTTGTAATCTGGAGGAAAAAACTTAACTAAATTTGTTACATAAAATTTAGGTAAGTTAACTGCTTTTAACTTTTTGAAAGTGTCAGTCAGTAGTAATCCATCTGCCCCTGACATGCACCTTTTTCTGCCAATATCCTCAGCCCAAGCATTGCGACCAATGATCATCACATCTGCGGGTACTGGACCAGCAGGATCAGCTGCGTCTAATAAGTGGCCCACCACAAACTTTACTTCTTTATACTGATGAGGTCCAACCTCTACATCTAAAGTGAACGAAGGAACGCGTAACGAATCACGGATTAAACACATTAGTTCATTACTGTACTCCAGTCGTTTTGCTTTAGTTTTTTCCCCATCGGCATTTGTTATCGTTTCCTCAACTAACTTAGACTCGATATCTCCTAAGCCTAACACATGCCTAAGAAAGGCAGAGTTGGGAGGCAAGATAGGTAAGCCGGGAGCTGCCAAAGGAAAGATGCCTCCACCAGCCTGCACTTCATGCAAGCGTTTTTTATAAACCATCTCAACTGCTGCAGAAGAAGTTTTAATTGCTGGAACAATCCCACCTCCTCCCGCCATCTTTATCTTTCGTGCCATTTCTACCTCTTCTTCCAAGAAATAATTACACCTTTGTCACTAGCTTGCTTCGTAATGTATTCACGAAGCATTGTGCGGTCCAAGGAACCAGGGTCGGTTCCCTCTGGAAGTTGCACGCTGCAAAATCCGGATTTTAAACGAGCATTTAAATCAGCCTCTATTCCGTTAACCTTTAACTCAAGCTTGTCTTTGACATCTGGGTCAAATAGCAACACTCCAGAGTAATCTTTGAAATGCTGCCTAAACAGAGTTTGTTGCTCGTTAGTTAAAGTCGCTCCAAGCGTACACACAGCTTGAGGCCCTACACGCCACACATCTGTTACTCCTTCGACAATGATACCTACCTCATATTGGGAAGCATTCCCAAGGTTGTAGAGGATATTACGCCTAGGAGTTCCAGGTGCTGTGTAATACTTAGGCAAGCTAGATTTCTTCCAATCAGTCTCGAAAGCAGCTCTAGCTTGCCACCCCACCATCTGCTTGTTGTGGTAGATAGGAATGATTAAACGATTCCTACAAATGTATCGCTCGCTAGTATGACACCAGTGCACATTGTAGAACCGACCAATCTTATCCGGATCAAACCCTCGTCCTGCTAAGTACACATTAGCTTCATGTGTACTCGGCAACTTATCAACCCGAGTAACTTCACCGGGCCAGCTTGATCTTATCTTTGAAACATCAACTGTTCGACCTTCTCGCATTTGAACTTTACGCAGATCTACTAAATTGTGTCCTACTAGCATCTGCTCTAACTCTTCATAAATATGAGCAGTTTTAAGTGACAGTGGGCATCCTCCATTAAAACAAGTAGCCAGATGCAATTGGGGTTTCCCCCATTGATTGTCAGATCCATAGCAATGGTTAATATAACAACGAAACCTTGTGTCGTTGCAAAAAGGACAACATACTGCGTAATACTCACCAGAATGTATAATCACTTCTCTAGGTTTACCTGTAATTAAATCAACGCTTGTCTTTCGTATTTGCTTCTCTCCAACTTGCGAGATACGCACATTACCAAAAACTGCTTTACACCTACGAAACAAAGCTCGATTTAATGCATTCTTTTCGTCATTATTCATTGGCTCCTCGTTAGTGTTAAATACTTTCATCCGCATCTATATCTTCTATATCTTGCGGAGGAGGGGTATTAATTGGGTGGTCTTCTTGATCTATAATATCTTTGAAGTTGTCTACATTTACACCTACAGTTTTCATAGTGGATTTCTCCACAATTTGCCCACGACTATCTATGTGATAATTATTAAGTCCTACTACGGAGTTAAACTCACCATCTACACGGATGATACTTGGAGGCATTTTGCGAACACGACGGTGCTTAGTGCAAGCGATTTGTCCCATTGAATCTGTGGTCAAATTGCCTATTACGAAAGAGAAATCTAAATTCTCACCAAAGCTTTTGCTGCCTTTTGCATCAGTATGATGCAAAGTTTTTGTAGGACTTAGCATGGAGTTAGCATGCCCGCTGAGCTGATGAAATACAACACTATGACAGTTAAATGGTTTACTGATTTCACGGACAATGCGTGCTACCGCAGTTGAATAACTTTTGTGGTCTTCTTGCCGTCCATTTTTTGGATTCTCTAAAGTGACATCTCTGTCCACCATCAATCCAAGATAATCTATGATCACATTACGGACATAATAAGAAGGCCCACGAGTACGCAACTCTAACTTGATCCTCTGTACTATCTCACTAATACCATTACTACCAGCAGTTGGATAATCCTTGTCACTACCAGAGAAATCCAGACACAGCGTGTGACTGTTTAACCAAACTATAGCACTCTCTACACGGGATCGTTCTGGTTTAAATACACCATCATCGATCTCCTGCTTAAATAGCTTTCGTTCGTAGTCTAAAGGATTCTCGGGATCATCTAACAGCGAAGCTAGCCCCTCCATCCCCATCTTATCCAAACTTTCACGGTTCACTCTTGCTGCATACATTAAAGCACGATGCAAAATCTCAGGAGCTTTAGCGGCTTCGTAAGTAACAAGCACAGAGATTCCATGAGGCCCCTCACTGTTTTCCAACTTCTCTTCGTAACAATGCTTTGCAGACTCGCACCACAGCATGACTGCTATGGTAGTTTTACAAGTGCCGTAAGGTGCCATGAGCCCGTAAACTTCGCCCACGCAGGCACCGCCTCCAAGGTATTTGTCTAAAAAACCAATACCTGTTGTGCGGATAATTTTAGGGTCACGCTTATCCCAGTCAACATCAAAGGTTAGAGCTTGCTTATCCTTGATACCCATTGTCTTAAGCATTTCCAGCTCAAGTTGAGTTTTCTGTAAAAACAAAGGTAAATCTTTGTCGTCTATCCCTGCATTTAATGCTAACTGTAAACCATGGGACTGAGCCCGCATTAAAATTTCTCTACCTATTCTAAGCGCAAAGTTTTCTAACTTCTTACTATGCACCGAGGCCCCATCAAAAGTGTCAGGGTCTGCTGCATAGGATAAAAAGTCTTCAAGGTCTAATCGACTTGCGTCTGAAATGATTTCAGAATCTTGCTCAAGCATAGATTCTAAGTCTGCCCATATTTCGGTAAAACTGGGTAAACTATTGTTTTCTTTGTAATGATCTAATAACACCCGATAAAGCAATTGATAGCTTTCTTCGGGAAAATGGGCAACAGTCAATTTGCTTTTAAAATGCGAAAATATTGTTTCATTCTGCATTAGAATTGTAACAAATAACCGCACATGAGCAGCTGACAGCCGGTTGATTGGCATGTGCATCCTTTCTAGCACAGAAGTACATCATTAACACCTTGCAGCTGAAACTATCTCAGCTGCCGCTACACAAAAACTCGCTGGAATCATCTTCCCCAACACCGCATTGTACAGTTGGGGAAAAAGAGTGTAATCCATTGCAGCCAAAAATTCAAACTGCTTTGCTACTTTATTTAATTTTTCAATATGCGGGTCTGTTTTTATAAGACTTTCGCAAGTAGAAGTTGCAACGCAATATTTAAATAAAGGGGATAATTCTAACCTAGAATCAATTAATGCATAATATACAGATAAGCTAAGTGAGTAACCATTACCCTTTTGAAATACAACAATTGCAGTTTTGATTCTCTGGCTTTCCGCAATAGTCTGACGGCGTAGATCATCTTCTGCTTTGCCTAAAAATTCAATAACCAGCTCTATCATGGTAGGAACAGCTAGCTGTATTAAGGAAGGTACAGTCAATGCGCTTCCTCGCAATATATAAAATAGAACTCGAACATAATGAGTAGGATTTAACTTTGTCATTTGCTCGATCTTTTTATACATGACCTGCCATTGATTAACACTTTTTCTTTCTTCTGGTGTATCAAATTTAGAGTTGCCATCTAAACTTGAAGCGGGTTGATAAACTGCAGCAAATTCCCCTTGCCGAAAACGATCTAAAACTTGTCGCTCTTGTACATAAGTATCTTTAAACAGCTGTACTTCTGTTGATAGCTCTGAAGCAACATTACCCGAAGAAGCTCGAGAGTTTAGTCCAGGCACAGGGGAACGACTAAATTTAAATTTCTCGTTTTCCACAATATTCCTTTCGTAAACCAGGGGTTGGAAAAGCTTGTTCCCAATTATTAAGCGCGTAAGAAGCACACCTATTTTTTGCCCTCGTCTTAAATGTGTAATTGAATTGATCTAAGTAATCATGGACTTGCCCATAAGGTTTGTCAGTTGAGATTCTAGATACACGACCCGGTATCTGAATGTCATTAATAGGACTACCGCCTCCATCCGCTCGGATTAGAACAGCTAGGCTGTTGAAGGATACTCCGACATTCCACACAGTAGTACAAATCACTTTTTTCAATATACCTTTCTCAAAATCTTTGGTTAGTTTCTGTCTTCGATTTAAGTCCATTAAAGGCTCGTCCTTTTCACAGAAACCATTACGAGCGTAGTACGCTCTGTCTAGCTGGCTCAGCCCATTCTCCATGTATACTAAGGTAAAGTTAGGTAGCTGCTTTTTTAGATTAAAAGCATGCTCAATCGTCTCAACTGTAATTAGTACCTGCGTATCATCGTCATAGCGTTTAGCATCTTCCGCTATTCGACGATTACGATAATCGTTAGACCAAAGCCCCTGCCTTTTCTTTCTTACATCTTCTGTGTCCATACATGGATCTTGATCCATAACTACGGATGTCCACTGAACCTTAATAGGAACTACCATGCTGGCAGATTGAGCTTGTGCATAATTAACTTTGAAAATAACAGGACCAAACATGCCTAAGTTTCTAAAGTCTTTACCATCCCAACGAAGATCGTGGCTAGCAGACAATCCAAAATTACGACTGTTCTGCCACCTTGCTAATTCGCCAGTAGCCTTATCCGCAGAAAGCTCATGACACTCATCGCCAATAAGAATATCTGCGGTAGCTGGACTGTGGCTTAAAGACCCTACCGTATAGCACATCACCCGCTTATTCCGAACATTCTTAGTTCCACCTACAATTCCAACATCACCTACCATCTGGCATAGCTCGGGGTAGATGCGGTCTCGCAATACTGCTACCCGCTTAGTCACTACATCAATCTTTGCCCTTGGCAGCAATGATGCTACTAGACCAATCATAAAAGATTTACCAAAGCCCGGAGGGCAATCAAAACGACCACAACGGTTTGCTAAAATCTTATCCAGAAATTCTTTTTGATTTGATCTAAGCTTATACTTACTGATGTTCTGCCACTGCGGTTCTAATTTCTTAGGATCCATGGGAGCTAGATCTTTAAATTGAACCTCATACCCAGCTTGAGTAAGGGTGCTGCGTATCAATTGCCAAAACCCATAGAAAGTAACGATCCTATGTTTGTGGTCAATGTCCAAGAGCGTGTGTTCTTGAACTTCTAGTACGGATAGTCCTTGCTGCTTACGCTCTTTAGCCTGATAGCCAAAGTAGCACTTTCGTTCCGTAAAACTTAAAGCTGGCTTAAGCAACTCCAGCATCCTATCGCTGCTCGGATCTATATATAGTGTGTTTCCATTTTTGTATAATGTGACAATTTGTTTATCCATTTAAGTTGACTCCTTATTGCATTTTTGGCTTAATTGATTAGAATATAGCTGTGGGTTGGCGAAGACATCGCACCCGCTACACTCACCATCGGCTGGACACCGCACCCAGCCGATGGTTTTTTATTAATCCAAAGTATTATTTTGAGGTTGTCTTCGTGGTTGTATACTTACAACTTCGTAATGCCCATACTTACCGGGCTGCCACGGAGACAACCCTTTATACTTGCCTGCAATTTGCATCAATGTCCAAAAATCTTGCTCATCAATTTCGATAGGCACAACACAATTAATCACGACAGTTTGATTTGCCATAATTGATTCATGCAACGACCAGCGTTCCCTACCATTTGCAGATTTTTGATAGAAGCAACGAGTCAAGCATTTATCTTTGATCTCTGCGTCTAATCCTATATCCCAGCAAATGCGTTTAACCGCTTCTTGATGTTTGCCTAACATTTCTGCAGCTAACTTCATATTGCTGTGATGCCATGTAGCTAGAAACAAGATTTTACCATCTCGGCCAGGAGATCGCTGAAACTGAAAACGACCTGTCTTCTTTTCTTTTTCATTCCCCAGACTAGGGGTAGTGAAACGAATCCTTACAGATAATTCACGCACAGCTATTCTCCAAATTGCTTTAAGAAATTGTCTTTAACTAGCTTGTTACTAAAAAATACTCGAGGATCAAACTCAGCATGTTCCATGCTTCCCGCTAACCAGTTACGAACTATAAAATGTAACAATCGCTTACAAGCTTTATGCACATCTTTCTTGTTTGTAATATCACAAGCAATATCTAACAAAAGAGGACTATCTGCAGGCAAAGCTTTTACAGCTTCAACCAGTAGACGAGCCCTGTCTTGTTTAGCATCAAGTTTTGCTGTCTTCTTTCTCATACGCAAATTCCAAAACTTGGAAAACTTAGCAAAAGTCATTAACCCAAAATGGCTATCTAGTCGTGTTAGTCTATTAGGGTGCTTCACATTAAAGTACCAGCGTGGATCTACTATTGAAGCAAGTATATCCAGCACTAAATCACTATGTTGTTCTATCTTTAAAAACTGCCAAAATGGATAAGTGATATGCTGCAAGTACCAATGCTGTACCCTGTCTTTTATTTTTGTAGAAGCGTCATAAATCTGATCTTGCTTTATTTGTAATAACAAAAAATTACGGTAACTTGTGCTGTCTACAGTATGCCAAGTATGTGGCAAATTATCATGAGGGTTAAGCACTGAAATACAATTCAACAGCTGCAAACTTGAATTCTGATAACGATGACACACCGAAGGAGAACCTACCAGCAACCTACCTTTTATCTCCTTGCTGAGCAAAGCTAAGTACAAGGAGATAATAAGTTTATAATTCTGCGGTACACCGATAACACGATAAGTTATCGCTAACAGTTTGCTTGGGCGATACTTTCCAGTTACCTGCGTTGGAATACCTTCTGGAGTTATCGCCCAAGTAGTGCCATCATGGTCGGTGTGAATACAAGTCATAAATTGCCTTAACAAACTTCACCTTTTTTAATTTCAACCAGCTGGTCAAAAACCTTCCCTAGTTCTTGTACATGAGTAATTACAATCAATTGATGGTCTTCCCCTACTTTCTTTGCCAGCTGCTGTAATGCCTCTTGGAAGAAGCTTACATTGTCGGCATCCAAGCCGGAGGTCGGTTCATCAAGAAACATCATACCGATATTATGTCCAAACACACGATCTAAAGCTGCACGAAAAGCGATGGAAAGCAGAACTTTCTGTCCTCCGCTTAGTTGTTTTGCCTTAACTGGCTCTTGTCCGGCAAAGAATACATTAAAAGTTAAGTCAGAATCAGCCTCCACATAGAACGGATCATTGAAGAACTGTAGGTTCGCATTGATGTCCCCAACCAGCAATTGGAGATTTGACTGCGACACTAGCTTAGGTAAGTTATTCCAATGGAATACATCTCCAGCGGAACTGACTGTGTCTAATAGCTTACGCACCTTTTCACGATCTGCCATCTTAGCAGTAAGCTGTTCTAAGCTTTGTTTAGTACGAAGCCAAGACCTCTTAGCTTCTTGAAAAGCTCCCACAGATTTTGACCAAACAGCAAAAGATTCTTGATGCTGAGCTAACCTTATCTTTACAATTGCAACTTCTTCTTCATCGGGCATCTGCTTAACTTGTTTACTTAGCTTACTTTTCTGTGCTAAGACATTCTTAAGCTCACCTTGAAACCCTGCTATCCAATGCTGCTCCTGCTTAACGTCTTTCTCGTAATAAAACTTTTGCTGTTCTATTTCAAGATTGCGAGCTATTAAAGCTTTTGCTTCTTCTATCCCTGCATCGTCTAACCCCACCAGCTTTTTAGAAATTAAATCAATTTCATTTTCTGATTCTTTTACTTCTGTGGCAAAGTCCATACAAAGTTGTTGGCAAATTTTATATTCAGATTGATAATGTTCCAGCTTCCTATCATAACTTTCGGAATAAGTTAAAATACGCCTAACTTCTGCAAGTCTAGTTACATTTTTTAAATACTCTACCTTTACCTGTTCAACATATTCTTTTGTAACTTCTTGACGGCATTGCGTACAAAAACGATTGTCCGAATGTGTCAACAATGTAGATACCTGGTTTATTTTGAACCCGAGCTCATGTTCTTCCTTTATCAATTGTTTTTGAAGTTTTAAATCTGCATAGTCTTTAGTAGGGCTAGGCTTATCTCGTTTCTTAAATTCAACCACTGCTACATGCTCAGCGTGCCTTTGTCTTTTGTCAAATAGGCGAAGACAAACTATTTTTTGAACTTCGACTAATTCTAACACTTCTTTAGCTACTGCTAACTTATGCTTAAACTCAGCTTGCCAAGCTTCCCGCTTAGCAAGCTTTTCTGCAGACTGGCTTTTCTGTAGCTTTTTCAAAGAAAGATTTAACCTTTCTATTTTATATTTTACTTCCTGTAACTGAGTCTGAGCTTCTTTACCTAAATCAAACTGCGAAAGCAACAGTTGGTAGGCTTCTAACTCTGCATCTAGCAACAGATTTAGCTTAGCAGCTCTACCTATCTCAGCATGCTCCAGCATCGCTGTGCGAGTCTCTTTAATAGCGTCTTCTAGCTCTACGCTGTTGTCCACTACCTCGATACCCTGCTGCCTAGCTACATAGTCCATACACACCTTGTGAATGGATGATGCTGCTTCCGTGCCACACAGATACTGAAAGGTTTTAGCTCTCTCGCTAGCTGTCTGATCCAAGAAACTAAACATCTCCCACTGATTGACAAACACATACTTGTCAATCACTGCTTTACTGATGTCGAGGTAGTTAATAACTGCCTCGTTTACATCCGTAGCTTTCTCAAATACAGATACACCTATCTTAAACTCGTTCTTGTTAGGTCGCAGCCATCTTGTCAATGTAAACGATTGACTTTGGTGTTTGCCTGTTACACGAATGTAACTTGGATCGCTGCTACCATTCGTTATGATCTCAGCCTTAGTACCGCCAAGGCGAGTGAAGTCATTAGTCAACGCTGCATAAACTGCGTTGACTAATGTTGATTTACCCGACCCATTTGCTCCTACAATACCAACCAGACCCCGCCCAAACTTAACAGTCAGGCTTTGGTGTGGACCTATGTTCTTAAGCTCTACTTGTTCGATATACATGGTAACTCCTAAGCGTGAGATTTAACCCACTGCTGTAATGCCTGCTCGGGGTCAGGGCTTTGTAAAAGTGTTAACACCAGATCATGGACTAAAGGCTTTTCTGATTTGCTTATGCATGCGTCCACGCATTGCATCATGCCTATGCGATCTCCAGAGACAACTTGAACACCTTGTTCTTCTACTTCAAATTGTTTATTTTCTTTTTGTTTGAAAAACAAATGAGCCTTGGATTCAAAGTGCTGTTTAAATCTGCCTACTAACTCGATGTCACTGGATGTATGCGATAAGTGCAGCAAAGGCATTACTATTTCTGCGGGTATTGCGTTGTCTTCCGCATAAGCTGCAGCTGTAACTAATTCTTTTTCTGCCATTAGTCTTAACACTTCCCAAGAACCTTTTGCTGCAGTTGCATTTAAACGAATGCACCTACGGCTATACAAAGGCAGAGTTTCTATTATAAGCTTCTCTGTTGTATCGTATTTTTTATCGTAATTCTTAATTAAGAATACTTTCTTATCCACTGGCTCTGAGATACTACGCATGTGCGTGCTACCAGGGCTTAGCACAGTCAGATCCCCATGGTGATGAATCAGATTCATATGATAATCACCGGTGATTAGATACTTCACATTTGGAGGAATGTCATCAAAACACCCTTGTGGTTTAGCCATATCTCCCATAAAGTCTTTCCACACTTGATGGCAAACAAGTATGTCGCAAGCGTGGGCTAATTCGCTTTTGAGAAATTGTTTTAACTTCTCTTCATTGTTCTGATAATCGCATCCAACAATTTGCCAGCCGTCAATAGATCTGATTTGGTCGTGAAGCCAAACAGCGTGGGTCGCTGCTTGTAGCCATGGGCTTTCTTGATACTCATGCTGCCCTTGGGTATAATAAACCTTAATACCCGTTTTTGTTAGTTTACGGACACCCCCCAAAAGGTAGTGAATGGGGTCCGAGATATTGACTTGTTTATCCAGAATGTCTCCTGCGAGGATGACTGCCTCGACTCCATTGTCAAGGGCCAGCGTTACAATCTGGTCCCAAGCGTAGTAGCTGTCACCCTCAATAGGGCGATGAGTCCAGACTCGGTTGCTAAGATGAAGGTCACTTGTTACTAAGATATTCATGAGATACTCCTTATGTTAAAAAATAATGTACAGATAGTTGCCATGCCCATCTGCGAGCTGTGTGATCGTCTTACCATTGCAAAGTTAAAACTGCAACGATTACCAGCTGATGAACTAGACAAAGATTTGCTGCAAAAACAAATCACATACTATGAAACCGGGATTGATTATACCAATCTTGAAATTTGCGAATTAATAACAATTTTATTTGATATCAATAGACAAATGTGGGACGCAGAATATGACATACGCAAAGGGCTAGACGACATACTAGGACTAGCTGAAATAGGAAAGCGAGCCATTAAAATCCGGAATTTAAACCGCAATAGAGTTGCGATAAAAAATAAAATTACTCTGGTCGCCAACCAACCTGAGTTTAGTGATTGCAAAATGAATCACATTAGTCAGCGTTCTAGCAGCTCAGATACCACTGTGTCACCATCGTTGTAGAACAGTGCTACAGTTTCATATGTTTCAATCCAGATTCTAGCTCCATTCTTTAAAGGCTTATTCATACTCTGCACAATGCGTGCAACCTCATTACCTAGCTTATCGTAAATAATCACTGAGTTGCCACGCAAGTTGCGTCCTCGCCTATGCACAGCAATCACAGGATCGTCCTTGCCACTTCTAATGTTGTTACGCATGTCTGCTCGGGATACATGCATACGGCAAATGCTTGCCCTAGTCTTCGTCTTCCGTTTGGAAGGAGTCGAAGTCGATTTCGTCATTGTCATTTCCTCCTTGAATATGGCTTAACTCTCCAAGAGCACCTTTAAGCCATTTGAAAAACTCTTTCCTTGTCTTTTTAGCTAACTCCATACCTTTGGCTTCTCGCCTCTCAAAGTCAAGGAATGCTACGGACAATAATAGCACAGCTGCCTTTACTGTGGTGATGCGGTGAAACACACACGCATCTGAATTCCATTCATCTTCTTCTTCGTAATTCCTTACGATGGCATCGTACTTCTCACGGATGCGTCTTAAGGCTTGCCACGACATAAACATATCGGGCACAGCTAATCGTGTAAACTGATTTATTGAAGCATCCGTTGCCAAAGGCTCCTGACCCATCTTCCTAATAAAAGGAGTATCAGGGGCATTTAAACGAATTGCTTCTTCGTTGGCCCAGTCAAACTGTTCCGCAGCCCACTGATAAAGCTCAGTGAGATTAAAGAATAAGTCTCTGGGGCTGCCACTATTCTTCGGGTAAGGTGGTGAATTGATCTCCATCGATGTCTCCTCTTTGTTTGTATTTAGTAATGCGTAGTAAGTGAGCGTCAGACCTATTTAATAACAAACGAAAACTTTGCAAATTGTCAGAAGCAAATAATGTTGCCCAGGGAAAACGCAAAACTGTCGCCATCGCTCGAATGATGTTCGTGTTAGTACCTCCTTCAAAACTTGTAAAGGTTAAGTTAGGTTGAACAGCAAGCCTAGACAGCTGTTTAGAAAAATCACAATCAGCTGGGATAATCTGAATACCAGCATGCCGTAAATGTAGATTACCTTTTTCTGCTTCTACAAATGGTGCACATAACTGGACAGTAGCCAAAGCAGAGCACCATTGATGCGGACCATAGTCAGAGCGGAAGAAAGGTAATTTCTTTAAATTCCAGATTTTTGTTCGCTGCCAAGCTACGACCTTGCAAGGCTGCCGTACAGCTTTTGGAATGCAAGATAAAGTGACATAGATAGGGTACAACCATCTACGCACAAAACACCAAGGACACGCTTTTGGATTGTTACAAAAGCGTGTCTTTGGCTCTACTGCAAATCCGGCAGGACAGCAATTTAACGAGTAAGTGTGAGAAAGTAGCATTTCTGGTACTTCCTGCATTAGTCGATAGTATTGCTGTCGAAGCTTTTTCTGAAGTAAATAAGTCCGAATTAGATCAGACTTGTGTGGAGCTGCTAATGTCTGCAACACGCAATGTCGTAAAAGTGCGGTTGCTGTGTTCTCAGGTTGAGGTTGCAACTTGTGTTTAATCAAACCTTTAAACAGTTTAAATTCCGGTTCGACAATATCCATAATAAGTCTTTCTACCAAGTGAACTGTGTACCTAGATAAGGTTTACGAACTTGAATTGCTGTTACTTGGTTTTGCTGAGTTTGAAATCTCAACACTTTGCTAACTTCAAGTATACTTCGCCATAAGAAAACTATCTCTTTTTGTCGAAGTACTTGTGATGTCCCAAAAGTTATTGCAAAAAAGTCGGGAACAAACATAGTGTAACCAATAGGAAACTTGTTTTCAGCTAGGTGTTTACAAAACTGTTGTAACTCCTTATCCCAATTTCGCACTATGTCTGTTATTTTGGCGTGATACCCTACCCGATTATTTACGGCCTTATCATCTTGTAAT
>Ga0209553_1001142_pt1 | contig 13432 bp, 12 predicted proteins | sample LauGreFBDMM110DN_2_FD_188217 | JGI IMG/M metagenome (GOLD analysis project Ga0209553, IMG submission 188217) | Freshwater lake microbial communities from Lake Michigan, USA - Fa13.BD.MM110.DN (SPAdes) (version 2) | ecosystem: Environmental > Aquatic > Freshwater > Lake | place: Lake Michigan...
GCGTAAAGGCAGGCGCTTGTCCTCCAGATCAAAAATCAAGGTCCAGGTTTGTGTTGCGGTGTTGGGCTGTAGTCCAGGTAATCACGCAACTTAGGCAAAAGACCTTTTCTTGGGGACAGACTTCCAATGATCGAAGAACTGATCGCACAGAGTCACTTGGTCATCCCTCGTGTTGCCTCTGTTGGTCGAGCGTTACGCTTGTGCTTATCATCATTGAGTTGCCGAATAATATCGAGTCGAAACCACAAATCATAAACGGTTTTTTAGACCCCAGGGGAGCAAAAATAACAGCTCGCTAAATCCATGATAAAATTGTGCCATTCATGGTTACCGTTATGACTGGGGCCGACAACCGCGCGGTTTAACTGCGAACCAGCACATACAAGTTTCCAGCATTGCCGCGCATCAAACGGGTGTCGGCGTCGAGGTAGGTCACATCGGACCAGCCGGTGAATTTGAGCGGCGCGTCCAGGCGCTGGTCACCACTCACATCCAGGGCAGCGCGCAAAGCAGCATCGGTGATCTCTGTTCCGCGCGGCACGGCCGCGTTGGCCGTGAAGGTAATGGTCAGGCGCTTTTTGTCGCTGGCTTCAGGTATGAATTTGCCTTGCGTGATGTGAACACCGGGCACATCGCCAGCTGTAAATTCCACGTGGTTGTCGTATTGGCCAGTGGCGGCGTCGACCACTTGGAATACGCCACTGAGACGGATTTTCGCATCGCGTGGTAAGGTGCCGAACGAGATGCGCCGTAAGTTGGTGTCGCGTTCGAGACCAAAACTCGAATACAGCAATTTCCACCGGCCATTCATTTTGGCCAGATGGGCCGATGGGTCAGGTGTGGGTGTTTGCGCTTCCACGTCGGCGGCTAACGTTTTGATGCGCTCGATAATGTCGGCATCCTTGCCCGACTCAAACCCCGCATCGGTGGTGGCCGATAGGGACAAAAGCTCAGTTTTGGTTTGGGCCAGCGTCGATGTCATCAGGATGCTCCGGTTGGTCACATCCCTACGGGGATGAGGGTGGGCACATTCAAGAATCTTAAACCTGTCCGCCCTATATATATTAATCCCGAGATATGGGGTGGCCTTGGAATTGACAAAAAGTCGGCCTATGACCCCGAAACGAACATCAGAGCCGCAACAAAATTGATAGGCAGGACGTGGGACCGCCTCGTAGATCCGACGATTGCTAAATTGGCGACCCTCTATCAAGGACTCGGCAAAGATAATGTGAGCGAGTATGGAGCGTATAGGCAGCGCGTATATGACGAACGGCCATGGGAAAAGGACTCTTTTGAGGACGTGCGCCGTTCAGGTTGCCGCGGACGGTGAATTTTTGTTCTTACGGTTTCATGTCGTGCGGTGACGCTAGATGAAGACGTGGCGATCTTTTGTTACCTTAATCACGCTCTTTACAGTCTTACTTGTAATGGCTGTAGATATGACTCCGCAAGCATCCTTGTTGAACCAGTTGTTTTTTAGCGATACCTCTCCACGGCGGCTGTATGCCTTGGATCCTTACGCGTTCTGTCGCTTGGGCCAAATCACTTCCTGAAACGTGTACCACAGAATCTGTTAACGCAGCCCTTCCTTATCGGCCTCAGATGTTGTGGCGTTTCGAAATACTCTCGTGGCGGCTCTAATATTTGGTGGACACGTTTTCTGGTGCTCCACTGACCACAATTCAATGGGGGAGTCCTGTGCCGTCATTTATCCATTCAAACGCGAAGAAACAGGGCCAACGAACTGGTTTGTTGATGGACAGCCCTGCCGCCTGAAGCCCATGGCATTCTTTGATCTTGCCATGGGCACAGGAGTTGTGTTGCTGCTATTACAAACAGCGCTCGTTATATATTGGGCTGGTTACCACGCCGTGTGGTTCTTTCGCCGCAAGTTTTGATGGCATTGCTCAATAAAGGCAGCGCCTCACTCCCCTGGCACTTTTTGCGTGACGTCGGCGGCGTGGAAGATTTTGTTTTTGCAGAAATCTGCGCCTACGCAAGCAACCGTGATTTCGGCGAGGTCGATGCGCGTGGTTGCCCCCAAAATCGGTTTTTCGCTCAGGTAGGCTTTGCCGGTCGCGGTGTTGTCATTCAGCACGCCGCCGGTGCGCACAATTGTGTAGTTCACGCCGCTGGCAATCAGCGTTTTCTCTGCGGCTTCTCGCTCTTGCATGGTTTCTTTGAAATTTGCATAGGCTTTGTCGGTGTAAAGTGATCGGCTGCTGCCAACACCCACGGAACTGAAGAAGATCATCTGCTTCACGCCGGTAGCTTTGGCCGCAGCCGTGATGCTGTTCTGACTTAAGTCATACAGACCAAACTCGGTGCGACTGCGCCGCGCAATAGCATTCACGGCCAGCGTGAATTTGCCCAAGGCGAACGCTTTGTCGACGTCGGACTTGTTGCGGGCATCGCCCTCGACATAATTAATCTTGAGCCCGGACAGCAGCGAACGGTCTGATTTGGGGCGCACGAAGGCGGTCACCTCCATGTTCTTGGCCAGCAAGGCCTTCACCATTTCCGAGCCGAGTTTGCCGTTGGCTCCAAAAACGAGGGCCGCGCCCTCGGCTGCAGTTGCCACATGCCCGTCCCCTAACAGGGCTACCAAAGCCCACATCGCTAAAGCCAAACGCCGTTTCATCTGTAACTCCCTTTTTACTTAGTCATTCACCTCAACAGATAGGGCTATGCCAGTCTAGATAAAAGCGGATTCGGCCTGCAGCGCGGGCTATATCCAGTCCAGCTTTATGTCGCAAATCGGAGCTTTCAGCGCGCATATGAGAAGGAATTTTCACCCTGCTTGGAGGCCACAGAATAAAAATGGCCATTTGCATCTGTTGCATACGAGAGACACTACAAAAGTGAATTAAATCCAACGTACTTGTGCGTTGATGGTGAGAGGATAGCTGCGTAGACTTGTCGTAACAATTGCTTAACATGATAAGGATTGAAAAAATCATGGCCACAACGCCTGTCGACAACCTTACGTTATATAAAGTGTTGCGTAAGTCCTCTTTGCTGGCGGCAACCGCCATCACCGTCACGCTCGGCGCAGGCATTAGCGTGCCCGTGTTTGCACAAGACCAAGCCGCCACCTCGGGCTTAGACGAAATTATTGTCACCGGTACGCGCCGTATCGACCGCACCGTTTCTGATTCGCCCGTTCCCATCGACGTGGTGTCATTCGCTGCCCTTGAGAAATCGGGCCTAGGCGAAATCAATAAAATGCTTAATGCGCTGGTGCCATCATACAATTTCCCGCAACCCAGCATTACCGACGGCACTGACCACGTTCGCCCAGCGACGTTGCGTGGGCTATCACCCGACCAAACCTTGATCTTGATCAACGGAAAGCGCCGTCACCAAACCGCGTTGTTAAATTTGAACGGCTCGATTGGTCGTGGCTCGACCGCCGCCGACTTGAATGCCATTCCCACGTCGGCTATTCAACGCGTTGAGATTCTGCGCGATGGTGCTGCCGCCCAGTACGGGTCAGACGCTATTGCAGGCGTGATCAACATCATCCTGAAAAACGAAGGCGATGGCGGGTCTGTCACAGCCAACGTGGGCTCGCATTATGAAGGCGATGGCGATCTTTACCAAACCCAAGCCAACATGGGCATTGGGTTGGGCGAAGAAGGTTACTTGAACCTGACGGCTGAGTATCGCCAGCGCGGCTTTACTAATCGCCAAGGCCCCGATATCCGCCAGCAATACAATAACATTGGCACTACGCCAGACCCCCGCGAAGCCACCATCGACCGCACCAACAATTTCAAGTACGGCGATAGCCGCGTTAAAGACATCAACGTGATTTACAATTTGTCCGTGCCGTTGAATGACTCTGTTGAAGTGTACTCCTTCGGCAACTACGGTAAACGCGATGGCAAAAGCGGCGCAACTTGGCGCCGTCCGCGCGATAATAACAATATTCGCACCATTTACCCGAATGGCTTCTTGCCCTTCATCACCTCCGAGATCACCGACGCCTCAGTGGCCGGTGGCGTAAAGGGCGGCGATGACTTCCGCTGGGATACCAGTGTTGTGTACGGCTACAACCACTTCCCATTTGGCGTTGAAAATACGCTGAATGCAACTTATGGCGCATCGACACCGACCAAGTTCTATGCCGGTGATCTGTTGTACCAACAGGTTGTTGCCAACGCGGATTTCGCGACTGAAGCTGAAATTGGCACGCCGCAGTCACTCAGCATCGCCTTCGGTGCCGAATGGCGTCATGAAAGCTACAACTTAGGGGCAGGTGAGCCAGCATCATATGCCGATGGTGGCCGGACACTCTTCCTCGACCCCGGCCGTCAAGACACCACGGGGCTCAGCGCGCCCGGCGCCCAAGGCTTCCCCGGTTTCCGCCCCAATGATGCGGTCGATGCGGGACGTAATTCAAAATCAGCCTATATCGATATGGAAACCAATCTGTCCGATGCCTTGTTGGTCTCGGTAGCGGGCCGCGTTGAGGATTACTCAGACTTTGGCTCAACCGCCTCGGGCAAGTTCGCCTTCAAGTTCGACGTGGTCGATAACTTCGGTATTCGTGGTGCTGTCTCTAACGGCTTCCGTGCCCCATCGTTACAGCAAACCTACTTCTCGTCGACGGCCACCAATTTTATCGGCGGCATTCCGTTCGAAGTTCGCACTTTCCGCGTCAACAGCCCCGAAGCCAAATTGCTGGGTGCTGAAGATCTGAAAGCCGAGAAGTCCAAAAACTTCAGCCTTGGCATCACGACCCAACCCGTCGATGGCCTCAACCTGACCATCGATGCCTATCAAATCGACATCGATGATCGCATTGCCCTGTCTGAAAACCTGACTGGAACTGCGGTGCAGAACTTCCTTACTGCTCGCGGCTTTCCCGGCGTGACGGGCGGGCGCTTCTTCACAAATGCCATCGATACCCGGACCAAGGGCATCGACATTATTGCCAGCTACAACACGACAGCAGGCGATGGTGACTTGGGCCTCACAGCGGGCATCAATTTTAACGATACCAACGTGCGCAGCGTCAAAGGCAATCCCTCAACGCTGACAGCGTTAAGCTTGCAACTCAACCGCTTCGCGCGTGTTGAAGCTGGGCGGTTCACCGTTGCTCAGCCCAAGAACAAGCTGAACCTGGGCGTGAACTATTCCATCAATGGCATTGACTTGAACCTGCGCGCCAACCGCTACGGGGAGTTCACCTCACGCAACGCCGATCTCAGGCTTGATCAGACATTCGGCACGCAATGGGTAGCCGATGCCGAAGTGGGCTATGATTTCACCGAGAGCTGGAAAATCGCTATTGGGGCGAACAACATTTTCGACTCCTACTCCGACCTCGTCCCGACCACGGTTGCAATTCCGGGTGGCACCATTGCTGGTCCGAACTCCAACGGCTTCACGCAGTACTCCAACTTCTCACCAGCCGGGTTTAACGGCGGCTTCTACTACGCGCGCACCACCTACAAGTGGTAAGCTGATCAACTACGGGAAACCCAGAATAGCCGGCAGGCCGAAAGGCTTGCGGCGCACAACATCCCGAACGCCAGGGCTTTCATGGACATGATCATTTGAACTTCCCCTCAAAATTGATCCCAGAAAATCCATAGTAGGCCTGCGGATTGCTCAAGGGCAGGGTGGGTTGCGGGGGCAGGAGGGCTAGAATTCCGGTTTTAAGGCCTTAAGGGTAGGTGTTGCGGTTCGGCCCCGGAAGCCTTAGAAACTGCGGGCCTTTCGGGGTGTCGGAGCGTAGCTCAGCCTGGTAGAGCGCTAGCTTTGGGAGCTAGATGTCGGGGGTTCGAATCCTCTCGCTCCGACCATATTTCTTATTTTTTTCAATGCGTTCAGCGGTACACTCAGGGCCGTTGAGGAGGTCGACATGTCAAATAGTGTCCGCATTTATCGCCCCACCAAAACCGCCATGCAGTCGGGTTTGCGTAATACGCAAAAATGGCTGGTGGATTTTGAGGCAGGCGATGCCCCAGTTGCCGACCCGCTGATGGGCTGGGCGGGCAGCCATGACACCAATCGCCAACTCCGGATGTGGTTTAACACCAAGGATGAGGCGATCACTTTTGCCAAGAAAAAGGGGTTTGAGTACCGGATTGTCGATCCTCAATCCCGACCTCAGCGCCTGCGCGCCTATGCCGATAATTTTTCATTCAGAAAAATTTCGTAATCTCACGGACCTCGTTTGACTCGGGCGCCCGTAGCTCAGCTGGATAGAGCAGCCGCCTTCTAAGCGGCAGGTCGCAGGTTCGAGTCCTGCCGGGCGCACCATTACTTATCAAGGGGTTAGACCCCTTTCCTCATAACAGTCAGATTTCTTCAAATACGAGGGGCAATCACCAAAATAAAATTCGACTGAGCACACCCTTTGGAAAAAGCTAGCTGAATATCCTTCTTAGCAGAGAAGACGGCGCGGGCCGTCTTTTGATCTGCGATGCTAAGAATGGTCTTGTCACGGATTAGTTCCGCATCCTTGAATAATTTATCATGCATTAAAGACGCGGAACTAATCCGTGACAAGACCAGTTTGATATCGGTCTGTAACCGTCCTTCCAGCCAAGACACTCCCTTCTGCTTGTGTGGTTGAAACACTTGCGCCAGAAGTACTCGTTCTGCCAGGGAGACAAGGCATTTGTAGGGCTTGCCTCAGGGCATGGGATCACTAGTCTTGACCAAGCATTGCCGTGGATAAAGGGGACCCCAATGACGGACGCTACAGCCAACAGCTCGGTCGGAAGAGAAACCGGCCAGCCTCGCCAAGCGCCTTTTTGGGCGAATATCCCTGCCTCTACAGGCTTAACTGCGGGGATCCTCTTCTGTATTGGCTATGTCGCCCTCATTCGGGCATTGGCACCTTATTTGCCACCCATCACTTTAGCGCCCGATACGGGCTTTGCCCACTATTACTGGAAGTTAACCGATCCCACGCTCTGGAGCCGCGCGACATCCTGGGGTGGCTATATTCTGCATCAGCTGTCGATTTGGGGCCTGATCTACTACGCCCAGGAGAAGGGGCTGAAATATTCCGATAAATTGCACCCGGCCAATATCATCGCCTTGGGCGTCAACGCCGTCTTCATTTTACTTCATCTGCTGCAAACGCACCTGTTTTACGACGGTACCGCGCAAGACACTCACATCATGACCTCGCAAGGCTCGGTCATCATTATGTTGGCCATGGTCTTGGTGATGGAGAATCAGCGGCGCGGTTTGGCCATGGGCGCGCGTGCGCCGATGATGCAGGAAGCTGGACGTGCCATGCGTAAGTACCATGGCTACATTTTTGCCTGGGCCATTACGTACACGTTTTGGTACCACCCGATGGAAGCCAACGTGGGGCATTTGTTGGGAACGCTCTACACCACACTCATCATGGTTCAGGGGAGTCTGTTTTTTACGCGTCTCCACACGAACAAATACTGGATGGTGATGATGGAAGTCATGGTGCTGATCCACGGCTTCATCGTTGCGGTCTTTCTCGGAGACGGCGATAGCTGGGCTCAATTCGGCTTTGGGTTTTTGGCGATGTTCGTGATCACCCAAATGTATGGCCTGCGCTTGCCCAACTGGCTGCGGTGGGCATTCTGGGTGGCTTATATCGGCGGCATTGTGATCACATTTCAGTTCTTCCGCGGGTGGGGCCAGGTCAACGAGGTGTTCCGGGTTCCCGTAGTGTTGTATGCGCTGGCGTTCCTGCTGGCCTTTATCACCTGGGGTATTTTGGTGGTCGGGCGGGCGTTGAGTCGAAAAGCCGTAACAGCCGTCGTTTAGCGCTTTTTCTTAAAGCCCTTGCGCGCCACCATTGCCCAATCGGTGCGACCGCGTATAAATTGCCAGTACCCCTGCACGCGCCAAAGGTTGTTCATTTGGCGATAGCTAAAATTCTCGACAATCACGGCCTCTCGCAACGGACTTGAAAATTGCCGCTTGTATCTGGGCAGCCAATAACGCACCTTCCGCAAGCCCTAGCTTTGATGCTGACGATAAGTGATCTTTGGTCTGTGGTTGCTGTCGGTCACAATTAAGCCAACTAAAGACATAAATATCAATAGCTTAGTCGGTTATTTTGATGTTACCGCCGGTGACGTTGTATGAGGCGTCAGATCATCTGCTTTGGGTGAATTCAGGTGGATGGCATCTCACTTATGATCATCGACCTTATTATAGGATAAATCCTTCCCTGTGGCCTTTCCTCCGACGAGCCCCCCTCTCGCGCGCGCCCTGACAGAACGCGATTACAATGATCCTACGGCCGTACAAATGGCTGTGCTTGCCCCAGACGCCGCGACCCGCGACCTTCTGGTCTCGGCACAGACAGGATCTGGCAAAACCATCGCTTTTGGCTTGGCTATCGCGTCGAACTTGCTCGGAGATGCGGAAGTTTTACCCCGCGCCGGAGCGCCCCTTGCGCTTGTTGTCGCGCCCACACGTGAGTTGGCGCTGCAGGTTCACCGTGAACTGAGTTGGCTATATCAACATGCCGGTACGCGTATTGTCGCGTGCGTCGGCGGCATGGATCCACGCCAAGAAAAGCGCCAACTGATCGATGGCTGCCATATTGTTGTCGGTACACCTGGGCGCCTTCGCGACCACCTTGAGCGCCATAGCCTTAAGATCTCCGGCTTAAAAGCGGTTGTTCTGGACGAAGCCGATGAAATGCTGGATCTCGGCTTTCGCGAAGATCTTGAATTCCTCCTTGAAGCCACACCCAAAGAGCGTCGCACGTTGCTTTTCTCTGCGACATTGCCTCGGGGCATTGTTGCGCTGGCCAAGAGCTATCAGCGCAATGCCTTTCGTATTGAAGCCTCGGCGGGGGAGCGGGGCCATGCTGATATTGAGTATCGCGCCATGCGTATTACGGCTCACGACACCGAACATGCTGTTGTGAACGTTCTGCGGTTCTTTGAATCGCCCAGCACATTAGTCTTCTGCAACAAACGCGAGACGGTGCGGCATCTTAATGCAATCTTGCTCGAGCGCGGGTTTTCGGTGGTGTCACTCTCGGGAGAATTTAGTCAGTCCGAGCGCAACGCGGCCCTCCAGGCGCTTCGCGATGGCAAGGCGCGTGTGTGTGTTGCAACCGACGTTGCCGCCCGCGGCATTGACTTGCCGACGCTGGGGCTTGTCATACATGCTGATCTTCCTAACGATTCTGAAAGCTTGCAACACCGTAGTGGCCGCACAGGTCGTGCGGGACGCAAGGGCGTGAGCGTTATGTTGATTCCCCCGTCGCGCCGCCGCCACGCTGAACGACTGCTTGGCAGCGCAGGAATCAAGGCTGTTTGGTGTGGGGTGCCCACCGCTGAGGTGATCCGTAAGCTCGATCACGAGCGATTGCTTGAAAGTATGTTGCAGAGTCTGTCGCAGGTTGACGCAGATCACGACGAAGACGTAGCCATGGCAAAAGAGCTTTTAGCGCAGCGATCTTCTGAGGATATCGCCGCAGCTTTAGTGCGGGTCTATCGTTCGAAACTACCTGCCGCCGAAGACGTAACGGATGCCGGGATTGGATATAGCGCGCCTGATGCCGGTTATGTGCGAAAGCAAGACCGAGGCCAAGAACGGCCCAGAGACCAGCGCTCACAAAATTTCACAGCGCCGAGCAGCACCGTTTGGTTTCGCTTGAATCTCGGACGCCAGGACAAAGCCGATCCGAAGTACCTCATTCCTGAAATTTGCCGCCAGGGTGATATTACGAAACGACATATCGGCGTTATCCGGATAATGGATCATGAGACCAGATTTGAAGTTGATTCAGAGGCGGCTGCGAAATTCGCTGATCTCGTGGGGCGGACCAAGGGTAAAATTCGCATCGAACGCGCTGAAATGCCCAGTGATGGCCAGGTCGCCCCCAAGCCTCACGAGTCACATCAGTCAAAACCCTACGAAGCCAAACCGCACGTCACGAAGCCCATTCAGACTGAGCCCAATCAGTCTGAAAAAGCGAGCGCTACGCCTCGGGTTGATAAGAGTCAATGGCAAGCAAAGCGCAAAGATCGCGGACCAGCCAGACCGAACACGAGTGATGCAAGGCCCGTGCATAAGAAGAAGTTTGGGCCAAAACCCTGGGCGGGATTGCATAAAAAGAAAGTCAGAAAAGATCCCACTTAACCACGCGGCAGCCTCGCCATCGAAAATTCTCTGGTCATAAGAGTATGGAATCTTTTAAAGATACGATGGGTCAAGCGTGGTTCGCGTTGATCTCGTTCGAGACAGCCGAAGGCTCCGGGTCTCTGTCGAGTTGAAAAAGGGAAGTGGGATGATTTTATTAACTGGTGCGACAGGCAAAACAGGAATGGCGGCAGCAACCGCCATTGCTGCGGCTGGCCACAAAGCTCGTGTTGTGACCAGGGATGCCGCAAAGGCGTCTCAATTGGCAGCGCTCGGCCATGAAATTGCGGTTGGTGATCTGAGTGATCTCCAATTTCTAAAAGACGCCATGCGCGGCATTGATCGGGCTTTTCTCTTGCTCCCAAACACAGAGCAGCAAGGAAATATGGAAGCGCGCTTTACGGATACCGCGAAGGCCTCGGGCGTGCGGCACCTCGTCAAGATTTCTTCGATCGAGGCTCATGCCGGGATTGGTGCACGCGTGCCAGAAATGCATGCAGCCTCTGAAGCTTATGTCAAAGCTTCGGGCCTCGAGTGGACCATGGTAAAACCTAATTTCTTCATGCAAACGTTGCTGGCGGCAGCTAACGGCGTAAAGGCGCGCGGCGAGCTCACGATGCCTGTTGGCGGCGCACGCATCAGCATGGTCGATTGCCGCGATGCAGGCGCCGTCATCGCGAAGGTCTTGTTAGAGCCAGGCCATGAGGGGCAGAGTTACAAACTAACAGGTTCTGAGAGCGTCACATTCGTCGAGATTGCCACGCGACTGAGTCGGATTATCGACAAACCTGTCAAGTTTGTTGACCCACCATTAGCCGCCTACCGTGAGAATTTATTGAAGGCGCTGCCAGACCCGTGGCGCGTCGAAGCTGTTTGCGAAATCTTTGCAACAACGGCCAAGGGGCAACGCGAAATTGAAGCCATCACCGATACGTTTCAGGAGCTGCTTGGGCGCAGCCCCATCGGATTAGACACATTCCTCTCTGACTACAAAAGGGCCTTCTCTTGATAGGCTGAGGTTTCAGCTGAGCCGGACCGATCTCAGCTGAAAAAGCGGATGCAGCGGCGCGAGGTTTTTGGGAGAGATAGGGCAAAGATGATGCAGCAAAGCGATGCGCTTTGGTATGTATCGAGCGGGCAAGTAGAGCTGCGCCCGGGCATAGTTGATACTTTACGAGACGGCGATGTTCTCATCGGTGCGCGATATTCTGCCATCAGCCGCGGAACCGAGCGACTTGTCTTACGTGGCCATATTCCAAGCACCGAGCATGACCGGATGCGCTGTCCACACCAGGAAGGCTCGTTTCCATTTCCAGTAAAATATGGTTACGCCGTGGTCGGAAAGATACTGGCAGGTCCAGCTGATCGCATTGGGCAAGCCGTTTTCGCGTTACATCCGCATCAACGGCAGTTCTGTATTCCCAGCGAACAGGCGCACATTATACCAGAGGGGCTGCCATTTCGGCGGGCTACCCTGGCGGCGAATATGGAAACAGCCCTGAATATCGTGTGGGATGCTGGCATCGCGCCGGGGGATCATGTTCTCATTATTGGTGGCGGAACGGTCGGCATTTTAACAGCCGCGCTTGCCGCCCGATCAGCTGGAACGCGCGTCACAATTGTTGACATTGACCCAAGCCGCGCGGGCCTTGCTGAGAAAGTAGGAGCACAGTTTACTTTGCCCTATACAGCGCCAGCTGAACAAGATGTGGTCATACACACAAGTGCGAGTGAGGAGGGGCTGAGGCTTGCGCTCAGCTGTGCAGGAATAGAAGCGCGCGTGATTGAGGCCAGCTGGTACGGCGATAAGGACATAAAGCTTAATCTTGGTGAGGCTTTCCACTCGCGACGCTTGAAGCTCTTATCATCTCAGGTCGGGACAGTTCCCGCGCATCAACGGGCTCGTTGGCCAACATCTCGACGGCTGAAGGTTGCCCTTGAATTGTTGTGCAATAGTGTTTTCGATGCTCTGCTGACACAAGACATCGCCTTCGATGACGCGCCCGCTCAGCTCGCGCAAGCACTTGCTGCAGACAGTTCCGGTTTGACGACTGTTCTGACCTACACTTGAATTCCGTAAGGATCGAAAAGCTATGTATAGCGTAACCGTTCGCGACCATGTGATGATTGCTCATAGTATTAAGGGCGAAGCCTTCGGCCCTGCTCAAAAACTGCACGGCGCAACGTATGTTGTTGATGTCTGTTTTGTCAGACCTGAGTTGGACGAAAACGACATCGTCGTCGATATAGGGCTTGCGACTGATGTTGTGAAAGAAACGCTCGGCATAATTAACTTCAGTAATCTTGACGAACACCCAGAGTTTCGTGGCCGCCGCTCGACCACGGAAGCTGTTGCCAAGTGGATCTTTTCCCGCATAGCTGATGCTATTCGTTGCGGTAAGCTGGGGCCATCAGCCAAGGGCATCGCTCACCTCAAGATCACGTTGCACGAATCGCATGTGGCCAGCGCCGCCTACGAGGCAGATCTTGTCGCGACCTAAACTTTGGTTTGCAATCCCTGGCGACCTCGAAACTATGACGGGCGGTTATGTCTATGCCCGGCATCTCATTGAAAATCTCCAGGCCACCGGCTGGCGCGTTGAAGTGTTGTCTTTGCCAGTTGGTTTCCCGTGCCCAACCGATGAAGAGATTCACCAGACACGACGTTTATTTGAAGCCTTGCCGCCCGGCTCGCTCGTTTTGGTCGATGGCCTTGCTTTCGGAGCAATCCCGCGCGTTGTTTTCGATGGCTTGCAACTCAACTTTGTTGCCCTTGTGCACCATCCGCTGGCGCTAGAAACAGGGCTCACAGATGCAGAGCGGCAGAGGTTGAAGGAGTCTGAGCGCGTCGCACTCAACGCGGCTTGTCGTGTCATTGTGACCAGCCCTTTTACGGCCGATACACTTGTCGAGAGTTATGGTGTTCCCCGATCCAAGCTTGATGTAGCTTTGCCAGGCACCGATCAAAAACAACGCGCAGAGCGCAATAAATCCCCTCCGCAACTTTTGACAGTGGCAACCGTGACCCATCGCAAAGGCTATGATGTTTTGGTTGGGGCGTTGGCACAACTCGCTGACCTTGCCTGGACGGCGATCAGCATTGGAAGTCTAGCGCGCGAGCCCGATACAGTGGCTAAGTTGAAAATCTTTGCGCAAAACAGTCATATCGCTGCGCGGATTGAATTTCGCGGAGAGGTGAGTGCTGAAACCCTAGAGGCTGAATACAATCGCGCCAGCATTTTTGTCCTTCCATCGCGCTACGAAGGCTATGGCATGGCGTTCGCAGAGGCCCTGGCACATGGGCTTCCCGTTGTTG
>Ga0209553_1001145_pt1 | contig 13404 bp, 6 predicted proteins | sample LauGreFBDMM110DN_2_FD_188217 | JGI IMG/M metagenome (GOLD analysis project Ga0209553, IMG submission 188217) | Freshwater lake microbial communities from Lake Michigan, USA - Fa13.BD.MM110.DN (SPAdes) (version 2) | ecosystem: Environmental > Aquatic > Freshwater > Lake | place: Lake Michigan, USA...
CGATGATTGTGGACGACGATGCGGATCTTGATGAAGCGGTTGTGGGTGTCATCAAAAGCGCATTCAATTACGCTGGGCAGAAGTGTTCCGCTTGTTCACGAGTCATCGTGCTCGATGCCGCATACAATCAATTTGTGGAACGCCTCGTCGATGCGACGAAGAGCCTGACGCTCGGCGTGGCTGAAGATCCGGCAACGAGAATCGGGCCGGTGATCGATGAAGATGCGCGCGACCGCATTCTGGAAACTATTAAAAAGGTCGATCCTGAGCATGGCGGCATCTTGAAACTGGCTGTGGATGCTGGAGCGCTAGCGAAACAGGGTACGTTTGTGGGACCGCATATTTTTATTGATGTTGATCCAACATCACCGCTCGCTCAGAACGAGATTTTTGGCCCTGTGCTGGCTGTCATTCGGGCCAAAAATCTTGATGACGCATTTCAGATCGCGAATGGAACTAAATTCGCACTCACCGGCGGCGTCTATAGCCGCAGCCCGGCGGCATTGCGACGTGCCCGCAACGAATTTGAAGTGGGCAACTTGTATCTGAACCGCGAAATCACCGGCGCCCTAGTGCAACGGCAACCGTTTGGCGGTTATCGGATGTCAGGCATCGGCAGTAAAGCCGGCGGCCCCGATTATCTGCTCCAGTTTTTGGTACCCATCAACGTTTCGGAAAACACGATGCGGCGAGGCTTTGCACCCAAAGTAGACGACAAGAAGTAGGATGGAGTTCGCGAACTGAACGGAAGTTTGAAGTCCACACGCACTTGCGTATTCCAGCGTCTGGCCTCAAATTCGTCGTTCCAGACGCGTTTCCCATCTTTGTTGTCATCTTGAATCGCCCTGAACGGTTCATTTCAAGCGGTCATAGCCTTTGAACAGCTTACGATCACTCCGTGGATTGAATGGAGTCCATGCTGAATCAGCGTTCAGGTCATCTTCGATTGCGCGCGTGAACTCATGGAGTCGTGCGTCGAGATTATCGATATGGTGCAGCGCAATCGCTTCAGGAGTCATCGGGACTGTGGGACTGCCGAATTCGCGTGTTCCGTGATGACTCAGAATCATGTGTTTCAGACGCAGCACCATTTCCTGATCGAGCGGTTTTCCGAGGCGTGACGCAGCATGGATAAGTTTTTCGTTGAGGATTTCAATCGCAATATTAATATGGCCCAGCAGTTGACCTTCGTCGGTGTAGGCCAACGTGGGATCCCACGAGAGTTCGCGAACCTTGCCCAGATCGTGCAGGAGGACACCTAGCAGCAGAAGATCGCGATTGAGCGCCGGATAGAGGACACAGATCCGATCCGCGACCTCTGACATGTTCACCACGTGCTCGATCAATCCTCCCATATATGCATGATGGGCTTTCACTCCGGCAGGGGCGGCGCAAAGTCCCGTGATCAGCGCGTCGTCGTCCAAGAAGCACTGAGCCAGTGTAAGGAGTTGGGCGCATCGAAGCGATGTCAGCAGCTCCTTCAAACGCGCCAGCAGTGGGGCGGCGTTTGCCTGAGACTGAACTTGAAAATCTTCCTCATCGCACGACGATCGTGGCACATGATCAATGTGCGTCATGATCATCTGCAGACCACCCTGATACAATTGCACTTTGCCGCGGACACGCACATAGTCGCCGGCAGAAACATTCTGCACCATCTCTTCCGCGACATTCCACATCAGGCCGCTGACGATGCCGGTGCGGTCGCGGAGAGTCGCAAGGAGATACAGATTAGCGTTGCGATTAGCGCGAAGTTGTTTATCTGCTAGCAGGAAAATTTCGTTGACGGAATCGCCGTCTTTGAGCTCTTTAACGAATACGCGGACCATGGAACGACTTTCAATGTGGTGCTGATCTGATGCATTCAGTGATCTTTGCTGAACACAAAAGTCAGCAACGGGCCCCGATTCTAGGTGCCTGACAGACCGACAACAACTGCCAGCGGGTTCTTCCTTCGCGGCTTCGCGCGAGATACCTTCTCGCGATCATGTTTTCCGCAGAAATGGCGGAGACCCATATTTTACGCAGGAACTGATTCCGCTAAGTCGATGCTTATGATAGTCTTTTCCAAGGTGGCAGGTTCGTCGTCGCCTTGTGAAACCCACCTGTTGAACCTGCTTCATCCCGCCTTTTTTCTATCTGCCAGCGAGACCTGCTGATGCTCTCAATTCTCGGTCATGGTCGGAGTCCCTTCTGTGATGGCATGACGCGTCGCGACACGCTGCGTCTGGGAGCCCTGACGCTTGGCGGCCTGACGCTGCCCGAACTGCTGCGAGCTGAACAAATTGCAGGCATCCGCAAGTCGCATAAAGCCGTGATCATGATCTACATGTGCGGCGCACCTGGGCATCAGGATATGTATGATCTCAAGATGGAAGCACCAGCGGAAATTCGGGGCGAGTTCCAGCCAATTCCAACAAGTGTTCCGGGAATCGAAATCTGCGAACACATGCCGCGCATGGCCGCCATCATGGACAAATGTGTCCCGCTGCGAAGCATGTATGGTTCGCCCGATGGCGATCACGATTCATTCATTTGCTACACCGGACGATCAAAACGCAATCAGCCTGCCGGTGGTTGGCCGTCGATGGGGTCAGCTGCTTCAAAGACGCTGGGCGCAACCAACAAGGCTGTTCCGCCGTTTGTGGGTTTGTCTCCTGATTGTGGACATCCGCCGTACGGTTCACCTGGTCTGCCGGGCTTCTTGGGAATTGCGAATGCGGCGTTTCGACCGTCCGGACCTGCCAGCGCGGACATGACGCTGCAGGGTATTAGCAGCGATCGATTGAACGATCGACAGGCTCTGTTGACCAGTGTCGACCGACTTCGGCGAGACATGGACAGCAAGGGCATCCTAGAAGGGCTAGACACGCTCTCGCAGCAGGCTTTCAACATTCTCACCAGCAGCGCCCTTGTCAATGCCCTCGATATCTCAAAAGAACCGGAGGCCATTCTCGCGCGTTATGGAAAAGGTGACGCCAATCGTTTTGGTGATGGTGCTCCGCGGAACCTTGAACACTTCCTGATGGCGCGACGTCTGGTTGAAGCCGGTTGTAGAGTTGTGACGCTCAACTTTGGCCGTTGGGATTTTCACAGCGACAATTTCAACGGCATGAAGAATACGCACCTGCCGCAATTCGACCAAGGTCTGTCTGCGTTGATCGAAGATTTGCATCTGCGCGGCATGGACAAAGACGTAGCGGTGATCGCGTGGGGAGAATTCGGCCGCACGCCACGCATCAATCCAGACGCCGGGCGCGATCACTGGCCTCAGGTTGGCGGCGGCTTACTCGCAGGCGGCGGTTTCCGCACTGGTCAGGTCATCGGCGCCACCGATCGGCTCGGTGCTGAAATCTCCGAGCGCCCGGTCCACTTCAGTGAAGTTCTTGCGGCTCTGTACCGTCACCTTGGCATCGACCCGGACGCCACAAAGCTCAACGACCTTGGCGGTCGTCCGCAGTACCTGCTGGAAAAGACTACGCCGATGCCGGAACTGGTGTAGGGGACGAGTTGCGATTCATGTACGTTGGAGATTCCTGTCCGAGTGCGGTTCAAAAAGTGTGCCGCGAGTGGAAGAATCCTGAAAAAGAACACCGTGCGTTTGTACGGTGTATTTTTGGCCATCTGACGGACGTGCATGTCCATCCTACTGGCGATCGGCATTACGGAGTGCAGGCTAATGCCTCTACTTCGGCGGCCATCAAAAACTTTGTATCGCTCCGCGTTTGCCTGAGAGAATTCTTCCTGCGACGATACGCACAGTTCAAGACGTCACGATTCCCGGAGCTTTCCTCGATGCGATCGATGATCTCACGCCTGCCATTGTGCCTGATCGTTGCCTCATGCCTTTCCTGTTTTGCACAGGAGGAACGGATCCCGCATGCACAGGACAAACCGCCGGGGCCAGCTCTGAGTCCTGCGGAAGCGATGGCGAAGATGGTGGTGCCTGAAGGCTTTAGTGTGGAACTCGTGGCGTCGGAACCGGACATCGTGAATCCAGTATCAATGACGATCGATGAACGTGGTCGGTTCTGGATCACGGAATCGTTCGAGTATCCTCGCCGCGAGGCCGGGCCCGGAAAGGATCGCGTCAAGATTCTGGAAGATACTGACGGCGATGGCAAAGCGGATAAGTTTTCGGTGTTCATGGAAGGCCTGAATATCCCGAGCGGCATTGCCGTCGGACATGGCGGCGTCTGGATTGCGAATTCACCGGACATTCTGTTTGTGGAAGACACCGATGGCGATGGCAAGGCAGACACGTCGGAAGTTGTCGTCACTGGCTTCGGACGTGATGACACTCATGAACTACCCAATTCGCTGACATGGGGACCGGACGGCTGGCTTTATGGTTTGAACGGAGTTTTCAATCCAGCGCATGTGACCTACGGACCGCAGAATCCGAATTTCAAGGATGGTCAGCTGCCGTGGAATTTCACGTGTGCGATGTTTCGCATTCATCCGAAGACGCGCGAGTTTGAGGTGTTCTGCGAAGGCACGAGCAATCCATGGGGGATTGCGTTTAATGACGAAGGTGATGCATTCGTCAGCGCGTGTGTGATTGATCACCTGTGGCATCTGACGGAAACCGGCTACTATCATCGTCAGGGAGGCCCATATCCACCGTTCACTTGGAAGATCGAAAGTATCGTCGGGCATAAACATCAAAAAGCGGCGTACTGCGGCATTCATTGGTACGACAGTGATGCGTATCCGGAGCAATACCGGCGCAAGCTCTACATGGGGAATATCCACGGCAGTTGCCTTAACGGTGATTCGATTACGCGAGATTTCTCCACATATCAGGCATCCCCTGAGTCGGATCTGTTGAGTGCTCATGATGCGTGGTTCATGCCGATCGTGCAGAAGACTGGGCCGGACGGGTGTCTTTATATTCTTGACTGGTATGACCGCTATCACTGCTATCAGGATGCGAATCGAGATCCTGCCGGGATCGACCGGCTGAAGGGGCGTCTGTATCGACTGCGATACAAGGATACTCCGCACGCGCAACCGTTTAACTTTGCGGCGGAAGACAACGCGCATCTCATGCGGATGCTGGCGAGCGGGAACGGTTACCTACGCGACATCGCGCAGCGTTTGCTTTCCGAACGTCTGTCGTTCAATTCCTCTGAAACCGCCGACTTGCGACGCGAACTTGAAGCGCTGGTATTGTCGTCGGCTTCACGTGGACCGAAACTGTGTGCGTTGGGTGTCCTGCTGATCAGCGACCGACTTGAAGAAACATTCCATCTCGCACTTCTGGCCTCTGCTGACGTCGTCCTGAAATCATGGGCCGTGCGCGCCGCTGGTGAACAGTCTTCGCTCTCAGAGAGCGTGGCTTTGCTCGTGCAAAAACTCAAAGATGATCCGGCGCCGCAGGTCCGTCTGCAAGTGGCAATCGCCGCGGCGAAGCAAGCTGTGATCCCCACCATTCCAATACTCGTGGCCGTGCTGGCTCAGGCGGGCGAAGATCCACTCGTCCCGCGGATTGTGTGGCAGAATGTGCATCCCCTACTGGAAACTCAAACGGCTGAGTTCGTAGCGGAGATTGATCGCTTGGATGAGCCAATGCCGACCGCAGTCCTCGACTTGCTCCCGCGCGCCGCTGACAGAATTCTGTCTACGGCGAAGCCCGATACCAAGGCAGTGGCTCACATGGTGACGCTCCTGCTCAATAGCGAAATCACGGATGACGCAGCTGATCGGTGCCTGCAATTGCTGACGGCACGAATCCGATCGGGAGAAATCACGGGCGATGCGTTGTCGAATATTCGCACACAACTCAAGGCGGAGTTGCTGTCTGCGGTGAAACAGGAAACGACTCGGCCATCGACACTTTCAGCCGTCGAACTTGCGACATCGCTGAAAATCGAGGAGGCGATTCAGACGGCGCACGAAATCTTTGCTAAGACGCCTGACGAAATTGCTCAGTTGCGAATTATCAATGCGCTCGTGACCGCAGGTGAAGAAAGTGCCATTTCACTTGCGGAATCGATCCTTGCTTCTTCCAGTTCGGCCGACGTTCAGAGAAAAGCCATTCAGACGGTTGGTCGGGTGGGGACAATGCCCGCCACGGAGTTTCTGTTGCAGCAGCTTCCCCTCTTGCCTGCTGACGTGCAGCCCTCTGTTGTTGAAGCGCTGACCGATCGAGAAGACTCGGCGATCAGACTGCTGAGTCTTGTGCGCGACACGAAAATTTCGCCATCAATGATCAATGCGAATCAAGCACATAAGATGCTCAGCCTGAAAAGTAAATTATTGGCAGAACTTGTCGCCAAGCACTGGGGCGTCGTTCGCACTGAACGTGATCCGGCTCGGGTTGAACTCATCCGTCGCATGCGAAATGAACTGCGAACCAGCGACGGTGATGCGATCGCCGGACGTGTTGTCTTTGCGCGAGTTTGCGGACAGTGCCACAAAATGTATAGCGAAGGAGCCGAGGTTGGTCCGGATATTACGCGGAACGGCCGTGCGTCATTTGAGCAACTGCTGTCGAACGTCTTCGACCCGAGCTTGGTGATTGGCGTGTCGTATCAGGGACTCACGGTCGTCACAAGAGAAGGTCGCGTCGTTTCCGGTCTGCCGGTCGAAGATAGTCCGCAGCGCGTCGTGCTGAAAGTTCAAGGAGACAAGCAGGAAATCATCGCGCGGACAGATATTGATGAAGTGGTTCCCAGCAAATTGTCGCTGATGCCAGAAGGACTGGAAAAGCAGATTCAGCCGCAGGAAATGCGGGACTTGTTTGCCTACATCACGCTCGACAAACCACCAGAAGACGCTGCCGCGACACTCCTGATCGGTTCCCGCATTATCCCCGGTGAAAGTGAAAAAGCCGATGAGTTTTCGGCGCTCATTGAGCAATTGCTGCCGGGATATTCGACAAGCAAATCCGGTGAGCGTGGGATCGGCGTTGTCGCAGACTATTATGATCGCCCTGCTCTGCGAACGCATCCCTTGTCACGAACTGAACCATGTCAGTTGACCTTTTCAACCACGTTACCGGTTGCTGCAATCGTCAAACTTCACCTGAGCGTTGCCGCGCATGAAGCAGGTGACTGGCAACTAGTCGTCATTGTCAACGGTGAGATCCGGCATCAGTCCATTGTCAAACGCGATGGCAAAAACGTCGAATGGCAAGACCTCACCGTCGATCTCAGCAACCTCGGCGGCCAACCCGTTACCATTGAGTTGCTGAACAAAGCGAACGACTGGAGCAACGAATTTGCTTTTTGGAATGCGGCCGAAATTGTGTCCGAGTGATCACGTTCCGAGGCTCCAGTCTTGGAACGAGAGTTATTCCAACTCGACGACTGCCATCGTGTGGACATCGAGTCTCGGCACAGTGACGCTGATGCCGGTCGCATTTCGAGTCAGCGGCAGTTCGATTCCTTCCGGTTGCTGCATTGCCCGCGACACCGCGTAGCGCGCATCGAGCGCAATTTGAATATTATGAATCGGGATGGTCTCTTCCCGCAGCGGCACGTCATCAATTGGCAAGGCATGATGCGCCGTTGTGTTCAGGTCGTTGAAGAGATGCACGACGAGCCGCGAGCCTGCAGCCGTTTCCTGTCGCATGATCGTGCTGTGAACACACATCGGTGCGGTCACTTGCACGGGGGGCGTTTCATGGGCAGCCCACGTGATGGCGTGTTTTAAAGCCAAGCGTTGATATGGATAGGCATACAGATAATATCCTGCATCCAGACCCGCCGCAAAATAGACAACTCGGCCTTTGCCATACTGGTGACTCGTGACGCCCGGATATGTCACCGCATGAGGCGCTGATTTAACACGGATTGTGGCAAGGGGGAGTGGATCGGCAGACCGTGGTTCAACCTTCACTGCAGGTCCTTTGAACGTCACTATTTGATCATTGACGTACGTTCGCATCTTTCCCTGATTCAGCACTGATGTTGGATCCTGCCGAAAGTCAAAGACGTCTTTACGCTTCTCCCAATAGTCCGGGCCGATGGCCTGCGCGAAGTTGACATCGAGCTGCTCCGTCTTGTCTGCTGTCGTTGTCAGCAGGCCGCGATAATCAACGCCAAATACGTCCGCGAGCGCGAAGTTATCGCGCGGAGTTCCGAATTCGTCGAACAGCGACGTATCGAGGCTTGCCACGAGTCCTCCGCCATTGGCCACGAATTCCTTCACAGCCGCAACCTGGCGTTCATCCAGACACGCGGTGTTGGCAAGAAGCAGAACCTTGTACCGCGACAAATCTGCTGCTGTCAGATTCCAGTCGTTAATCACGGTCAGCGGCAGATGTTCTTCAACAGCCGCGCGGAACGTCCCGAAGACGTTGGCCAGATAACGTTCCTCAACCTGCCCGGACGATCGTCCATAGAAGTTGCGCGTATTATCGCTCATGACGAGCGCGGCCCAAGGTTCAGGTTGCTTGCGGATCAACCATTCCTTCCGCCGCTGCAGTTCGTCCATGCAGTTGTATAATTCTTGCTGTAAATTTGGAGGCTGAATCACGGCAATGCTGGGACTGGCGCCGTACGTTGCCGCTAGCAACATTCGCCGCAAAATCTCAGACGGCGGGAAACTGTCTTTTCCATACGGATTGCCATGAGTCAGAATGTACGGTTCACTAAATGCCACGCGATGATTCGTACACGCCCAGATGTACGCGTTGGCAAAAGCAGGAACGATTGTTGTGCCGCGATTGGATTCGTCCAGCCAAAGTTCCTGATCCGGCGCGTCAAGGAGGAGATTCATGCGGGCTGGCATGTTGCGAGGAATACTCAGGAAGTGTCCAAACCGTCCCGCGTTGGTCGTCCACGTGACGAGGGCGACTTCGGGCTTGATGCCCTTGAGTCGAATTTGCATCCGCCGCACGAGATCTTCCATGCGTCGATCCGCCCAATGCTGATATCTGCGAAACGCGGGATCGTTGAGATCCGGAGGTGGAATATCGGCCCCGGTATTGTCGCGGTAATTTTTCCGGCAATGTTTGCAATAACACACGCCTCCGTAGTGCAGCCCATCGAAGCTGAACGCATCGACGTCCGGAAATTTTGTCAGGATTTCGGCCAGCACATCAATGAAGAAATCCCCATACGGCCCAAGCAGACACAGCATTCCTCCATGCGGAAACTTCACCATGTCCGTCTGCGGGATCTCGGTTGTATTGGTGGCAATTCGCCGCCAGTCTGGATGCAATTCGTAGGCTTCTGCCTGCAGGCACGGCGGATAGACGCCAAGGATGCGGACGCCGAGTCGCTTATATTCGGCAATATCAGTGGTCAAGCGATCCGGCGGCACATGCGGACTATGGCGTTTCAGTAACTGACTGTCGTAGTAGGCATAAAATGGATCGACAAATCCCATCTCACTCAAACGGACTCCATGCGCTGCGGCCTGCTCGCGATGCTCATGATCCATCACGGACAACGTGTATCCGCAGCCCAGCGTATCTTGAACCCACTCCGGAATGGCAATCTGCCGAAATGCTTCCTTGTCAAAGGGCTGTGCAAGGATTTCGCGATCCCAGATCGTCGCCGGTTCCTGTGCGTTGGTTACCAAAGTCAGGCAGGCCGTGATCCAAATTATGATTGAGCGAATGAATAATGTGGCGGGCATCCTCGAACGTCCTCGTCTTTCGGTTGTCTCTGTTTTCGATTAGGGCTGTTTAAGATGAGCGCTAGCCTCTGAATTTCGGCAAGAGTTTACTCAGAGACAATGGCGAAGCACATCAACCATCTCTGTGAACCAGCAGATTTGTGCAGCCCGCCGCAAACGTGACGCGAGAAGGATGTCAGGGAAAAACAATGATCGCTAGACACACGGCTATTGGACGCAGTATGTATATGCAAGAAAATAAGACGTTAACCAACAGCGAAAGCAGCAGATATGGGCATCATCAGCCTGAGCTTTGTACTCCTTTTCATGGTCGCGACACCACCCAACACCGTGGAACCGATCGAGATCGGAACGCGTCTGGAGCCGTTAATAGATGATTATCTCATCGACAGCTTGCACAATGTGAAGCAGGTGCTGCATGAGCCGATCCGCCGTGAGGTGGCCATCGTTAACGATAGTCCGTGGGAAGGGAATGTCAGCGGGTATCACGTCGTGTTTCAAGATGGCGACCTTTATCGGATGTACTATCGAGGTTGGAACCTCGATGGCAAGAGCGGCCAATTCTCGCGTGACCACACCTGCTATGCGGAGAGCACAGACGGTATCCACTGGACGAAGCCCGAACTGGGGCTTTACGAGTTCGATGGTTCAACACGAAACAATATTGTGTGGGAGGGGGAAGGGACACATGCCTTTGCACCGTTCAAGGATCCAAATCCAGCCTGTAAACCGGAGCAGCAATATAAGGCCGTGGGGCCCATTATGGGAACCCCCCAAAAACAGGGCGGACTGGGCGCGTTTCAGTCATCCGACGGAATCCATTGGTCACCCATGCAAGAGACGCCCGTCATTACCAAGGGCGCATTTGATTCCTTAAATCTGGCATTCTGGGATGCTTCGCGACAATGTTATGTCGATTTTCACCGCGACTCTCGCGACGGTCGACGCGCCATCGTGACATGCACCTCTCCGGATTTTATCCACTGGTCCGATCCTGTTTGGTTAGAATGTCCCGGCGCGGCAGTGGAAGAGTTGTATACAAATGCGGTGGTTCCCTACCTGCGGGCGCCGCATGTTTTTCTGGGTTTTCCAATGCGCTACGTTGCGTCTCGATCATCGCAATCGATGGAGGGTGTTCCAGCGGTCACTGGTTTCCCCGACGCTAAGTTGAGCGAGTTGGGGCTTACCGATGCTGCATTCATGACGAGCCGGGACGGACGGCAGTTTCATCGCTGGAATGAAGCTTTTATCCGGCCGGGGTTGTCGAGTGACTGTTGGATTACGCGAAACAACGCGCCGGCTTGGGGTGTTGTCGAAACAAAATCCGACACGGCCGAAGGTATTTCTGAACTTTCGATCTACGCCACCGAAAGCTATTTCAATAAGGCCACCCGCCTGCGGCGATTCTCGTTGCGAATGGATGGGTTCGTCTCGATCCGGGCCGACAGTCTCGGCGGCGAGATGGTGACTAAGCCAATCATATTCTCTGGCAAGTGTCTTGAAATGAATTTTTCAACCAGTGCCGCCGGCGCGATCCAAGTGGAAATTCAGGATGCTTCCGGAACGCCGCTGCCAGGCTTCGGCCTAGAAGACTGTCCGGAAATCTACGGCGATCGAATCAAGCACGTGGTCGCATGGAAACAGGGCCGCGACGTCAGCAAACTTGTTGGGAAGCCGATCCGCTTACGCTTTGTCATGAAAGACGCCGACCTGTATGCGATCCAGTTTCCGTAAAGGACCGTTTTGGTAATGATGCCACGGACTTGGGTGCGTACGCGTGGTTTGGCGACCACAACGGCAGGACAACTCACGTCGTGGGCGCGAAATTAGCGAATGGCTGGAGGGTTGACACGTTGGAGTGATCGGTCGCTGGATACTTGAAAAAATCGTGCAGTTGTTCCACAATCTGGAGGCGGCCAAAGATCCAAATGTATGAGTGCCTCCAACGGCAACTCACTGACTCCGACAGGAGTCGATTGCGGCGGCTCATGGAAGACGCGAGCGAGATCAGGACCGTGCCATGCAATCAAGTTGTCTGAAAACTCGTTAGGACAAATAGGCTATTTATGCCCGGACGCTCCATTGTTCATCACTACCAAGACCCTCTCGATTTAATTTGGCTTCGTGCTGCCGCGGACTTGGGACTGGAGGTTCAACGCTCGGCTGAGGCGTACGCTTCCTACGATGGGAAAGGGACTCTTACGATCTCTGTGGCCACCGATTTCGATGCCGATGACTCCTTGGCCCAGATGATCTTTCATGAAATCTGCCACTGGCTGGTGTCTGGGATCCGCGCCAAAGACCTTCCCGACTGGGGACTTTCGAATACCAACAATCGTGATTTGATCTACGAATACGCCTGCCATCGATTGCAGGCGGCGCTCTCGACCCCCTTTGGTTTGCGCGAGTTTATGGCCGTAACCACCGACTGGCGACGTTATTGGGACGCGCTGCCGGAAGATCCTCTGAAAGATGGTGAAGATCCAGCGATCGCGATTGCTCAAACTGGGTTTCAACTCGCGCAGAAGTCTCCTTTTGAGTCGGTGTTGACGCGGAGTCTGTCCGCCACGGCAGTGATTGCTGATGCTGTTCGTGGTGTGGCGCAGTCGTCTTCGCTGTGGAGTGTGACGCGTTCCCGTCACCGCTTGGGCTCACTGTTGTCTCGCTCTGAGGCTTTGCGCTGTGGGTCATGCGCTTGGGCTGTTTCCGGAAAGTCAGGCTTGCGTTGTCGTCAGCACAAGCCACCAGGGAAAATTGCGCCCACCGTTTGTTCCGATGAGCAGGCGTGCGAACGGTGGGAGCAAAAGTTGGTTGCTGCGGACTGCGGTAATTGTGGCGCGTGCTGTCGTCAGGGCTTCGATCTGGTGTCAGTCTCTGTGCGCGACCCATTTAGAAAGTTGCACCCGGAACTCGTGCAACTGCATAACGGCGACCATATCGTTCCGCGCCCCGGCGGCACTTGCGTTGCCTTGGACGGCGATGGCGCAGCGGCGACACCGTATCGTTGTCGCCACTATGCCACCCGTCCGAAGAACTGCGAGGACTTTGAGGTCGCCGGAGACGCCTGCCTGCTCGCCCGCCGTCGCGTCGGGCTCAGTCGCTAGCACGGACAGCCAGAGCAAGTGCGGCGCTCACTGAAAATTGAAAAAGGGGACATCCTAAACTATCCCATTTTACGATTCCCTTCGCCACACTAACCCGAATCGCCAGCGCGGCCGTCATCCAATCACGGCTGCATCGAAGTGGCAGCAAAGACCAGCTTGGGACGAGTGATTTATCCATCTCATCCTATGGTTTCAGTGCCATCCCTCGGCTTAATATCTGTTGCCGAATCAGCAAAAGCCCCGAGCTTCGCTGACGCTTCGGGTTTTCATGAACCTGAATACCCCGCTGTTTGACGCTGACGCCATCGGAGCGTCGTAGTCTGCGGGCTGTGTCCGCAGGGCGTTAAGGCTGGTGTCATTACGTGCACCGATCAATCCAACTTTACTTCGGCGATTTTTCCGGGTCCGTATGTGTTCCACGCGATTGCAAGGTCGTTGACTCGTTGCAGACCCAGCCAGCCAGTCCACCGAACCTGCGAACGCATCCGTCCGCACATTGGCTATCTTTCGAGCTGCCCGCTCAAGAATCAATCGCCCGTTATTCCCCGCAATCCGGACCGGCTCTGCAGCCTATCCAGACTGGTGCTCTGTCAAGGCTCAATTTTCGGGTACGACGGACTTCCAGTCCGTCGACAAAGGTTACCGCCGACGGACTGGAAGTCCGTCGTACAAATCCAATTCAACCCCAACTTTAAAGGTTGACAGAGCA